>Ga0247843_1004688_pt1 | contig 20082 bp, 18 predicted proteins | sample LaCruzMarch2017__FD_192420 | JGI IMG/M metagenome (GOLD analysis project Ga0247843, IMG submission 192420) | Freshwater microbial communities from meromictic Lake La Cruz, Castile-La Mancha, Spain - LaCruzMarch2017_8m | ecosystem: Environmental > Aquatic > Freshwater > Lake | place: Spain...
TTATTCAAAAAAATTGCTGATCATATTGTCGCGATGAATGACTTGAGTCAATTCAAGCCACAAGCTCTATCCAACATCATTTGGTCTTACGCTACTGCAGGCGAGTCTCATCCAAAACTATTCAGTAAATTTGGAGATCATATTGTTGCAATGAAAGATTTGGGATTATTCAAACCTCAAGCTTTATCCAACATCGTATGGTCATTTTCAACAGCGGGCGAGTCACATCCACAGCTATTCAGTAAAGTCAGTGATCATATTGTCGCAATGAAAGATGTGGGACAATTCCTGCCACAAGCTTTACCCAATATCATTTGGGCATTCGCAACTGCAGGCGAGTCACATCCACAGCTATACAGTAAATTTGGCGATTATATTGTTGCAATGAAAGACTTGAGTGCATTCTTGCCACAAGCTCTATCCAACATCATTTGGTCATACGCTACCGTCGGAATAATTGACCCGCATTTGTTCACATCATTTGCACCAGCTGTCAAGTCAGTCTTGATCCAATGCAGTAGTCAAGCCTTAGCAAACATTGCCTGGGCTTATGCTGTAGCCAACGTCAATGATCATTTGCTATTTAACACAGATTTTATTGATGTATGTCAAGCAAAGGCGAATGATTTTATACCATTGGATCTCCGTCAGCTACATCAGTGGCAGTTGTGGCAGGATGAGCTAAAGTCGGGCATCAATCTGCCTCAGGCACTTCGTGAGAAGTGCCATCAAGCATTTGTATCAGAATCCTATCAATCGTCAAGATTGCAAGATGATGTTGTATCTGTGCTTTCATCCATTGGTATGAGTCCCAAAGAAGAAGTCCTTACAGCTAGTGGCTATCGTCTAGATGCACTTGTGGAAGTGAATGGTATGAAAGTAGGCATTGAAGTGGATGGGCCGTATCACTTTATCAATCAAGAACCAACAGGCAGTACATTTCTAAAACGTAGACAAGTGACTAATCTGGATGATATTCGTATAGTATCAGTGCCATATTGGGATTGGGACAAGCTTGGAAAAGACCGTGTGAAGAAGCAGCAGTATTTGCGATCCAAGTTGGGGTTAGTGTAGGTTAACTTGATATTATTATAAACTTATCAGGAATATTATCTATTCTAGCACGGTGCTTCCACGATTGCATTACATGTGCTGATATCTCATACGTGGTCTTATTCTGTATTTATGCTCTTATAAAAAAGGATGTGACTTTGCCGACAACGTGGCAATTTTTTTCGTCACTTCTTAATTTTCACTTTACAACCCCTTTATTCATTGAATTCCCAAGTCTAAATCAGCTCAGTACAATACCCAGTGTGGATTTTTATCACGCCACCGTTGTTACTTGATACTCTCCATTATATAAAACTCAACAGAAGTAACACTAAAAATAAGTTCATACCAAGGTATTGTTGCTCACTACTACTACTAGTAGTAGTACCACTAACATCTAAAACCCAACCTAACCCAGTCTCAGCCACAATACCACAACCCAAAACACTATCATTCACTGTAGTGCATGTACATCCCTCATCACAAGTAATTTCATTCATAGATGTACTATCAGTCCCGATAACAACTAATCTTGATGGATCACTCGGATATTCATCACTACCACGTTCAGTAGTATATATAATAGTGGATGAATTAGGTGATACCATACTCATACCTAATGCCACGCGTTTTATACTCTCGCAGTTGGTACATTGTATGACACATGTCATGCCGGATGATGCACATGTTATTGATCCGGTAACGGGTGAAAATGACAATGGACCAGCATTATCATTTTGTATATTATAATTTGGATCAGTAGGATATGGAGTTAGTACTGGAGGGATAGTTATCCAACCAGGTGATGGTATTGGTTCACCTCCATGTAATGATGACGATGATGGTGCTGTTGGAGATGGTGTAGTAGCACTAATCTGTCCAGGACATTCCATATAGGGTGGTGGTGATACACTATATTCACATACACCCGGTTGTATAAAGTTATCATAGAATGCACTAATACGACTATACACACCCGGGAAGTTGGAATCGGCACAACTAAATCCCCAAGACACTAATCCAACTAATACATCGGTGGTGTAATCTATAGAATCACCAATAGGTTGGACTAATGGACCACCGGAATCACCCTGACATGCATCCGACACCGTTGTATCTAAACTAGTACTTCCTCCACCAAAGGCACAAAGCATAGTGTCGCGCACACTGCCTTCATAACTCATGAATTGTTCTTCGGCCATAGCTGTGGTAGCATAGCCATTACTTTGGGAACATATTTCATTACTTATATATCGGACACGTGTTTCGCGGAGCTTATCCGAAGTTTGCTGTGCCACATCGTCGGGATTAATATCACCCCATCCGATGACAACTAATTCATCATCATCATCTTGTTCAATGGGTATATTGGCATTTTGATTCACTGTTATATATGGATGTGAACTAGCGTCTTCTAATAGTAGTAGTGCTACATCATTCGTTACTAGTAATTCATCCCACTCTGGATGTATAATCTGTCCAACTATACTCATGGTTTCATAATCATAATCCGTGGTGGAGTCTAAATCATACCGTCCTAGTATTACACTAGTGGCACCTGTGGAGGATGCGACAGTTGTTATGCAATGTGCGGCAGTAATGACGATGTCAGGCGCGATCAGTGACCCGCCACAATAATGTTGTGAATTGGATTGGAGCGAGACCGAGTACGGGTAGCGATTTTCGGGTGCATCTTCTCCATTAATTATTAGGCTCCGTCGTCTCTGCTTCTTCATTTGGATAATAATATTGTTCATATCCTCCTCAATATTTACCACACTGCTATTATTGTCGGTACCTCGTTGATTATTCTCCTCATTTTGCTGCCGTGGTTGTTCTTCAATCGTGCCAATAGTAGTATTCCGTAGTGTCGGATGAGGAAGAAAGGTGTTTCTATTTTTTCCATTCACCGTCGTCAATAAGTCGTCAACAACGTCGTCATTTGCAAACACCACTGACATCGTCGTACCACACATTCCTCCACAGATGACGACCAGCGATAACAGTCGTGCGATTTGCCAAACGCTCATCTTCAAATCAATTTTTTTGTCGTTCTTTCGAGCTTAAAGCGCAAGACAAAATACCTGTCATTTCAAGCACAAGTCTCCATCTCCGCCAGCGTTGATCATCGGGACAATCATCATCATCACGGTGGCAGTATGAGTGGTCATGTCAATAACTATAATCATCGTCGGGACACGAACTCCACCAACAACAGCGGTGGTGGTGGGAACATTATGGATCAACAACGCGAGAGATTGGAACGCGAACGGAAAGAACGCATGGCACGATTGCGTGCTGGCGACATGGAGGATATACAAGGAGGCAAAGCACTGCACGGGGGTGAATTGACAACAACTTCCGATTCTTTATCTGCATCGTCATCGTCATTAAAACCACTGACATCAAAGGCAAAGAAAAGAAAAAAAGACGGTGTTGATGACAATAATGGCAACGACGAAGACAACAACGATGACGATGAAGAAGACGATGAACAACGTCAAATGATGGCCCTACTAGGCTTTGCAGGAAGTTTCAACACCACGAAAGGTAAGGCAGTAATTGATAATCAAACAAGTGCTGCCAAGGGGACAGTACAAAAGAATAAAGGACGCAAATATAGACAATATATGAATAGGAAAGGTGGATTTAATCGTCCATTGGACAAGATGAATTAATATGTATATAATATAATGCAGTTATTTAATAATGATGTAAAAAATACACTGTATTATAACAAAGGAATGCAGGCATTATGATATCCATCATGATGTATTTATTCAATGCACCCAAAGCTCATGAGAAAAATGACATGAATTCTCTTCACTTTCCAACACCGATAGAATATATCATCAAAAAATCATTTATTAGGCGCATCATACACTGTAAACACTCCATGGCATCCTCCGTCGGTCGTATGGTACAAATATCAAATATATGATCGTTGTAGTAGTACGCAGACAAGGAATTCACTGGTATCTCCAACGCAGCAAGCTCGATTGTTATTGTGGATAGAAATCCCACGGGTATGGGTAGTGTTATCATTGCCCATATGATATTTTGGAGACTATCACCAACCTTCCCCCCCCTACACATCGCGGGTTCGGTCCATTTTGGCGGGTTCAGTCCTCCACGTAATTCATGTACGTGGAATTCAAAGGCACAACAGACGACATTTAGATTTTAGTCAGTAGAGGACAAAGCTTTGTGGCACTGCATCTGACTTAAATACTATTGATATTGGGATTGATAGATCATATACAGAATTATTTGAGCGTCTTTTCAATTGTTATACACATGAATACGTAGGCAGTCAAAGTTGAGTCAATTGGCTTTGAGCCAATTGGCTTTCTTCAGGCATACCTATTCTGAATTTCGATGTAACTTTTTGCGATGTAATTGTCTCTGGTTTCACTCCTCATCTCCGCACAAGAATTATTGTATGCTGTCAAAGTTAACTCAACTTCATCTCTACTAATCAAACCTTTATTGAATGCAACGAGCAAGTTCTGCATGGCATCATAATTCCCAGCTGATGCTGCGATTGTCCAATGCTTAACAGCCCGTTCCATACTACCTGATCCAAGCTCCATCTGTCCAAGGTTGTATCTTGCCTCGTCATGCCCTGCCATAGCCGCGGCCTCGTAGTGGAACTTGGCTTTCTTTGAATCCCCCCCTTCATCACAAATATTACCTAGGCAATACTGCGCCTGACTGGATCCAAGTTTAGCGGCCTGAATCCACAGTTCTTTTGCTTTCTCCCAATCTGGCTGCAAACTTAAATTTCCATGGCGATAATAATTACCCAATGCAAAAGTCGAACCAGCATCTTTCGCCTCAACTCGCTTCATCAGTTCTTCAACTTCTTCTTCATTCGATTTGCCCAATCTATTTGATTTGCAAAACGGACATTTCTCAATATGTCCAGAAGACTCACGGAAGGAGTTAACATAAGATTGGACACACCCTCCACAAATACTCTTTCCACAACAATTAAAATATTGATCCGTAGCCCCATTCGCCAACTCCTTATTTGCATGAGCGAGATCGTAAATTGGTATGGAAGTTACAGTCGCGGGTGGAAGCGATATACATTTTATAAGTTGAAGCGGCATAGGCAGGCAGCAGAGGGGACAGTCGTCCTTGGCCGGTGGGTCCTTGAAGAGAGCCTCATCGTGCAGTTCGGCGGCCCGTTGCTTACATAATTTCTTATGCGTTGGCCAATGATTCTTCTGGCATTTAGCGTTGCAATACTTGACGAGCATACAAGCCGTACATGCCTTGAGACTGACGCCCTCTCCTGCCTCGCTGCCGCAATCGGCACAGCAAATGACGATGATCTCCATCAGCACTGAGATGATGAATGAGAGGAGGCTGACAGCCGTCTGGCCATCGACAGTTTTGTGGGCAAATAATGAAGTGTTCTCCCGCCCATTTACGATCTACGTTCATAGTTTTGTTGTCTGCGTCTCGAAAGCGCCGCCTGTTCATATCATCCACCATGGCGTCCTTAGCAGGCCCACCACCAACCTCATCCTCCTCCTCATCACCGCAATACACTTACGCCCCACCACCCGCCGAGCTACCATATTACAATGGTCTATTTGCCGCTGCTGATAAAAGTTCATCCGGCTACCTCTCGGGACCATCCGCAGTTGAATTCTTCTTCTTGTCTAAATTACCAATCGACTTACTCAAACAGATATGGACCATGTCAGATCAACCACCAAGTAATACATTAGATCCTACCAAATTCTACGTTGCTGTACGGTTAATTCAATTATTCCAAAATGGAAAAAAGCCAATTGATGCCATGTTAAATGTAACTGACGTAGATAAGGGTAGTATGAGAGCACCATTCTTTGAGGGGGTGGATGTACAGTCTGCCATGGCCAAGTTGGCTTCTCAACAACAACAGCAACAGGGCCAAAAGCCACAGCCTCAACAGCAGCAACAATATCACATGCAGCAGCAGCAGCCCGGAGGAGGAGGCGGGGGGACAATGACAACAATGCCAACGCCAACACCACAGCAGCAGCTAATCTCCAACAATATTGGAGCACTAGCAGTACAAGATCCATACACTATGACACCACAGGAACTAAGTCGATATGAGGCATTGTTTCCAAGCTATGCAAACCCAGATGAGGGGGGTGGAAGTGGGAGTTATGTTGGAGGGGCTGCGGCAGTCGAACTATTTGGCAAGAGTGGTAAGTTTATATATATGTTTTATGTTATACAGCGGCTGAAAAATTGGAGATCAATCTTTATTTTGATTGCTTTCGTCCGACGATCGACTTCTTGTTTCTCTAACATTGCGAATCACCACCTGTTATCATATATGAAGGGATGGACCGTGAATCTCTCAAAACAATTTGGGCCATGGTAGATGATCCCGTGGATAATAAATTAGATTCTATCGAATTTAGTGTTGCTATGCACCTAATTGTATGCGTCACCAAGAAGGGATTACCAACCCCACCCACTCTTCCGGAAAGTTTAAAGAATATGGTAAAGTATTATCGTGTTCAACGGGCTCAGCAAGCGTCATTGCAGCAGCAACAGCAAGCGTTGAGTGGTGGCGCTGCTGCATCGGTCGTGGGTGGGGTACGTTCGATGGTGACGCCACCACCGCTACAGCAGCAGCAGCAGCAGCCACCACCGTTGGTTGGTGGGGGTCAGCCTGAGCCTATACCTTCTCCGCTCTCTTCTCCCCGGGCCCATGGAGGCATGGGGAAAATGCAGCAACCTCAAATGAACGGAGGAGGCATGGGAGATAGGAGTGGTGGTTTTGGAGCTGGATTTGGTGGAGGAATTCCCCTTACTCCTACTCCGTCGTCCACCAACCTTATCCCCACACCTCGAATGAGCAACGACCCTCTTCCAATGCTACCGCTGCTAGGAGGAATGCAGCAGCAGCAGCAACAACAACAATATATGCAGCCACCGCAACAACAATACATGCTACCGCAAACGCCGGGACAGCAGCAGTATATGCAGCAACCTCAGATGAGCTCGGGTATGTCTCACCTGGGCTATCAACAGGGTGTGTCACACCATCAACAACAACACAGTTTGGGCGGAGGAAGTGTCATCGACGAAGCTTTTGCTGGACTGAGCAACAATCCAGTTCAGGACGTGGATGAGTATAGCGCGACGGGGTCAAATGAATCATATACGCCAATAACTCCAGGAAAAACGCAGCAGCAGTTGCCACCAAAATCACCAAAGGCCACAAAAGTCCCATCCATGGCCACCTTTGCTCGTGCTCGATCGTCCGGTTCGGTAGGGTCGGTATCGGGGGAAGATCTATTCTCATTGCGTGCTGCACATCAAAAGCTCCTTGCCGAGGTCATTTCATTACGTGCCAAGGCCGCCAGTGTGTCTGACGAAGAGTTTGGGGTACAGCAACAGATTAAAGCTACTGCGATGGAGATTGGTAAATTGAGTTTGGAACTAAGTGCATTGAAAGAGAGTGTTATGGAGGCGAAGGTAAAATTAGGGGCCAGTGTTGGTATTTTGAAGACGCAAATGGGAATGAAGGAGTGAGTAAATCTAAAATGGAACAACTTCTGCTCCACTAATCTTATTTTATCATCTCATATACCTTATTATTGACGTCTTTCCACAGATCACTCGAGGCTCAAATTTCCGAGGCACGCACTACTCACAATTCTCTCGCCGATGCCGCAGCGGCAGTCGAGGATGCGAATGAATTAGCCATGGGTTACGCGGCGAAGGCTGTGGCGGCTGCCGCAAAGGTAGAACCTGTCGGACATCCCGCTCCTGCGGATGACTTATTTTCGTGGGGTGATTCGCCTATCCGTCCCATTATCACTGTCCCCACTGATGAGGTGGAGATTGGTAAAGGTACACTGACACGAGATGTGAGTGAAATGGATTCTAAAGGAGAAGGGAAGTGGGAAGTGCCACATCCAATTACTAATTCGAGACAAACTAGTTGGGATACGGGACCAAAACTTACCTCTAGGTCATCCACGCCGGATAGGGAAGGCGGACATTACCGGACAGATAGCATTGCCGACACATCCATAATTTCATATGCCTCATATCAGAAATATGGTGTCTTGGGAGGTGAAATCGGAGGACCCATCGACGATGGAGACCAGGTTCCACCCGCATATGGTGCTGGATTTGGAGGTCCTATGAGTGAAGGGGGCATGCATGGAGGTGCTATGAATGGTGGAGGATATGCCACGGGAATTCCAGAACCATCATCCCAATATATGTCAATCTACCCCGAATCCCAATCGGATATGTCAATGGCACCAACACCAAAGGCGACGTCATACAATCCAATGCCAGGGCCAAAATCACCCACGAGGGAAGAGTTAGAATTTGTAAAGTCGTTGGCAATGCAGGCTGATCAGTCCTTCCGAGCCAAATCTGAATTGGTACGTAAAATGTCGGTTGATGTACAACAGCTCGAATCGGCTCTACATCAGGCAGAGGCGGCAATTGGTGGAGGAGGAGAGGGGAATAGTGGTGGTAGTAGTAATAGAAAAATATTTGGTAAGAAGAAGGCCAAGAAGAAGGAATATGAGGCAGCTGTGGAAGCCGCACAGACAGAACGATTAAAAGTCGACGAGGCCAGAGCAAAGCTAGTCTTGGCTCAACGTGAGGAAAAGGATAGTAGGAATGAGATGGAAAGACTACGTCAGCAATATGAGGAGATGGCAATGGAGGCTGCTACTGCTCAAAGTTTGACGACGGCCAGTGGATATCAACAGCCTCAGAATCAGCACAATAAAGTATATAGTATAGTACGGGACGAACATGGTCGGGGTGGTACTTTGGTTTCAGCGCCGGCGTCTTCTGATCCATATGGAATGAATGTTCCCATGATGGCAACTTCTTCTGGAGGAGGTGGTGACTATGATAATCCATTCCACTTCTGAAGTTGATAGAGGGTAATGCAGTCTTGTCTTTTGCATTAGTTGTGTCCATCTGGCTTTACCAATTTTAAATGAATCAATCTTTGAATCAACCACTTGATTGTTCCAGTCTGAAGTGAAGGGAACTATTGTTTGTAGAGACTGTAAAAAAGGGGGATTAATTATCAGACATTAATATTCTCTAAATGTCCGACTCTGTATTGACTGGTGGTTCCTAACTATGCTTATTTTACAATATATTCTACATTCTCCTATTTCTAATGACTAGCATGCCTTGATATTACAGTCGGGCGTCGTCCACGCTTTGACACAGTACAACCAGCAGTAGCAGGAGGAGAAAGCTTTTTGCGATCTTTTGGATTACGCTCAGAATTGGGTGTAATTTCAACAGCATCGCTTGTCATTGCTGCCGACGACGACGATGATGATGACAATGTTTCCTGCTGCTGTTCGTCAATGAAACGGATAGTCCTTGGTGAACGAAATGTGGGAGGAGGTTGTGGATAGGACAATGGAAAGTGATTTTGCTGGTGGTATTGCTGCTGCTGCTGATAGTGCTGCTGATGTGGATACTGATAGTGATGTTGTGGATACTGCTGCTGCTGTTGATATCGACCGTGGTCGTTCCTGACTCTGAAGTTGTTTGCTTGATAGGAATTAGTGTCTTGCAATATCGGTACTGAAAGATGTTTTGGTGGTTTATATATTGAGGACACAGGAGTCTTAGCATTACGCAATAGTGAAGATGATATAGGTGTCGTTGGCATTTCTGATGGAGATGGAGTACGTAATGTTGGTTGTTGTGGTATCATGTTCATACTCTTGCAAAGATTGGGCGATTCTTTTATAAACATCTTTTTTCACGGGAGAGATAGAGGGAGAAAATATGAATTGCAAATTAGTCTTTACCATCAGTCATTTAATCAATACAAAATTATCTAGTGTCTTACCTCATGACAAAAACTTCCTCTATCAATGCCGATAGTAACCTCCCGAAATCCCCATGCCTTCATGTGCCACAAGAATGAATCAACCCACAAGTTAACACTGTATTTTGATTCTTTATCGTCTGATGTATTTGTAGTACTAATAGTATTATTATTTCCTCGCTCATCCATAGTAACAGCCATAGTAGTTGTAGCAGTAGTAGTAGTAGTTTCATCATTCCATCCACAATCACACAGTGTAGGGAATGCACATGGTAGAATATTTTGAACAAATTTTTCCCAACGTAATATACGAAATCCTTTCCCATGTGGTAACCATTCCATCGCTTCTTCTATTCCTGCAATTGCTCCTTCATTCGAGTAGGAGGATGGAATAGATGATGATTTTTTTACCGTTAGTAACTCATGAAGGATGATAGGGAATGATGCCTTATGATGATGGTGATGATGGTGATGACGATAGGAAGCTGCTCCATTATTGTCATATGTAATGTCGGCGTGGTCTCTCGTCATTGTTGCGTCTTGATTGATGATAGAATTGACGACATCATGCTGAGTCTCATTATTCTTCTCATCCCGTCGATCACATTCTTCTAATGATGTATTGACATGAACAACATTGTTGTTGTTGTTGTTATCATCACGATCCTCGTTTTCAAAGATTTTTCTTCGTTTCTTTAATGGACCAGATGATGATGATGATGCTATGGTAGGAGGTGTGGGTGGTGACGACGATGATGATGATGTGCCTGTCACTGCCATTCGTTCTACTGCACTTGTCAGACTTGGACTGCTAAGATCAAATGACATGGAAGGCAGAGGCGGAAGTGGCCATGATGCAGATGAAACCATGTTGTCGCGATCATCACGACTGCTACTACCGTTAACACCATCATGTTGATCAGGCGAACCACAGTCCCCCGAGGAATCTGATGCAGTTTCAGTTGCCAACAGATGATGATACTGATGATGATGATGTGAGGAAATAGGAGGAAGCTCGGGCGGTGAGGCACGATGACCAGGTGACGAAACTACCGGAGCAACATGTCGTATATCACGATAGTGATCATATCTTCCAGTAGTGGGAGTATAATATGGACCAGATTGCTGCGGTGGTGGTGGTGGATATTGGAGGGGGTAATGATGTGCATCATAATCATTTGTTGTTGATGATGAGTGTTGTTCATGATGAGTAGCCGGCGATGCAGCCCTCCGTCTAGATTGCTCGGGCGATTGCGATGGAGGAGGAGGATTATTCATCGTGCCACTACTTGACGTGGCTTCACCGCGATAATGACCCCATCGTGAAGCATGAAACGTGTGCAATGCGATAAAAAATGGAGTTTGTGGCGTTGATGTGCCGTTGAGAGAAATCCAAGTCTTGGGAGTATGTGGCCAAAATTACAGTCACTCTTCTTCCGTTCATTCTATCAACACTTCATGACAAAGTTAAAGATTCTTGCTGTCATGCCATGCCTTTCAAGGTAAACATTATGCAACATTGTCTCCTTTCTAGATAAACTGTAAGCATTCAATAAGACTTTGTTCATTATTTTTTACATTACAGTCTGAAAGTTCACAAGAATGGATTGTCATTCCGACTCGTTAGATGGGAAGAGATACATTCGTTGAGACAGTCGATGATGCAGTCGCTTCAATGTCCGAATCTGTCTCTTCTGCTTTTTGTGCTGCCTGTTGCTGTACCACCAGTTCCTCCAAAGAATTCATCGGGACACCATCAGTGGTGGTGGTGGTGTCCTTCCCACTTCGATTGGGTATGACCAAACAAAGGAATACTTGTATAAAACCCAATACCGACCCCAGTCCATTCGGGATAACAATTATCCAATCCATAATACCAATACCAAATGCCGACCAGAATACAGCATTGGCCGTATTAGTTATCATTGTCCGTCGATGTATCGAACACGAGTCGCTTGTTTTTAGTACAGTCACAATAGTCGATAACGGTGCCCCGTAAAAGAAGAAAGTGTTTACATTTGCCACAATCCCTATTATAAGTGTATATTGTTCTTGATTGACTTTGGGTATAAAGAATAGCAATGATATAACTGCTAGCCAAATAAATATAAATCCAATAACGACCTTTTCATGAGGTGCCGGTGCCTCCATCTTTTGTGTCGTGACCTCCAATGCCATATTGCGTAAATTTACAAATGTATGTACCGGTGTTGGTAATAGCGGTGGCGGAGGTGATGATGGCGATGAATTAGTATGAACCTCCTTACTGTCACCAATATTACGGGCGTTAATTATATCTTCTCTTCGATCTAATCCTCGGAATGATTTGCGATTGTCATCCAACAATCTCACAAAAGATGACCGTAACTCCTTGGCGATACGATCACTGTACTGTAATTTCACAGCCGCCATATTCAACCATATCGATATCATAAATCCAGCAGCATTCGGTACAAAGACCCATAAACTATTAATTAGATATGAGTATGTCACCCAGCCAATACAATTCCCTGTCATGACAGCCCAGGGTGTTGGATTTAATGTACCGAGTGTACCGTTTGCTACGGCAGTCCGAACATCAGACACGGGTGCCATGAACATGAATAATGCAATGAAGGTCCCAATGAGTGGACAGACATACTCAAGTATAATTTCGGTAGGCGAAAGCATCATTGCTCGGGTAGATCGTACGTTCGCGTGTGTTTGACTTCCTTTCCGAACTGAAACTCTTGTTCCCTCGTGACAAGGGAATGACGACAGGGGGTAAATGGCGCGCCTGACCCGCGGAGTCGTTTTTGACACAACGTCCGAAGGCCCACTTAGTTTGTCTGTCCAAATAGTGACACGATTTGTCCAAATAGTGACAAAATATACTTAACGATAGTGACGTTTATATTTCTTTTGCTTTTGAATGAGAAGCGCGACTCATCTTTCCCTTCCGGTTCGTGGATTGTGTGTCTATTTCCTCTTTTGGCTTCCCGCCGAGACGTTGAGTTTAAAACGACTCCGCGTCGCATCAAGACCTTCGCACCAAAAAATCAACTGCCAAACGTTCTCGTGCGAATGTTTGAACTCTGAAATCCGATCAATCTGATCGAACGTTCGATAACGTTCGATCATATTCGTTCGATCAGATTTTTTGGTGCGAAGGTCTCGAGTGGTCGATCGCGGGTCAGGCGCGCCATTTACCCCCTGTCGTCATTCCCTTGCTCGTGATAAAGCTTGCTGGAGAGTGGAATTTGCAGCGAGTGGGAGCAGAGTAGTTGGAGCATTTGTTGGACATGCAGTTGGTTTGTTATTAAGCCGGTAGGAGACTTTGTGGGAGCTTCTAGCCATCAATACTATGCTATTAAAATTAAATGATATGCCAGAGGACCCTAAAACGTTGGCATCTTAAAATTACTGTGTATTCTTTTATCCTATTAAAACAACTCTCTACACGAATATGTAATCATTATGATTCGCCTGTGTTCTGCATTAGCCTCACCCAGCAACCTCCTTCACTCACAAGTCTGTCCCACTCACATCCCCACCCCACTCAAAATCGCGTAGCATCAGAAGGAGCAACAGTAGCAGCAACAGTAGCAGCATCAGTAGGTTCAACAGTAACAGCAACAGTAGCAGCAACAGTAGCTCCTGTAGTGGGAGAATTGGTCGGGGCTCTAGTTGTTGGCTTTGATGTAGTGGGTTTGCGGGTGGGAGATTTAGTCAAAGTTACAGCAGTGGCAGTGGGCTTACGGGTGGGACTGGAGCTCTGCTTACCCGCCTTGGCTGTACTCTTTCCAGCCTTGGCTTCACTCTTTCCAGCCTTGCTCTGAGCACGTCGAAGCTGCGATTGACTGGTCATGATTGTCTTGGGGGTGGACTCGTCATTACCAAGTACGGTGGCAAAGTTGCTGGCCGGCCATGAGGATGGCTGAGAGAGTCATGAGGAGGGCGATGTTCATTTTGTTGTTGACGAGAATTGTAGGATAGAGGTCTGATCCTATGGAAAAAAATATGAGATGGATTAATGTGAAACTACTGATGGTGCTTGACCGATGTTTGTCACGCAGCAAGGTGCTTGACTGTCATAAGTAGTGTGAAGGGTGAATCGTTGACAGAAAAGGTGCCGGAGCTTCTTCCCGCTCTCACCAAAGGGGGCGATTCAGTCGTTGTCCCCCCAAATGATGTTGTGTAGAAGGATAATACGAAGCAGATGGGCCTCGGCAACCGATGGCGTCAGACGTATTAGTTGCTGCGAGACACTCTCGTTTGTGATGATGTCGCCACAGTCTTTGTACCCAGAGAACGTATTGCACTGCCGCCTGGCTATACTAACGCTATTGGTACTGATCCTATTACCACTACAACAAGCCTCTTTGTTTGTCCATAATTTTCCTACGACTAATCATCGTAAATTTACATTGAAACCATCCTTCGTAGAATTACACAAGTATAATAATTACTCGACGACTAGACGGAATCAGCAACGAAGTGATGATGGCAGTAATGGCGGTCTCGAAGAGGAAGCGGCAAAGCTACGTCGTAAGGCTGAGGAATTACGATCACAAATACGTGATATGGAAAACAAATTGGGCAATGATCGTCGTCCATTCCCATCATCGCAGCAGCTGCCGCCGCTCGACACTGATAACAGTGATGGCAAGAAATCGCTCAAAAATAAACGCATACTAATAGTAGGTGCCAATGGTCGTCTCGGGTCCATGGTCACACGACACCTATTACGGTCCCATCCAGAAGTGAAAGAAGTTGTCGCCGCTGTACATTACGTAGGACAAGCATCCACAATTGGATATGGACGATTATCCTACGAGGTGGGTGCCGAAGATGGCAAAGGGACCATTGGTCCAGCATGGGATGAAGAAAGTAATGCATCATTCGTGTTTGATCCACGAGTCATGTCCAATTACAATATAAACAAACTTCGGATAGTCGAAGTCGAATTATTAAACCCCACACAAGTTCGAACCATAATCGACAATGTCGACTCTATTATATTTTGTGCCACCGACTTTGATGGCAATCGTCCACGATCGATAGCATCATTAAATGCTGCATTATTGTTTCGAGCCGTTGCTGATCCAACGAAAGGACGCGTGGAAATTGAGGGTCTAAGGAATTGTTTGGAGGGATTAGTGGCAGATGTGAACGATCGACGATGGCAAGAAGAACGTCGTCGATCGAATGAACCTGGCGCAACAATCGTACCATCAACAATTACGAAGAATGGAATGCCAACACAATTTGTATTAATATCAACGAGTCCAGACGCCTACGGTTCATTCGAAACCCCCTATGGTGAATTTAATGGATTAAAACGTCAAGGCGAACGACTTTTTATGGAAGACTTTCCAAGTATAACATATACGGTGTTGCAGATGGGAAAGTATGATGATAACTTTGTGTCAGAGGGACAGGAACTTCAATATGAAATGGCAATTGAAGATACAGTCGTAGTTGATGGTGTCGTGAATGCAATAGGTGGTGGTGGTACAATTGTTAAAGATGGAATGCAAAAGAGGATAAATAGAAGAGATGCTGCTCGTGCAGCCGTGGAGGCATTGCTGAGTGAGGATATAGAGGGGAAGAAGGTACAAGTTTACACTGCTCTTCGCAAGAATGTTATTTGGTAATTGTCGTTATATTTGATGATCAGAGCATTTTTTAATTCCTGCTAGAGATATCTATATGAATATGCAGGGTGGCAAACAGCTCCCTTTCTTGAAATACGCAGATATTATTCGATTTCGACTGCATATCGCTCCGACTTATTCAATGCAAGACATTACTTGTACTAAAGAATCATTGATGACAATGCTAGCAACATAAACACAAACACACATGATGATTTGACTGAAGAATTTCTCGGTTTCCCTTCAACGACATTCAAAGCGTCACTTGCTACGAAGTATGGGCTGATTAGGGACTTTGACTCCATGAATACTGTAGTTGACAAATAACGTGATAATCACTCATGAGTTGCCTTGTTGTTGACGAGCGATTATAAACACAGAACAAGTCAAATTCTCTGTCTACTCACCCAATTTGCTTTCCTTCGCTTTGTTGCTGGTCTCATGACACTCGCACAGATTAAGTAAGGTGGGGTAACAAAGCTCCTTTTCACCACATTCGTCATCGGTAATACACTTAGCACCACAATATCCACGTGCGGCGGCTTCGTCAAATCCACATCTTGAGTCAGTATTGGCAATATCAAGATTTTTACACACGGGGTGCTCAATGTCCTCAAACGCATTGCAATAATTCAGTTGTATCCCCCAGCACTCTTCACCGTTCTTGCACTGTGTGTGATGAGTACACCGTGGCTTACAATTACTCCGTGCGTCAACCTCGGTAATACCACATCGGAAACCAAACTCTGGCTTTAAACCCTCGGGCAGTGGAGAGCTGTTACGTATTTCTTCAGCCTCGGCTTCCGCATCTGAGTCTACGACATCGTGTAGACCAGTGCAATAGAGCTCACCCTCACCACAGAACCCATACTTACTGCAGCATAGTCCATCATTGCAAATGCCATTGCCAATTCCTCCACCACCACATGTACCCACACCACCTCCATCGCCTTGCCATCCACCACCAGCTCCTTCTTCGTCGAGGGTTGTGCGTGTCTCTTTGTAGCAATACTCTTCGCCCGTGCCACAGTACCCATACTCACTGCAGCAATGATTCTCCTCGAAGCAGAACCCATCACCAGTGTCACCAACTGCGCATTGACCCGCCTCGATGGCAGAGGTTGGGGCAGGAGGTGCTCCATCAACGACGCTGGGTGTGGGCACATTATTCGTACCCTCGGCACAATATTCGGATGTGGTACCACAATATCCCCACTCACTGCAGCAATAGCCAGCATAGGGACAGACACCATCACCTCGGTTGCCACCACCGCATGTCCCGGTAGTTACAATTGGACATTTATCTGGATCCAGATCGTCTGGATGGATGATACAGTCCGGACAGGTAGGTCGGAGCGTTAACGTGGTAGTTGGAGAACTTGTTACTTCCTTCGAATTCGTTTCGGTGATACCCCCTGTCGGATTAAAAGTTGGATGCTCAGTTTGTGGAGCATACGTCGGCACAGCGCTTGGAATTGATGAGACAGTTGGTGACATTGTTGGCTCATAAATCTTGGTCGGTGAGTTGCTAGTTGTGGGCATAAGAGTTGGGAACCTAGTTGGTTCGGAGGTGACAATTTCTAATGCATCAGTAGGGGCAAGTGTCTTGTTTGTTCCAGCGACGGGAGGCGAGGTGAGCGATAGACTTGGCTCGGCCGTGTACTGCACTGTGGGGGGGAATGTCGCTTGACATTCGGCAGGATCAATCACTGTACACTCGGCCAAGTCTTGGGCGAAGTCATAGTCCGGATACTTTTCTTGCAAGAACAATAGAAAATCTTGCTCTTCAAATACTTGATCAATAAGTGCTGGTATGTCTTCATCTTCGAGTAAGACACCCTCAAAAGTTAAAGGTTTGTACCAGATAACATCGAATCCATACATGAACTTGGTAATGATAACACCATCGGCACAAGGAACCTGCTCCACCAAATATCCATTGGCGTAGTATGAACCATGTCCACAATACTTCCTGTCACTATCATACGGAGACTTGAAGCTGTAAACAAATCCCTCTGGGACCTGTGCCATCATCATATCTTTCAGGACTGGTGTGATGTAAATCTCAAAGAATTCATCTAATGCAACAATCATTTTGTTAGCAATCTGTGGGCCATATGGCTGGGTCAAGCACTTGAGATAGATGGGGATATCAATGAACCGATTGATAAATAGTTCAGCGGTACAAATGTCGGGACTGCTCGCTTCGACGGTCTCCGATGGTTGATACAGACACGCGGGCTGGTCAGTCCCACCACACCCTGCCTCACTCTCAGCGGCGATGATTAGATTCTTGAATTCGTCTCCGGAAAAGGCAGCATTGACATAGGCCTGAGAGGAATACATAATGCACGGAATTGGATAATATAAAAAAATGCATGTTTGGAAATGAATGTAATATAAGTAGCCACATCCACAAATGTTGTGTTAGAGCACTTACTTCTTTATCCAAATCATCAAAATCAAAATTGTCAGGACACGTTATCTCCAAGTCCTTAATTTTATAATACCCCCTTTGGATGAATCCATACATATTTTCATAACACTGTCCTGCAATCGGCAACACGTCTACATCATACTTGTCGGGATATTTCCATTCGCAGAATGAAAATTCGGGTAGTGCCATGCCGTCGACGGTGCACGCTCCGCCGCCCAAGAGGCTGGATTCGATTTGTTGTATCCATACATATTTGAATTGTTCGGCGTACGACGACAAGGCCGACGTGAGCACACCGACGTTCTCGGGACCGATGGCACTCTCAAGAGGTAGGAATTTGAGATAAAAGTCATCGGTGAATTTGAACGTCTTTGTCTTTTCGGCCAGTAATGAGGATGGCAGTAGCACCGCCCATAGTGATAGGAGCAAACGATGCATCATCATCGTTCGATTGCAGGAGATACCAAGCGCGTTGCTGCAATAGGTTATTATAATGAGCGAGGCGTCGTGGGATGGAAATGTTTTGAATGAAGCGTTGCGTCTGGATCCGATCCGGGAAAGGTACTCCAAAGCTTGCGGGACCAATTATTCAATATATGTATCGGCGGAGAGATTGGGGGGTTGAATCGTGTCGACTCCTTCCAGTCGTCCCGCCACTAGAGCTGGAGAAGAGGCAAGAATCCAAGGATCGGGTACGATACATACGAAACGAAGATTATGTGCAAAAAAAGCATGATGACACTCTCGCCCGAAATTATTTTCTTGGGTTAGTGGATTATCCTCGGCAAATCCATTGCAATTGGGGAGGATCCCGGAGATCACAGAAAGACAACACACGCCATCCAAGGATCCTACGGATACAATATCGCCCGCTATGGTTGGAGCTTCCACCACGCCCTTATTACCACCTCTATTACCATCAGCTAAAAAGTCACCGAAACGGCGTTTCCGGCCAATAGGAATCAGAGCTCCTGCTCCGAAAAAACATCGGCCATTACTTGAGTCCTCAACAAAATATACCTCTTGTAGATCTCTGAATAATGAAGCCGCGAATCTGAATGAAGAGGATGACATGGAGGGAGGTAAGAATGATGTGGACGAAGGCGAGGAAATTAACGTTGGGAGCAACTGCGTGAATAGAGACGATCAAAAGCAAGATCAGAAGGTCATCCCTAAACTCATGAATGTGGATCAACATCCAACTCAGCAATATCGTAAGGTCTCCGATGCGACGGTTAATCAGTCATTCGTAAACACAAATAATGTTGAAGAGGCCGGTGGGAATGAAATAGTATCGAAGTCGAATGCATCAATTCCAGTAAAGCTTGTGGCTACTTCGGCTGACGCTATCCATAATAACAGGAAGGAAAGGGATGTACCACTCATAGATGATAGCATGGTGCCTACTGTAACGTACATTCCCAAGCCAAACAAGGGGACAACTGGTAAGAGGCCTGCCAACGCCATACCCAACGATACTAGGAATGCAGAGACTATAGCTCCCAATGTTACAGCTCCTGCTCCAAAAAAGGATCAGCCATTACTCGAATTCTCAACAAAATCCTCAGACGATACAACTTGTAACTACTATCTGAATAATAAAGTCGCGAATCTAAATGAAGGGAATGACATAGTTGGAGGTAAGAATGTGGATGAAGACGAGGTCAATAACTGGGGTAAGGACATTAGAGACGTTGAGAAGCAGGAGCAAAAGATCATTCCCAAACTCATAACTGTGGTTCAACGTCCAGCCCAGCAATACCGCAACAAGAAGCATCGGCCTTTACACGAATTCTCAACGAAACCTTCAAACGAGATTTCCTCCTCCTCATCTCCTTTGTGTAACATTATGGTGCCTGTAACGTGTACTCCCAAGCCAAGCAAGAAGAGAACTACTAGTAAGGGGCCTGCCGACGCCAACATTCCCAACGATACTAGGAATGCAGAGGCTCCTGTTTCTATTAGAGCTCCTTATGTTGCCTCAGACGATACCACTTGTAAATCTCTGAATAATGAAGCCGCAAATCTGAATGAAGGCAACGAATTGGATGGAGCTATTAATGATGTGTTTGATGGCGAGGAAATTAACGTTGGGAGCAAATATGTGGATA
>Ga0247843_1004690_pt1 | contig 20064 bp, 17 predicted proteins | sample LaCruzMarch2017__FD_192420 | JGI IMG/M metagenome (GOLD analysis project Ga0247843, IMG submission 192420) | Freshwater microbial communities from meromictic Lake La Cruz, Castile-La Mancha, Spain - LaCruzMarch2017_8m | ecosystem: Environmental > Aquatic > Freshwater > Lake | place: Spain...
TTCTATGCGATTTTTGTCCATCAGCTCGCGACTTTGACTCGCTGCGCTCGCCCTCCGGGCTGCCATGCGGCAGTCTATCTCCGCTTTGCTTCGATTCTCCTAGCCTTTATCCCTGCGGGCTCCCCGAGCCAGGCTCCGCCTTGACAGACCGCGCTGACGCGCTTGGGTGGTCTTCCCCGAGTCGGTCACCCTTCCCGAGTTGGCTTCAGATAGTGGTTTTGACATTTCATGTTCTCTGGAATTCCCACAGGGGACTCAAACCCCATTTGCAACTCGCCCATGCTGGGCACACACAAGGCGGTCCACCGCGACACCTGATCGGTGCGCGTGACCGCTGAAGTTCTGCAAGAAATGGCATCCGACGAAAAACGTGACCTTGTAAAGGCGATTGCACCGACGTTGAAGGCGCACGGGTTCAAGAAGAACGATGCGACCTGGCACCGAACCAGCGATGGATTCATCCAGACGTTCAACGTGCAGGGTTCACAGTGGAGCAGGTCTTTCTATCTCAACTTAGGTATCTACATCGTGGCACTCGGTGAGGAGACGAATCCGCCTGAATACCGATGCCACATCCGGAACCGTCTAGGCGACGTTGCGGCGGATTGCACCCGCTACAACCAGCTTCTCGACCTTGAGACCTCCATTCCTTCGGATGAGCGATTCAAGGAACTGAACGGGATCATCGAATCGAAAGCGATTCCATGGCTTGAGGAGTTCAGCGACGACCGGAGAGTGATTGATTGGATTTCCGGGGAGCAGGCGCACGGCTTGCCCATTCTGATGTGCGTATTTGAATACTACGGCGTGCCACAGAAGACGAAGAAGCAGAACAATCCATGCGAGGCAACCGGCGACAACGCCCAAAGTTGAATTCGAGCTTCACACCGCCGGTGGTTCCACTCTATCGATCTGCCGCAAAAGAAGCGAAGGATCCAGGCCGGGAGCGACCTCGTCTCGCAGATGTTGAAATCAGGTCGACAGATTATCAGAATCGAGGAAACTGCTGAATGAGTGTCGCCGAAATTCAGAAGGAAGTAGCGTCGTTACCGGAGAAGGAGCGAGCCGAACTTGCGGCCTTTATCCTCGATACCCTCGAAGACGAATGCCATCAGGTCTCCGACGCAGATGCACTTCGACGGAGAGACGAATTGTTGAACGGCCAGGTCACGGGGATGACCCGCGCAGAGTTTGCCATTAAGTGTGGACCTCCAGGCAATGGTTGAACTCATTTTTCACCCGGAGGCATCACAGGATGTAAGGGATATCCAGTTTCATTATTCACAAATATCAGAATCTTTAGCAACGCGCTTTTGGGGAGAACTAAACCTTATCCTTGATCGCATTGAGCAAAACCCCGAGCAGCACCATTTTGATCGATCTGGGCTTCGGAGATCAAACCTTAAGAAGTTCCCCTATCACGTGCTCTTTGAAATCACCTCGCAATGCATCTTCATCTTGGTGGTGAGGCATGACAAAAGGCATCCGTCTTACGGCCTCGACAGAAACTAACGCCAAGGCAGAACCAGGCGGAGCACGCCGAACGCTGATCGCATCGGGTGTCCGCAGACGTTCGCCCGAATGAACCATGAAAACCCAGTTAAAAGCGCTAATCTTCCTAGTGGCAACCTGCGCAACGCTTCCCGCGGAGGGATACCTGGACATCTTCCTCACGGAGCACTGATTGACGACTAGTGGAGAACTACGCCAGCTATTCAGAAGCACGATAATTCTGGAAGCTTGGCACCACGTGCATGGAACATCAATATCTCCGAAGCGGTGGCGATCCCGGCAGCATGGCGGAGGACGAGCGCAAGCTTGCAAGGACGGGCTCGAATCACCGGAACACTAGAGATTTCGGCGTTCGCACAAGATGCCTGGCACGACGGCCATGACTCTTCCGTGTTTTCCGTGGTTCACCAAATAGACATGTCCTCGGTTCCGGCGTGGCCCGTGAGAACCATGTGGCCTTCACCACAGGGAGCGCAGAGTTCACAGAGACGGAAGCCTTTCATCACCCCAGATCCTGCCATCTCTTCCTCTGTGCTCACCGTGTCCTCTGTGGTCAATCTTCACGTTTCAGTTCCATTGGCCGCATCGACCGCCTTGGCTTGCCTAGGCAAAACATGCTCCCCGAATGCGATACGTCTCGTCGTCGTGAAGCAGCGTTGCCACAGCGGACCTGCGGCCACCGGAGGACTGGCCGGCTTTTTCGCGCAATGACGCTGCAAGACTTCCAATCACCTGCCGAAAAGCCCTCCATCCTGAGGGCTGTGCGGGCGTAGGCTCAGTGCCAGGCTCGTTGCGCGTTGAACATCAGCCAGTGAACACCGTATAGAGTCATTTTGCCTGGCACTTTGTAGTGTAGCCGCTGCGTCGCCTTCGAAAGTTCGGTCTTCGTGAGTCAGAGCATTGACCGAACCGCCGTCCGAATGTCCGCCTTCACCTCGGTCCAGGTAGTTTTGATCAGAGTTTTCGGTGATGGGGTGTCTTCGGCATCCTCGAAGTAAATCATGCTGCGCAGAGGGATCAATGGATCGTGGTTTGGAAACTTACGGGCGTAGCAGTCAAGCAGCTTTTCCAAGCCGAGTTCGCGCAGCAAGATGTGGAGGTCGTAGAAGTCCTTCTTGGCGCCGCGATTGCTGATCGCGCCCAGCTTCATCGCCGCCACGTCAGGCAGGCTCATCATCCTTACTCCTTCAATCGTTTCAAAGGGCTGCAGCAACGGATAGGAATAGGTCACCAAGTCCACCTTCACGTCCTCGATAAAGGCCATCATGCCAATGCTGTTATCGTTGGTGATCTGAAGGGTGGTGAAATCCTCCGCCAGCGAAGCCGCTATGATCTTGTGGTCGAAAATCTCCGGCCGAAAGAAGTCCAGGTCCACGGACATGCGGTGGCCGAAGCGTAACGCCAGCGATGTGCCGCCAACCAGCGCGAAGTCCTCGGTCGCGGGGTGGACGCAAAGCCGCTTCAGTAATGCCAAGGTGACTGGGGGAACGGCTTCGCTGTGCAGCATCGAAAGTCCTTCTTTTCCAAACTGAGCGCCAAGCAGAGCATAGCGATGTTTTGCGGGCTGAGGCTGCGAAGCTGGGTTACCACGCTACGGAGACGGTCATCCCCATAATGTTGGCGAATCGTCCTCCAGCCTTCGAGCGCCCCGACCACCAACACGCGGTCGATGATCAGTTTTGCATCCCTTTCAGGATCGATGGTTTGCAGTTCCAAATCCCAAAACCACGAAGCTGGCAGACCCAAGGGTGGGCTCCCGGAGTCACTTCGCGATGCGATTGCTTCCATTCCTGACATCTTAACGGTTTGAGCCCAAAGCTCAACTTGGATTCGAAACACCGTTGCGCTTGGTGCCAGGCACAATGCACCTTAAAATTTTGAAAGCCTGGCACCATGTGCATGAAACATCAATATCTCCGAAGCGGTGGCGATCCCGGCAGCATGGCGGAGGACGAGAGCAAGCTTGCAAGGGCGGCCTCGAATCACCGGAACACTAGAGATTTCGGCGTTCGCACAGGATGCCTGGCACGACGGCCATGACTCTTCCGTGTTTTCCGTGGTTCACCAAATAGACATGTCCTCGGTTCCGGCGTGGCCCGTGAGAACCATGTGGCCTTCACCACAGGGAGCGCAGAGTTCACAGAGACTGCGCCAGCCCCGAATCCTGCCATCTCTTTCTCTGTGCTCACCGTGTCCTCTGTGGTCAACTTCACGTTTCAGTTCCATTGGCCGCATCGACCGCCTTGGCTTCCTCATCGCACTCCTCACGTTTCCCGGCGTCATCGTTCACGAGGCGGCGCATCAACTGATGTGCCGGCTGACGGGAACGCCGGTGCTGAAGGTATGTTATTTTCGTGTCGGCACGCCCTCGGGTTTTGTGATTCACGACCAGCCCGCCTCGGGTTGGAAGCATTTCCTCATCTCGGTGGCGCCGTTTTTGATCAACACAATCGTCGGCTTTCTCATCGCGCTGCCCACGAGCCTGGCCTTGATGGGGAAGGCAGAGATGGGTCCTCTGGACATGCTGCTCGGCTGGCTGGGGCTATCGGTGGCCATGCATGCCTTTCCCAGCACGGGGGACGCCTCCAGCATGTGGCAGGCGCTGCGGGTTCCTGGTGCCTCTTGGTTGCTGCGTCTTATCGGCTATCCGGTAATCGCCATCATCTATTTAGGGGCAGTGCTCTCCGTGGTGTGGCTTGACGTCATCTACGGGGTGATAATCTGCTTCGCAGCGCCTGCCGCAATTGTGGCAGCGCTGGCATGACTCAAGACGTAATTCTTGGAGATCGTAGGTGCCAGCTTTCTGCACGTTGATTGTCATGAATCCTGGGAGACCCGCCGTCCAGCACGCTCTAATTTCAGGGTTTGCTAAATTTCAGCATGTTTGGCCACACGTTCGCCCAGTGGTCCCGGAGGGATCCATGCACCAGCGTGGTGCAGCTACTCCAAGGTTCATGACAGAGGAATGGGAACAAGGGAATGAATCTGGGGACTTTTGACGTCGGCATTTCATTGGACTACTGTCCCAGCTATGGTCACGACCGCCTTGGATCGCCACATCGAGATCGACCCGGAGATCGCGGGCGGAAAACCTCGGATCGCCGGGCACCGGATCACGGTCCAGGATATTGTCGTCTGGCATGAGCGGTTGGGCCAGAGCGTGGACGAGATCGCCCAGGCGCACGATCTGAGCCACGCGGGAATCCACGCGGCGTTGGCCTATTACTTCGATCATCGCTTGGAGATCGATGAGTCGCTGCACGCTTCGGAGGTCTGGGTTGAGACGATGATGAAGTCGATTCCTTCCAAGCTTCCCCGGGCTTCGTGAACATCGCGTATTACCTGGACGAGCATGTCCCTAAGGCGATCGCCAAGGGCTTGAGGGCCCGGGGCGTGGACGTGTTGACCGTGCCGGAAGCTAGCCTGTTGGGTGCGAGCGATCAGGAGCAACTCGCCTTTGCTCTGAGTCAACGGCGGATTGTCGTCACCCACGACGATGATTTCCTGCGACTTCACGTCAGCCGCATTCCACACGCCGGAATCGTCTTCGCGACCCGGGGCCACGGCATCGGGAAAATGATCAGCGGGCTGATGTTGATCTACGATTTATTGGCTCCGGAGGAGATGCGGAATCATGTCGAGTTTCTTTGATGGAGTGAATGGGGATGCGCTTGGGTGCCAGGCACAATGCACCATAATGTTTGTTAGCTGCTGATGGTCAACGCGCACCGAGCCTGACACCAAAACTGGTATCGCGCTTGGCCGCAGCGAGTGCCCGCAGCGGGCGATCACTTCGCCTTTTCCGGCGTCGAAGCCTTGAGTTGCTCCATGAGCGGCTTCATCTCTTCAGCGATTTTCTTCCATTCTTCACTGCCGCGCTCATGGGTGTCGCGTTTGGCGGCGAGTTCGCGGATCTTCACGCCGAGGGCGCGACGAGCGTTCGCGGCTGCGGCGGCGGGATCGATCGGGACGGATTCGGCATCTTTCCAGTCATCGGTGCGGAAGACGGAGGCGGGGAGCCCCTCGCTGTTGATGAGATTGGCTCCGTCGGGGTTCGACGCCCAAGCGTAACGGACCGCGACGGGTTTGGCGACGGCGGCACTGCTCACGATTACGGCCTCGGTGCCCTCGATCTTGGCCTCGGCCCAATGCCAGACTTGGTCTTGGCCCGCGATTTCAAAACGCTTCAGGTTGCCACCATCGCGCGACTTCAGGCCCTGGCCGGCCTGGTCAAAGCTGACGCGGATCGCTCCCTCCCTTACCTCGGCACTGCGGTAGAGCGGCCCGGAATAGGCGACGAGGTCCTTCCCATAATCCTTGGCGAGGGCCAAGAGGGCGAGGCGCTCGCCGGGGTCCTGCTTGTTCTCAGGGTGAATGTTATCGGCCTCGCCGGTGTCGTTGATGATGGCCATGCCCGTCTTTGGCGTGGTCGCGAGGACCAGGCGCATCCGATCTTGCAGGAGTGCCCAGGGATCGGGCGTGCCGGGCGCGGTCGAGGGCGCGTGGTAATTCGCGAGCTGCACATAGTAGAAGGAGAACTCGTCCTTCCAGCGTCCCCGCCAGTCGCGGATCATCAGAGGCAGGGTCTGATCGTAGGGCACCGCGCCGGCCTTGGCATTTCCCTCGCCCTGATACCAGATCGCCCCGCGCATCGCGTAACCGGTGAAGGGATGGATCATGGAATTGTAGAGCACTCCGGGCCGGCCTTCGGTGTCGAGCGGGCGTTTCGAAGGGGTGGGCTTTTTGCCGAGGCGGCGACGTTCGGCTTCCGGCTTCCCTTGGGACGCTTTCATGGCGGCCAGCCACTCCGCGAGGCGTTTCTCGTAAGCGGCCGTTGCGGTCGCGGGATCGTAGACCTTGTCTTCGGCGAGAAGGGCATCGACGAGGGTCTTTGTGCCCGGCAGGGTCGAAAGGGACTCGCGGCTGGTAAAGGTCTCGACCGGCTTGCCGCCCCAGGCCGACTTGATCACGCCGATCGGAATGCCGAGATCGAGGTGGAGCTTGCGGGCGAAGAAAAAGGCCACCGCCGAACAACCCGGCACCGTTTCGGGCGAGGCGGAGATCCAGACGCCGGCGATGTTCTCCTGGGGCTCGACTGCGGTGACGAGCGGGGCGTTGAAAAAGCGCAGGCCGGGCAGGTTCGTCGCCTTCACGAGATCGGCGTAGGCCGGGACGCGGTCCATCGGGAAAAACATGTTCGACTGCCCCGAAGCGAACCAGACTTCCCCGACGAGGACGTCGGCGATGGCGATGGTTTGGTCACCGGCTTTCACCGCGAGCTCGGCGCCCTTCGCGTCGGCGGCCCCGGTCGGGATCGCAGCTCGCCACTTGCCGGCAGCGTCGGCCTTTGCGGTGGCGGTCTGGCCCTTGAAGGAAACCGTCACCTCGGCTCCCGGGTCCGCATGTCCCCAAATCGCCGCCTCGCGCTCGCGTTGCAACACCATGCCCTGAGAAAAAAAGGAGGGCAGCGAAAGCTCGGCACGGAGCGGGACGGCCACGAAGGCGAGCATCAAAACGAAGGAGAGGCAAGAGGGGCGCATGGAGGGTTGAAGTGGTTTCAAATAAAGCTTCTAGCCGAACCCAAACCCCACAAGCCAGCCAAGGATGCGCAAAAATTGCGGCTGCGATGACGCCACACACTCTCTCATTTCGGCGGAGAAGCGGGCCCCGGCTGGCGAGGAGCAAAGGAAGTTCTCGCTTTCTCAAACCCGGAGAATGCCGTAGTCTTTTTCAATCAGCGGCGGTGCGGGCCGAGATCAGGGCTTCCCGGCCTGACCTTTGCCACGACAATTTTTCCGAATGACACCCGAGCCATGGACCCGAACAAAAGTGCAGTGGACGACCCGGCCGAGTCGTACTGGGAGAACTACCGCCCTCCGATTCCGGACACCTCGCATTTGATCACCGAAACCGAGGAGCCGGTGGACAATCTCTTCAGCGAAAAGCAGATGCGGCTCCTCACCGAGCCGCTCTACGCGTCGTGGCATCCGAAACGTTCCTTCTGGGTGGCGGCGAACGTGGGAATGTACGAGGCGCTCAATGCCAAGGCGGTAGTCCCCGATGTCTTCTTGTCGCTCGACACCACTTCGGAGCAGGCGAAGGCGTTCGGGAGCAAGTGCTACTTCTTCTGGGACCATGGAAAACCGCCGGAGGTCGTCATCGAGATCGTCTCCAATTCAGACGGCGGGGAGCTCGACCGAAAAATGGAGCGTTATGCGAAGCTGCACGTCGATCACTATGTCGTCTTCGACCCCAGTGCGTGTCTCTCCCACGAGCCGCTGCAAGCCTACTCGCTGATAACCGGGGTCTACCAAAAGCGGCCAAGCGCGGGCTCCTTCGCCACCGTCGAGGGCCTCCACCTTCGACTCTGGGAGGGCGCGTACGAGGGACAGAAGGAAACGTGGCTGCGTTGGGCATTGGAGGACGGGACCCTCATCGCCACGGGCACCGAGCGCGCCAACGCGGAAGCCGAGCGCGCCAACGCGGAAGCCGAGCGCGCCAATGCGGAAGCCGAGCGCGCCAACGCTGAAGCCGAACGCGCGAGAGTTGAGGCAGCCAGAGCGGACGCACTTGCCGCGCGCTTGCGGGAGCTGGGTATTGATCCCGATTCGGTGTCAGGCGGTTGAGAAACGCGGGTTTGTGGCCTGAGGAGCGTTGCCCGCTGGCGAATCGCGTGGAAGATTGGGGGCCCGGATGACGTGTTTCCAATCCCTCCACCGACGCATGCGCCGCCTCATCACCGTTGTCAGTTTGGCCCTTCTCAGCCTGTCGTCCGCCGTCGCGATCGATTTCACTCACCAGATCGTCCCGATCCTTCGCAAGCAGTGTGGGGAGTGCCACACCGGCGAGAAACTGAAAGGCGGCTTTTCCATGAACGACCGGGCCGCCCTTCTGCACGGCAGTGAAAACGGGGCGGTCATCGATCTGGAGAAACCGGCCGAGAGCTTGCTCCTTGAGTTGGTTTCCACCGACGATGCCGACCTCCGGATGCCGCCGAAAGGCCCGGGCTTGTCCACGGACGAAGTGGCGTTGCTGCGGCAATGGTTGGCTGAAGGTCTGCCTTGGGAAGCGGGCTTCGCCTTTCAAAAACCCGCTTACGAGCCGCCTCTCAAACCCCGGGACGTTCCCCTCCCGCCCGCCGTGGATGGGCGCGACCACCCGGTCGACCGATTGATGGACGCCTACCTGGCCCAGAAAAAACTGCCGCGTCCCGGGCCGGTCGATGACGGAACCTTTCTGCGCCGGGCGCATCTCGACCTGATCGGGTTGCTCCCCACGGCGGAAGAGTTGTCGCAATTCGAGAGCGATCCCGCGCCGGACAAACGGACCCGGCTGATTCGTGGACTGCTCGCCCGGGACGTCGATTACACGGAGCATTGGCTGACCTTCTGGAACGACCTGCTCCGCAACGACTACGGAGGCACCGGATTCATCACCGGCGGACGCAAACAGATCAGTCAATGGCTTTACGAATCCCTGGTCAACAACAAGCCGTTCGACCAATTCACCCGGGAACTCCTCTCCCCTCCCAGCGAAGGGAGCCGCGGATTCATCGATGGCATCCGGTGGCGGGGCGAGGTGAGCGCCGGACAGACCGTGGAAATCCAGTTTGCGCAGAGCGTGGGGCAATCGTTCCTGGGCATCAACCTGAAGTGCGCCTCCTGCCACGACAGCTTCATTGATCGATGGAAGCTCGATGAGTCGTACGGATTGGCGGCGATTTATTCCGAACGGCCCCTGGAAGTGCATCGCTGCGACAAACCGGTGGGGCGCACCGCTAGCGCATCCTGGTTGTTCCCGGAGCTGGGACAGGTGAATGCGCAAGCTCCGCGGGAGGAACGACTAAGCCAACTGGCCGCGTTGATGACGCATCCGGAGAATGGCCGGTTCGCCCGGACCTTGGTGAATCGCTTGTGGCATCGCCTCATGGGCCACGGGATCGTCCATCCGCTCGACGCCATGCAGACGGAGCCGTGGAGCGCCGATCTCCTGGATTACCTGGCCCGCGATTTGCAACGCAACGGCTACGACGTGAAGAAAACCCTGGAATTGATCGCGACCTCCGAGCTCTACCAGGCCCGGACCGAAGTCGTCGCGGACAGCAAAGGCGACTACATTTTCAAAGGCCCGAGGGCCCGGCGGCTCACGGCGGAGCAGTTCGTCGATGCCGTTTGGCAGCTCACCGGAACGGCTCCCGCCAAGATGGATGCACCGGTCTTCCGCAGAAAGCTGGACCCGGCCGCCGCCCAAACAATGAAACTGACCGGCCAGTGGATCTGGGGCAGTTCCGCGGCGGACGGGAAGGTTCCGCCATCGGGAGAAACCATCCTGCTGCGGACCACCTGGAAACTCGATGGCCCGGCGGCGGCCGCCATCGCGATCGTTACCTGCGACAACGGCTTCACTCTTTACGTGAACGGGAAGCGCGTCATCGAGAGCGACAACTGGGAGCGGGTCACGGCAGTGCCGTTGCACGACCATCTCAAAGCGGGCGACAACCAGATCGTCGTGGTCGCCCGGAACGCCGGCAACGGTCCGAACGCCGCCGGTCTTTACTTCCAAGCCACCGCCAAGCTGGCCAATGGCAAGGAGGCCGCCCTGAGCAGCGACGCGGCCTGGCAATTCAGTCCAACGGCCCCGAAAGGAAAGGAAGGCAACCTCGGCCAATTGCCCGCCGATTTCCAACCCGTCACTCTGGTCAACGCGGTCCCAGTTTGGACGAAAGCCCTAGAGCAGCAGGGACCGGCTTATCTGGCCCAAGGGTTGGCCGCCTCCTCCCGGATGGTGCGCGCGTCATTGGTGAAAAGCGATTTCTTGATGCGCTCCCTGGGCCGGCCCAATCGGGACCAAATCGTTTCGATGCGTCCCGATGAGCTCACCACCCTGGAAGCGCTCGACCTTTGCAATGGCCAGACCTTGACCAACGCATTGGAACAAGGCGCGGATCGCCTCGTCAAGCGGGGTTGGGCATCGAACGAGGAGTTGGTCAATTGGGTCTATTTCTCTGCTTTGGCGCGTTCCCCGGATGAGGCGGAACGGGCCGCCACGCTGGACCTGCTCGGAGAGAAACCGGAGCCGCACCCGGTGGCCGACTTCCTCTGGGCCGTGCTGATGCAGCCCGAATTTCAGTTTGTCCGTTAAACCACCATGAACCTCGACCTCGATTCTTCCGCTCCGGAACCGATCCTCCGGCGGGATTTCCTCAAGAACCTGGCGACCGCCAGTGCCGCGGCCTGGGCCACGGGTGAACCGCGCATGGTCTGGGGTGCCACCGGGGAAACGGTGCAGCATCCGCCCGCCACCGCCGATGCCTGCATCTTGCTCTGGATGGCCGGAGGGATGGCCGCGCCGGACACCTTTGATCCGAAGCGTTACCTGCCCTTCGAGAAAGGCCTCGAAGTCGCCAAGATGCTGAGCACCTTCCCGGCGATCGATACCGCCGTCGATGGGTTGAAGATTTGCCAGGGGCTCGAACACATCGCCCAAGTGATGGACCGGGCCACCCTGATCCGCAGTGCGGTCCAGCCCGATTTGGGCAGCATCCTGCACAGCCGGCATCAATACCACTGGCACACCGGTTACGTGCCGCCGCAGACGGTTGCCTGTCCCCACCTGGGCTCCTGGATGGCCAAGGTGCTCGGGCCGCGCAATTCCGTGATGCCTGCCTTCGTGAACATCGGCCAACGGCTGGAAGGGGTCGGCGAGAGCGAAGAACTGAAAGCGTTCACCACCGCCGGTTTCTTCGGCAGCGAGTTCGGCCCGATGAACCTCCCCTACCCCGAAGAGGCCTCGCAGTCGGTGCGCCCGCCCAAAGGGATGGATGCGAACCGTTTTGCCAACCGCGACAAGCTCTTCCGCAAGTTGGTCGATCAGCACGGCAATCGCGACCTGATGAGCGACTACCAACAGCAGTCGTTGCTCCGGAGCATGGACAAAGCGTATCGGCTGCTCAGTTCCAAAGAGCGGGAAGCGTTCGACATCACCCTGGAGCCGAAGGAAGTCGCGGCCAAGTATGACACCGGTCGCTTCGGACGGGGCTGTCTCTTGGCGCGGCGCTTGATCGAGGCGGGAGCCCGCTTTGTCGAGGTGACCACGGAATACGTGCCCTTCCTCTACTGGGACACCCACAAGGACGGGCATGAAACCGTGGCGGGCCTTCACAAGGAGATCGATCAACCGATCGCCACCCTGATCCGGGATCTCGAAGAACGGGGGATGTTGGAGCGGACGCTGGTCGTCATCGCCAGCGAGTTCAGCCGGGACGCGATGATCGAAGGCAAACCCGGATCCAATGCCGGGGACCAAGCCACCTTCAAAGTGGATCGCCTGGAAGAGATGAAGCACTACGGCTTGCATCGCCATTTTACGGGAGGCACCAGCGTGGTCCTGTTTGGGGGCGGCATGAAACAGGGGCACATCCACGGACAAACGGCGGACGAACGTCCATTGATCGCGGTGAAAGATCCGGTCACGGTAATGGACCTGCACGCCACCATCATGACGGCGATGGGGATCAGCCCGAAAACAGAATTCAACATCGAAGGCCGCCCGTTCTACGTAACCGAGGACGGCAAAGGCCAAGCCGTCAAAGACCTCTTCGCATGACCCGTCACGCCATCGCCCTTCTCCTCGTTTCGCTGAGCACCGCGTTCGCCGAGCCGGTGTCGTTCAATCGGGACATCCGGCCGATCATGTCGGACACCTGTTTCCACTGTCACGGGTTCGATGCGAAGACGCGCGAGGCCGGCTTGCGGCTCGACCTCCGCGAGGAGGCGCTCAAGGCCACGGAGGACGGAGTCATTCCCATCGTGCCGGGCCGCCCTGACGAGAGTGAGTTCATCGCCCGCGTCTTCGATACCGAGGACCCGATGCCACCGGAAAAGGCGCACAAGCCGCTCACCGATCGCCAGAAAGCGCTCTTCAAACAATGGATCGCGGAAGGTGCCGTCTACGAACCGCACTGGGCTTACGCGACGCTGACCAAGCCGACGCCGCCCAAGGCCGGGAACCCGATCGACGCCTTTGTGCAGGCGAAGCTGGCCACGAAAGGCCTCCAGCCGTCACCCGAGGCGGCCCCGGAAGTGTTGCAACGCCGCGTCTCGCTCGACCTGACCGGCCTGCCCTATGCGTCCCATAAGCCCCAGGGGTCCTATGAAACGCTAGTCAATGCCCTCCTCGCCAGTCCGCATTTCGGAGAACGACTCGCCGTTTGGTGGCTCGATGTCGCCCGCTTTGCCGACACGGTGGGCTTCCACGGGGACCAGAATCAGCGGATCTTTCCCTATCGCGATTACGTCATCAACTCCTTCAACGCGAACAAGGGGTTCGACCAGTTCACCCGCGAGCAACTCGCCGGGGATCTCCTCCCCAATCCCAAGCCGGAGCAGCTCGTCGCCACCGGCTACAATCGCCTCAACATGATGACCCGCGAAGGTGGGGCCCAGCCCAAGGAATACCTCTCGAAGTACGGTGCCGAACGCGTCCGTTCCGTGGCGGCGGCCTGGTTTGGGAGCACCTTCGGCTGCGCGGAATGCCACGACCACAAGTTCGACCCGATCAAGACCCGGGATTTCTACGAGCTTCAGGCGTTCTTCGCCGACGTGAAGCAGTGGGGCATCTACGCCTACTACGGCTACAACCCAGCGCCGGAGTTGACCGGATTTAACAACGATTCCCCGTTCCCGCCCGAGATCGAGGTGGAGAGTCCCTGGCTCAAGAAGCGGCACACCGAAGCGAAACGAGCGCTCGAAAGCCACCTAAAGGCTAGCGTGGAACGTTTGACTGCCGACCCCGCGGCGATGGCGGCGAAGCAGGCCTGGGAGACGTCCCTAACTCCGTTTCTCAAGGCTCATCCCGACGGTTGGAGCGCAATCTCTCCCGGATCGACTCAAGTCATCGGCCAGAACGGCCAACCCGTCCCGGGCCGAACCGCGATCGTCACGGTGGCCCTGGACAAACCCTTGGCGAAAGGAGAAACGGTCCAAATCCCCATGGAAACGGCAGGCACCCCGGCGGTGGCCGCTTTCCGGGTGGAGGTGATCTTGGACGGCAGCGATGCCCAATCCAAACTCGGCAAGTCCATTACGCTTTCCCTCAAGTTGCAGCCGGCTGAGGGCAAGGTGAGCAATCTCGCGTTCCGGGTCGGCGATGCCACCGCCAAGCGTCCTGCTTACAAGGACGGATCCGAGATCATCGGCCTGCGCAACGAATGGCGCTTGCCCAACGAGGTCCCCGCGAACGGAAAACTCCGGAGCGTATGGCTGTTGGAGACGCCGGTGACACTGAAACCGGGCGACCAACTGGTAGCCACCCTCAGCGGCGACAATCTTCTCCCCATCCGTTTCTTCGTCAGTCCGCTCGGTGCCTTGGAACCGCTCCATGCGGCCGACAGCGCGACCCTGAAAACCTTGGCCGTGGCTCCCGACAAACGCACCCCGGCACAAGCCGCCGTCGCGACGCGAGCGTTTCTCCTCAGTACCGCGCACGATCGCGCCGCCTTCGTTCAAGCCAACGAACTGGCCGCCAAGGCACGCGAGCTGTCCGAAGGCCGGACCTGGACCATGGTCACTGAGGCGGTAGCGAATCCGCTGACCGTCCGAGTTCTGCCACGCGGGAATTGGCAGGACGAAACCGGAGCGGTGGTTCTGCCATCGACTCCCTCCTTCTTGCCGGGACGGATCGAGAGCACCGCAAGCAAACGCCTCACCCGGCTCGATCTCGCGAACTGGATCGTTTCGTCGCAAAACCCAATCACCGCCCGGGCCGTGATGAACCGGCTCTGGGCCTTGTTCTTCGGCACCGGGCTGAGTGCCGCGGTGGACGATCTCGGCTCCCAGGGCGAACCGCCGTCGAACCCGGAACTCCTTGATTGGCTGGCCAGCGAATTCCGCGATTCCGGTTGGGACCTCAAGCACATGATCCGGCTCATCGTAACCAGCGAAACCTACCGGCAAAGCAGCAATTTCCAGCCCAAGGCCCTGGAAATCGATCCCGCCAATCGCCTTCTCGCCTCCCAGAATCCCCGTCGCTTGGAAGCTGAGTTCGTCCGCGACAACGCCCTCGCCATTGCCGGTCTGCTCAATCTGGAAGACATCGGCGGCCCGAGCGTAAAGCCGTATCAGCCAGCCGGATACTACGAAGCCATCCAGTTCCCCAACCGCGACTACGTTGCGGATACCGATGCCAACCAATGGCGTCGCGGGGTCTACATGCACTGGCAGCGCACCTTCCTCCACCCGATGCTGGCCAACTTCGACGCCCCCGCCCGGGACGAGTGCGCGGCCGCCCGGACCATGAGCAATACGCCGCAGCAGGCGCTCACGTTGCTCAACGATCCCGAGTTCGTGGAAGCGGCTCGGGTACTGGCCGCACGTCTTCTGCAGGAGAAGACCACAACGTCGGACGAGGTGCGCCTCGATCGGGCCTTTGTGCTGGCACTCAACCGCCATGCCAAGGCGACGGAGATCTCACCTCTTCTCTCCTTCCTCCAAGGACAACGAAAAACCTACGAAGCCGCCCCCGCCGACGCCGAAAAGGTGCTCGCCATCGGGCTGGCGCCACGGCCCACGCTGAATCCGGTGGAGCATGCCGCCTGGACCCAGGTCGCCCGGGTCTTGCTGAACACGCAGGAGGTAGTGACACGTTACTAGAGAATGAGTGACGGAGAGACGGCGGGTGGGGGGGAAGGGACAATGTCTGTAGAATGGCAGTCAACTCTCCAACACGGAATGAAAGAATGAGTGAAGGAGAGACAGGGAGTGGGGGTGAGGGGCTAAAGTCGGTTGAGAGGCGGTCATCCATCATTCGGCGCCACACCGACTTGGATGTCTACCAACGCAGTTTCGAACAAGCGATGGGGCTCTTCTCGCTTACCAAGCAGTTCCCAGTGGAAGAACGCTACTCGCTGACCGATCAAGTTCGCCGCTCTTCGCGATCCGTCTCCGCGAACATCACCAAAGCCTGGCGCAAAAGGCGCTACCCTGCGTCTTTCGTCGCCAAACTCAGCGACGCCGAAGCCGAAGCGGCGGAAACCCAAACCTGGATTCAATTCGCCGCAGCGTGCGACTATCTATCCGGTCCACAAGCGGCTGAACTGATCGATTCCTACGACACCATCATCGGCATGATCGTGACCATGATCCGCAACGCCGAACAATGGAAACTCTAACTCCGTCCGTCCGTCCCTCCCTCCCTCTCTCTCTCCGCCCCCCCATCTCTCCGTCCCTCTAACTCTCCGTCTCCCCATGCCCCCCTCCCCCCAACTCTCCGTCTCTCCATCGCTCCATCCCAACCAAAGCCGCCGTAGCTTTATCGAACAGAGCACTTACGGGCTCGGCGGCATCGCGCTTTCCATGCTGCAGAACCAGGCGGGCGCGGCGGAAAGCAAGCCCGGACACTGGAATGGCGTCCTCAAAGAGCCGCACCTCCCGGTCAAAGCCAAGCGGGTCATCTTCCTCTGCATGGCGGGCGGTCCATCGCAGTTCGAAACGTTCGACTGGAAGCCGAAACTCAAGGAACTCCATGAACAGCCGTTCCCGGAGTCGTTCACCAAAGGCCAGCAGCTCGCCCAGTTGCAAGGCGCGGTGCTCAAGGCGCGCGGCTCGTTCACCAACTTCCAGAAGCATGGCCAGGCCGGGATCGAGATCAGCGATCTCTTCCCCCAGATCGCCAAACAAGCCGACCACCTTTGCGTGATCCGCTCCATGCAGACGGAGCAGATCAATCACGACACCGCGCACGCCTTCATGAACACCGGCTCCATCATCAAGGGCCGGCCGAGCATGGGTTCCTGGCTGCTCTACGGACTCGGCTCAGAATCGCAAAATCTCCCCGGCTTCATCGTGCTCACTTCCGCCGGCAAGACGGGCCAACAGCCCATCTCCGCGCGTCAGTGGAGCAGCGGTGTCTTGCCGAGCCGCTTCCAAGGCATCCAATTCCAATCCAAGGGCGATGCCGTCCACTACATCGGCAATCCTGAAGGCGTTTGCCAGAGCACCCAGCGTCAGGTCATCGAGGAGATCCAACGCATGAACGGCGTCCTCGCTCAAGAGCACAACGATCCCGAGATCGCCACCCGGATCGCCCAATATGAAATGGCCTTCAAAATGCAGTCCAGCGTTCCGGAGCTGACCGACTTCACCGGCGAATCCCAGGCTACCCTCGACCTCTACGGCGTGAAGGAACCCGGCGATGGATCGTTCGCTTCCAACTGCCTCCTGGCCCGGCGCTTGGCCGAACGCGGCGTGCGCATGATCCAACTCTACCATCGAGCCTGGGATCATCACGGCGGCCTGGAGGAAGGGATGAAGGACAGCGCCCAAACCGTCGATCGCCCCACTGCCGCGCTCATCGAAGATCTGCGCCAGCGTGGCTTGCTCGACGATACGCTCATTCTCTGGGGCGGCGAATTCGGCCGCACCCCGATGGGTCAAGGCACCGGCCGAGACCACCACATCCTTTCCTTCAGCGTCTTCATGGCTGGCGGCGGCATCAAGCCCGGGATCACCTGGGGTGCCACCGACGAACTCGGCTATCGCGCCGTCGATGACGTGGTCGACGTCCACGATCTCCACGCCACCATGCTCGCGTTGTTGGGCATCGATCACCACCGTCTCACCACCAAGTTCCAGGGACTCGACGTCCGGCTCACGGGAATTGCCGGCAAAGTGGTGAAGGGGATTATTGCCTGAACGGGATCAGCCTTGATCCCAAGGCCCCAATTCCGCAGCACGCTTTCAGGCGGTCCCTTTCGTCCCATGGCATAGAAACCTCGTAGCGGAAAGCCGGATGCGGAAAATCGCCATCCACAGCTTGACCGCGACCCGGACCAGACTCAACTGCGATACCGTTACCCCGGGCGATCTCATTCGCGCGGTGAATGCCCAGCCAGATCCCAGCGTCCTCAACCAGTCACGAACATGACTCGACATCCCATCCTTCTCGCCGCCATCGCCTCACTGACGGCCTGGTTTCCATGCCAGGCTGACGTTCTCGAGCTTCAGAACGGCGAAATCCTAAGTGGAAAGTTTGCCGGTGGTACGGCGGGAACGATCCGTTTCGAAACCAGCTCCGGCCTGAAGGTCATCGAAACCAGCCAAGCCTTGGCGCTCACCTTTACCAGCGGTGGTGCTTCATCGCAGGGGTCGGCCCCCGCGGCCCCCGCGCCAGTGGCGATCGCGGCCACTTCCCCCAGTCCGGTCACGATCCCCGCCGGCACGACACTGCTGGTCCGGATGGTCGATGGCGCCAGCTCTCATGATTACGGCGGCAAACGGTTCACCACCACGCTTGAAAGCGACCTCGTCGTCAACGGCGTGAGGGTGGTCAAGGCCGGTTCGAAAGTTTATGGCCGGGTCCAAGGATCCCAACAAGCCGGTCGATACGCCGGGCAAAGCACGCTCGATCTGCGGCTGGCTGAACTGACCGTGGGCGGCGTCCTTGTCCCCATCCGGACCGGGGCCTTTCAGCAAGCTGGAAACCGGTCCGCCGGCAAAACGATCAAGGGCGCTGCACTGGGAACGGCCGTGGGAGCCATTGCTGGTGAGGCCGGCAAAGGAGCGGCCATTGGGGCGGTCGCCTCGGGCCTGAAGAAAGGCGACTCCATCGTGGTGCCGCCGGGTACGCTCCTCGAATTTGATCTGACTCAATCGGTCACGGTGCAGATTGGACGCTGATAGCCAAACTACGCAACCCTTCAACGATTGCCCATGAACTTGAACCTCATTTCCCGAACCCTTCCGCTGCTCGCCCTCACGGCTTGTCTAATCGCGCTGCACATCCGGCCCGCCTCCGCCCAAACGGTGATGGACGAGATTGAAGTCGCCCGCAGCTCCATCAAAACGGACCGCAAGGTGGTCATCGCGGAAGGCATGGAGTTTACCGCCCAGGAGAGCGCCGCGTTCTGGCCGCTCTACCGTGAGTATCGCTCAGAGATGGAGAAGGTGAGTGCCGGGCTCCTCAAACTGGTCCTGGAGTATGCGGACGTTTACCCAGACGTTCCCGAAGACCGCGCCAGCCGGATGCTCAAGGATTACTCAAGCCTGGAGACCGAACTTGCCGACAAACGGGCCTGGTACCTGAAGAAGTTCAGCAAAGTGCTCCCCGCAGCCAAGACCCTGCGTTTCGCCCAGCTGGAAAACCGCATGGACCTGGTCCTCCGCCTTCAGCTTGCCTCGATCGTTCCGCTCGTGCCGGTCAAGAAGGCAGAGTGAGGGCGACGGCGGGACGGAGGCATCGTTCGTCGGCATCACCTGGGATGCCACCGACGAACTCGGCTGTCGATGCCGTGGTCGACGTCCACGATCTCCACGCCACCATGCTCGCGCTGCTGGTAATCGATCACCAACGCCTCACCACCAAGTTCCAGGGCCTCGACGTACGGCTGACGGGGATCGCAGGGAAGGTCGTGAAGGGGATTATTAGCTGACCGGGACTCAGCCACCGATGATGCCATGGAGCGCGGACACTCCTGTCCGCCAGCGCATGGATGAATGATTGGATGTGTTTCGCTTGCCCGCATCTCCCTCTGCGACCATCACTAAGCCACGCGGAATTGGATAAGCTGGTTTTGGAGAATCATGAAACATCCCGAATACGACCGCTCCAAGTACACCGTCTGGGCTTTGCCTCACCCGCTCGTATTGAATTGGGTGCTCAATCCAGGTCTCGCGGTCAACGAACTGCTCCTGGGGCAACGCCTGCCGCGGGTCATGCTGATCGACAAGACCAGCGACAAGCCGTTCGTCGAACGGACGTTCGTGCCCTGTCCGCATTGCGGCGTGATTCATGACGGCAGACTTTGGGGGAAAGCGAGCGCGTTTGGTCGATGGTTTGGTGTCGTCTGCCCGGCGTGCGGAGAGAACTTCTTGATGAAGAAAAAGCCGAGCGAGCCGAACGCGGATATCGGGGAACCCTGACGCCGTAAACGCCAAGGTCCTCCGCAACTCCTAACAGGGGCGCCTTTTTTTCAGGGAAAATGGGGATGAAACTACTGAGGCGAACCAAACCTTAGAGTTTTCCTTGTCGTGTCAGGCCCGGACAGCGATCGCCGCTGAGTTTTTCGATCAGATTCGACGCCGGCAAAGGTCTACTTCGGACTTTTTCCATCCGGCATCGCCCAAAACCAATCTCGCCGCGCGGTTTTCTGGCCGGAAACGTCCCGAAACGCGTCTTGCCGCGGGGAAATCCAGGCGGAAAACCCCGCGGCAGAGTTTGCCGCAGACATTTCCGGCCCGGAAACGTCGAAAACCGCCGCTGCCTCGCGCAAAAACGCCCGAAAAGCTCCAAAGCGCGCGCCGCCTGAGCGTGAACCGCTTGGCGAGCGTTGCGGTCAACTCAGTCCGCAGCAGTTTCGGAATGAAAAGGTGGGGAACGAGGAGATCGGATCGCAAGTACGGTGCCCAAGCATTACCGACGTGGACGAAAATCGTAGCGGAACGGCTTCCAGACTGTTGCAGATCCATCAGATTGATCCCCCCTAAATGAATGTTAGTGTCTCCGCATGAGCGGGGGATACATTCGAGGCGTGGACCGGCAACAGCGTCTCTTTTTGCC
>Ga0247843_1004691_pt1 | contig 20058 bp, 15 predicted proteins | sample LaCruzMarch2017__FD_192420 | JGI IMG/M metagenome (GOLD analysis project Ga0247843, IMG submission 192420) | Freshwater microbial communities from meromictic Lake La Cruz, Castile-La Mancha, Spain - LaCruzMarch2017_8m | ecosystem: Environmental > Aquatic > Freshwater > Lake | place: Spain...
ATCTGCTCTTTTTAGTTGCTTGACAAAAAGAGTTTCATCTGACTATAATAGGAGCTGTTTGTAAATGATTCTACTTTGAAAGAAAAAATTTTAATTGGATGGGTTTTCTAATTAATTAGAAACCACTACAAAAGAAATCAAGAGAACGATAATTATTGGAAAATTTATTAATTAGATTTAATATCTAATTTATTTTAAGAGTTTGATCCTAGCTCAGGATGAACGCTAGCGGTATGCTTAACACATGCAAGTCGTACGGAAAAGAAATTTTTAGTGGCGAACGGGTGAGTAACGCGTGAGAATTTGCCTTTAGGAAGTGGATAACAGATAGAAATATTTGCTAAAACGCTATATGCCGTGAGGTCAAAAGAGAAATCTGCCTAAAGAGAAGCTCGCGTCTGATTAGCTAGTTGGTAAGGTAAAGGCTTACCAAGGCGACGATCAGTAGCTGGTCTAAGAGGACGATCAGCCACACTGGAACTGAGACACGGTCCAGACTCCTACGGGAGGCAGCAGTGAGGAATTTTCTGCAATGGGCGAAAGCCTGACAGAGCAATACCGCGTGAGGGATGAAGGCCTATGGGTTGTAAACCTCTTTTCCCAAGGAGGAAGATCTGACGTTACTTGGGGAATAAGCATCGGCTAACCCTGTGCCAGCAGCCGCGGTAATACAGGGGATGCAAGTGTTATCCGGAATTATTGGGCGTAAAGCGTCTGTAGGTTGATAATTAAGTCTTTTGTTAAATCTTCAGGCTCAACCTGAAATCTGCAAAAGAAACTATTTATCTGGAGTATGGTAGAGGTAAAGGGAATTTCCAGTGGAGCGGTGAAATGCGTAGAGATTGGAAAGAACACCAACAGCGAAGGCACTTTACTGGGCCATTACTGACACTGAGAGACGAAAGCTAGGGGAGCAAACGGGATTAGATACCCCGGTAGTCCTAGCTGTAAACGATGGATACTAGATATTGTGTGTTGTTAAAACAGACAGTGTCGTAGCTAACGCGTTAAGTATCCCGCCTGGGGAGTATGCTCGCAAGGGTGAAACTCAAAGGAATTGACGGGGGCCCGCACAAGCGGTGGAGCATGTGGTTTAATTCGATGCAACACGAAGAACCTTACCAGGACTTGACATGAAGAGAAGTTTTCAGAAAAGGAAACGTGCTACGGCCTCTTTACAGGTGGTGCATGGCTGTCGTCAGCTCGTGTCGTGAGATGTTGGGTTAAGTCCCGCAACGAGCGCAACCCTTGTTTTTAGTTATTATTCTAAAAAGACTGCCGATTATAAATCGGAGGAAGGTGAGGATGACGTCAAGTCATCATGCCCCTTACGTCCTGGGCTACACACGTGCTACAATGGATATGACAAAAAGTTGCCAGTTTGCAAAAACGAGCTAATCTCTAAACATATCCTTAGTTCAGATTGTAGGCTGCAACTCGCCTACATGAAGGTGGAATCGCTAGTAATCGCAGGTCAGCTATACTGCGGTGAATCCGTTCCCGGGCCTTGTACACACCGCCCGTCACACCATGGGAGCTGGTTATACCCGAAGCTATTATCCTAACCTTTCTGGAGGGAAGTAATTAAGGTAGAATTGGTGACTGGGGTGAAGTCGTAACAAGGTAGCCGTACTGGAAGGTGCGGCTGGATTACCTCCAAAAAAAACAAAGTAGTTAAAAAAGGGCTATTAGCTCAGTTGGTTAGAGTGCACCCCTGATAAGGGTGAGGTCCCAGGTTCAAATCTTGGATGGCCCAAACTTTCCTCGTAACTTAGAATTTAAAATTTTCTAAAAAATAGGAAAGAGAAATAGAAAATCAAAAGAGGGGGTATAGCTCAGTTGGTAGAGCGCTGCCTTTGCAAGGCAGATGTCAGCGGTTCGAGTCCGCTTACCTCCACAAAATAAGAAAGATTTGGTTAGCATTTTATTTTTAAAATAAAATATTAACGTAAATCAAATGCTTAAAAAATTAAGAGCTTGTGAAGGATCCCTTGGTATCCAGAAGCGATGAAGGACGTGGCTACCGGCGAAACGCTTCGGGGAGTTGGAAGTAAGCTTTGATCCGGAGGTCTCCGAATGAGGAAACTCTACATCTTATTACTGAATTTATAGGTAACAAAGAGCGAACCTAGGGAATTGAAACATCTTAGTACCTAGAGGAAAAGAAAGTAAAAACGATTCCCGTAGTAGTGGCGAACGAACTGGGAACAGCCTAAACTTTTCAATTTCACTAATATGTAATTTTGAGAAGGGTTGTGGGGTAGAAAAAAGTTAGTATATGTCTATTTTTGAAGAAAAATAGCTTATGAAATTAGATGAATTAGCTGGAAAGCTATACCATAGAGAGTGATAGTCTCGTAATCGAAAATTTCTTTTAGTATCTATACCCGAGTAGCATGGGGCACGTGGAATCCCGTGTGAATTTGCGAGGACCACCTCGTAAGGCTAAATATTCCTGGATGTCCGATAGTGAAATAGTACCGCGAGGGAAAGGTGAAAAGAACCCCGGGAGGGGAGTGAAAGAGAACGTGAAATTGCAAGCTTACAAACAGAAGGAGAACGACTTAGCGTTTCACTTCGTGCCTGTTGAAGAATGTTCCGGCGACTTACAGTTAGTGGCAGGTTAAGATAGAGATATTGGAGCCAAAGTGAAAGCGAGCTTGAATAGAGCGTACGTCACTAGTTGTAGACCCGAACCCGCTTGATCTAACCATGGCCAGGATGAAACTTAGGTAATACTAATTGGAGGTCCGAACCGACTAATGTTGAAAAATTAGCGGATGAGTTGTGGTTAGGGGTGAAATGCCAATCGAAAGCGGAGCTAGCTGGTTCTCCCCGAAATGTATTTAGGTGCAGCGGTTGATGTTCCAACGTAGGGGTAAAGCACTGTTTCGGTGCGGGCTGGTAATTCGGTACCAAATCAAGGCAAACTCTGAATACTACGTGTACAGTCAACCAGTAAGACTACGAGGGATAAGCTTCATAGTCAAGAGGGAAACAGCCCAGATCACCAGCTAAGGCCCCTAAATAATTGCTAAGTGATAAAGGTGGTGGAAAGGCTTTAACAACCAGGAGGTTTGCTTAGAAGCAGCAATCCTTTAAAAAGTGCGTAATAGCTTACTGGTCTAGCAATTCTGCGCCGAAAACTTACGGGACTAAGCAATTTGCCGAAGCTGTGAGATATCTTAGGATATCGGTAGGGGAGCGTTCCATGATAGGATGAAGTATCAGCGAAAGCGGGTATGGACGAAATGGAAGTGAGAATGTCGGATTGAGTAGCGAAAACATTGGTGAGAATCCAATGCTCCGAAACCCTAAGGTTTCCTCCGCAAGGTTCGTCCACGGAGGGTTAGTCAGGTCCTAAGGTGAGGCTGAAAAGCGTAATCGATGGACAACAGGTTAATATTCCTGTACTGATTATTATTGGTATCGAGGGACGAAGAAGGCTAAATTAGCCGGAGATTGGTTACCGGTTCAAGTAGTTAAGGTGTTGAGAACTAGAGAAAATAGTTTGAGCTGAGATACGAGTCCAAGATTTTAAAAATCAAAGTAATTGATGTCATACTTCCAAGAAAAGCTCGCAATGCCATAAATAATAATCACCTGTACCCTAAACCGACACAGGTAGGGAGGTAGAGAATACCAAGGAGCGCGGGAGAACTCCCCTTAAGGAACTCGGCAAAATAGCTCTGTAACTTCGGAAAAAAGAGTGCCCTCTGGGCTGCAATATCAAGTTCCAAGCAACTGTTTAGCAAAAACACAGGTCTCCGCTAAGTTGTAAAACGACGTATGGGGGCTGACGCCTGCCCAGTGCCGGAAGGTTAAAGAAGTTGGTCAGCTGCAAAGTAAAGCTAATAACTGAAGCCCCGGTGAACGGCGGCCGTAACTATAACGGTCCTAAGGTAGCGAAATTCCTTGTCGGGTAAGTTCCGACCCGCACGAATGGCGTAATGATTTGGAAGCTGTCTCAAGGGGAGACTCGGCGAAATAGAACTGTCTGTGAAGATGCGGACTACCTGCGCCAGGACAGTAAGACCCTATGAAGCTTTACTGTATCCTGAAATTGAATCTCGATTTTATATGCGCAGCATAGGTGGGAGACTTTGAGTATATTCTTGCGGGTTTATATGAGTCATCAGTGAGATACCACTCTTATACAATTGATCTTCTAACTTCATACCGTTAGCCGGTTGAAAGACAGTTTCAGGTGGGCAGTTTGACTGGGGCGGTCGCCTCCTAAAAGGTAACGGAGGCGTACAAAGGTTTCCTCAGATCGTTCAGAAATCGATCTTAGAGTGCAAAGGCAAAAGGAAGCTTAACTGTGAGACAAACAAGTCGAACAGAGACGAAAGTCGGTCTTAGTGATCTGACGCTGCTGTGTGGAAAGGGCGTCACTCAACGGATAAAAGTTACTCTAGGGATAACAGGCTGATCTCCCCCAAGAGTTCCTATCGACGGGGAGGTTTGGCACCTCGATGTCGGCTCATCGCATCCTGGGGCGGTAGTACGTCCCAAGGGTTGGGCTGTTCGCCCATTAAAGCGGTACGTGAGCTGGGTTCAGAACGTCGCGAGACAGTTCGGTCCATATCCGGCGTGGGCGTTAGAGTATTGAGAGTGAACTTTCTCTAGTACGAGAGGACCGAGAAAGATATGCCTCTGGTGTACCAGTTATCGTGCCATCGGTAGACGCTGGGTAGCTACGCATAGTTAGGATAACCGCTGAAAGCATCTAAGTGGGAAGCCGTCCTCAAGATGAGTACTCTCAGGTTGCGGCAAGACTAGCCGTTTGATAGGGATCCGGTGTACATGGCAGCAATGTCTTTAGCCAAGATCTACTAAACACCATATTTTTAAGCATTTTTTAGTTTCAAACTTTTAATTTCGGTATTTATAGCACAATGGTCCAACACCATTCCATCCCGAACATGGTTGTTAAACGTTGTTGCGGCGAAAATACTTCTGGGGTAGCTCTTTGGGAAAATAGCACAATGCCGAAATTTTTTTATGATCTTTTTTTTCCCTTTTCCCTTTTTTCTTTTTTCTTTTTTCTTCTGTACTTTCTTTCTTAATTAGATAAATTAATCCTTTTCTGTGGAAACATATTTAGGTTCAGGATTAGGCTGTATATGAATTGTTTCTAATTTATCGGGTAAAACTAGATTTTTTCCGTTTCAACAAAAGGAGTCATATTAAAAACTGTTATAGTTTTTTTAAGTGTTTAATTTGGGTTGACTTTCTTTTTTATATCACTAACTCTTTCGTTTCAAAACTAAAGGTTTGATTTCTCTGTATAACTTTTCAAAATCGTCTGATTCCTCTTCATGGAATCTATAAAATACATCAAAGGAACCAGGAGCTAAGTTTTCACCATAATCCATAAGAAATTAATTCCCAATGGTTTTTAATTTACGATAATCAAAATTTTTGACCATATATTTATAGTACGCATATAACACAGGTATGACATCAAATGACTTTTTCTCCGTTTGATGAATTTCATTTAAAATATCGAGTTGTATAGATGTTCGTTTATGTGAAGTTGAAAATGGTTTGTTTGTTTCTTCGGACTTCTCCTTTTCCAGATTATCTAGAATTATTTTTATTTGACTCGATTCTAGTTGTAACTTACTTAGTTGAAATGAGATTAGGTTCCAATAGTTTTGAACTTCAGTATTCATATCCTCAGGTTTTGTTTCTTTTTGAATAGTTTGCGTAGGTTTTATAGGTTTAATATTTTTTTCAAATTCAAATTCAATCTCATTCTTAATTTCAATTTCACTTTCACTTTGATGTTCAGTGACTGATATGACATGCTTATTTTGGCTTATCCTATCATTAAATAAATTTTGTATCTTCTCCATTTTCAAAGTTAATTCATTTAATTCTATATTATTTTGATTAAATTTTAGTTCTTTTTCAACAGGTGTTTTTCTATTTTCAGGTTCAAGTTCTTCTAGAAAAGATTCATTTTTCTGATAATAAAGCCCAGTTTTCCAATTTCTTACATATAAAAATTCCTTGATTCGTTTATCAAAAGTTGGAGTGGATATTTTTAGAATCTTACAATAGTCCTCTTGGCCTAAATTGTAGTTTTGAATAAAAAAATTAGCTTGTTTGGTTAAAAAATGACCATCTTCAAGTAACTCTCGATTTATGATTAGTTGAGCATCCTTTGGGTTGAGCAAAGGATATTTTTTAAGTAACGTGCCTAAATCCATATATATTTTTTAATTGTAAGCTTAAAAATCTTTATAACTCTTATTTATACATCATTTTTTTATAAAATAATACTCTAAAACGATGCAAATTTCGTCTCACAAAATGTGCACTTGACCCAAGTATAGATCCTCTAATTTACCATTACTAAAATGTTATATTAAAGATGCTTAACCAAAGAAAGATTAACTGAGATGCACATAAATAAAAAAAGATAAAAAATGAATTAAAAATAATGAGTTAGCTTTTTTTTATAAGACCTCATTTATCGGGAGTTTAAGCCGGTAAATGTTTTTGTCTTTAACGGGAAATCCATTTCTTGTAAATCTCTTTTAAATTTGTCACTAGATTGGACCTCCCCACCAATGAGCCAAGTTATCTAAAATGTTAGATTAAAACCTAATTCGAAGGTATACAACACCGTTAGTTTAGCTTTAAATCTTTCAAAGTATTACTATTTTTTATGCCTATTTATGAGTATACCAGGGTGAGTACTATTGACCAGTACCCTCTTGAATTTCTCAAACTGTCTTTTACATAATTCAATACAAAATCAGAACTGATTTGAGTTAACGGATGTTTATTGCTCATAATCTAAAAACGAATTAGCTACTTTATTCAGCTAGAAAAAACTAAATTTTTTTAATAAGTGTATCATTTAAAGGTATTGCATGTCCATGACGAAGATAAAAACCTTCGTTTTTTTGATTAGAGGAAGTTGAGGGTTTTTTGAATAATTTTTGGGTGCTTTGAGATTAATTTGAGGGTGTTTAACGCAAAAAAAGGGATCACAAAAAAGAAAAAATTTATCTTAAGGGACTCACTCAGGTCGTAATCATAGAGAAACATTAAGAAAACAGGAGGTGATGGTTCTTGACCACGTCTAAAAAAAAACAGTCTTTTTAACGATTATTAAAAAAGGTCTATATAGCACTACAATTATAATTAGTTCTTCATTAGTTCTTACGATGCCTTGATGCCCAAAAAAATTCTTTAGGACAAAGTCCTAAGGACTAGGACAAGAAGGACAAGGACTTAACTACCCGCTGACCAGCGGAAGAGCTAAGAGCTAGGAAAGACGTCAAGAACAAAAAAATAATTACAAGAAATAAAAAAACGGATTGGTGATTTGTGCGGTTTTGTTTTTAGTTTTTATGAAGTTCAGCTTTTTATTTTTAAGAATAATTAAAAAGTAAAATAGATTTAACATCTTCAAATCTTCAAATCTTAAGAGTTTTAAAAACCTGAGATCTGAGACTTGAGAACTTAAACATGAAACTTGAAACTAAATTTAACATTTAATTTATTTTATTATTAGAATAAGACCTAAGACCTAAAAACTGTGATCTATGATCTTCAATCTTTTAGCTAATACGCCAATTGCTTTTTTGTTTTGCTTACGCTCTTTTGTAAGATCGGTAAGTTGATTATTTACAGCAGTTTTAAGATCGCAATACATAGTTTTGACAAATGATAGCAGGCTACTTTTGGGGTTATTGGCTATAGCATACAAGATTGAATTAAAAAATTGACAAAAAGATTAGGAAGGTCTTCAAAAAAACTTAATTAATTCAGATGTGAACACGGTCAAACCAGGCTCATGTTGCTCATGTTCTTTATCTCCAATTCTTGTAAAAATTTTGCCCAAGGGTCGTCCTTCTTTAAATACTCTATAAATTTGTCGCTGACATATTTTCTGTACTTCGTCTGATGGACAAAGGAAATTAATTTTTTTTCTAAAACTTGGGTTTGAGGATTTTCTTTTTCTTTTTCTTGAGACATTTTTAAAGTAAAAAATTCACCTTCTAATTCACGTATAAACAGATTTATATATACATATAAAGAATTTTTGGAAAGATTTAAGCTCGTGCGGATAAAAAGTAACGAAGATCCTTTTTCTACAAAGCTATAAAAATGATTTTTAAAAAAAAGATACTTTTGGTAATTGACCATTCTAAAATTCTTTTTTCTTCTTAATGCTTTTTAATGACTTACTGATTTACTGATTTTAATGGAGTCAGATTCTCATGTATTTTTTCTTTTTTCAAATATTTTCTTTTGAACAGGCAACATGCATTATAAAATTTAGAAAAGGTATGATCAAGAATCTTTTATGATATCTTTAAATCGTATAAAAGTCAATATTATACCTTATATTTGAACTCTAAGTATTATTATTTAGGAACTGAAGATCCGAACTCGGACCATCATATAAACCAGAATATTAATTTGTGGAGGTTGATTTAGAGCAAAAAGAAATAGTACCCGAGGAGTTTCATAAAAAAATTGTTATGATGATCGATGTTCTTTTTCCAAAATTAAATCTATAATTTATGATTTGGATCTAAATATAAATTGCTCCCAAGGGGTGTTCATTTCTTTTAAATGGTTAATAAATTTGTCACTGACATATTTTTGGTACTTTTTAGTTTTCAAAAATAAAATTAATTTCTGTTCTAAAACTTGGATTTGAGGATTTTCTTTTTCTTTTTCTTGAGACATTTTTAAAGTAAAAAACTCCTCTTCTAATTCCTGGATAAACAGCGGAATATACCCATATAAACAATTTCTCGAAACTTGCAAGTTTTTAGATATTTCAATTGTCAAAAGAAGTATGACAAAGAAGTAAAAAACATTTGGAAAGAAAGGTCAAGAGGATATTTTTATTGTATTTTAATTTTTTTTTTTCGATTAAAATCAAATTATTAGATAAAAAATAGAGATACAAAAAATCTATTGACTCATTTTTCTAGCTAGTTAAGTTCTTAAAAAGAAGATTAAATAAAATTAAAATTTCGAATATGAATATTAAATTAATACGTGTGATTGTAATTCTATTATATATATATATAATATCTTTCTTATTTTTATGGCTTGTATTATTTTCATTTGCATCTATAACTAAGTTTTTTTCTTTTGTATTTTACTTTAAGTATTTATTCTTATATTTAATTATTTTCTCGTACTTCTTTCTATTCTTCTCTCCGAGAAGAAAATTACTTGTCCTTGCTCTTCTTTTTGCTCTTGCTATTATCGTTATTCCTCTTCCTGTACCTATATAAAATCTAGAATATTAGGCCTTATCTTTCTCTTCTAGTTTTATTTACTTTAGTTTATAAGCGTAAAGAACTATTTTTAATAATGGATACATTTCTTTATTTTGTAAATAAAATATATTATAAATTTTGGAAGTACTTCAAAGGTCTTTAAGTACTTAGTACGTTAAGAATATCTAAAAGAAACCAAAGTTTCTTTTAGATATTTTTCCTTATTAACCAACAATTACTGGAGCAGTAACAGCTAAGTCTAATGGGAAGTTGTGAGCGTTACGTTCGTGCATTACTTCCATACCTAAGTTAGCGCGGTTAACGATATCAGCCCAAGTGTTGATAACACGACCTTGACTATCAATGATAGATTGGTTGAAGTTAAAACCATTTAAGTTGAATGCCATAGTACTGATTCCTAAAGCAGTTAACCAAATACCGATAACTGGCCAAGCAGCTAAGAAGAAATGTAAAGAACGAGAGTTGTTAAAACTTGCGTATTGGAAGATTAAACGACCAAAGTAACCATGAGCAGCTACGATGTTGTATGTTTCTTCTTCTTGACCAAATTTGTAACCATAGTTAGCAGATTCATTTTCAGAAGTTTCACGGATTAAAGAAGAAGTTACTAAAGAACCGTGCATTGCAGAGAATAAAGATCCACCAAATACACCAGCTACACCAGCCATGTGGAATGGGTGCATTAAGATGTTATGTTCAGCTTGGAATACTAACATGAAGTTGAATGTTCCAGAAATACCTAAAGGCATACCATCAGAGAAGCTTCCTTGACCAATTGGGTAAATTAAGAAAACTGCAGTTGCAGCTGCTACAGGAGCAGAGAATGCAACGAAAATCCAAGGACGCATACCAAGACGGAAACTTAATTCCCATTCACGACCTAAGTAGCAAGAAACACCGATTAAGAAGTGGCAAACAACCATTTGGTAAGGACCACCGTTGTATAACCATTCGTCAACAGACGCAGCTTCCCAGATAGGGTAGAAGTGAACACCAATTGCGTTTGAGCTTGGAATAACAGCACCAGTAATGATGTTATTTCCATACATTAAAGAACCAGCTACAGGTTCGCGAATACCATCAATATCAACTGGTGGTGCTGCGATAAATGCAATAATGAAGCAAGTTGTAGCAGTTAAAAGTGTAGGAATCATTACAACACCGAACCAACCGATGTATAAACGATTATCTAAACTTGTAATCCAAGAACAAAAACGTTCCCAGATGTTTTGGCTTTCATATCTTTCTAAAGTTGCTGTCATATTCGTCCCCTCTTCCACTTATAGTAACTACTAATGATTTTTTTTAGCTAAAAAACCAACTTGAAGAATAAAACTTAAGATCCGTTAAAAAACTAATTTAGAACCCAGCCATAACTATGTAATCCTTTTCCTAAAAAGTTAACACCTAAATAACAAATCCAAATCACAAAAAATCCAGCAGAACCTACTAAAGCTGCTTTTTCTCCTTGCCAACCTTTTAATAAACGAGAATGTAAATAAATCGCAAATACTAACCAAGTAATAAAAGCCCACGTTTCTTTTGGATCCCAACTCCAATAAGATCCCCAAGCTTCATTTGCCCAAACTGCACCTGAAATAATTCCTATAGTTAAAAATGGAAACCCTAACCCAATAATTCGATAACTCCATGTATCTACTGTTTGTAATAAGGCGTTTCTAGAAAAATTACTTGTTTCTAATTCTTTTTCTTTGATTAAGGATATCTCAGAAGTATTAAAACTTACTGGACTTAAATTTGGAAGACCTTGAAGAGTAGGATCTTGGAAAGATTTATTGAGTAATTCTGTGTTCTGAGAATACAATTTCTGTAAAGAATCTTGTTTTTGTCCATTAAAGAAATTAAAGGCTAGATAAAGTAAAGATAGTAAAGAACCTATAATTAAAGTTGCATAACTAATCATCATCATGCTGACATGCATCATTAACCAATTAGATTGTAATGAAGGAACCAAGGGAAGTGCTTTTTGCATATCCGTAGGTAAAGTTAAACTAGAGAAACCAGAAATAAAAAAAAGAATTGGGGTGGATATAGAACCAATTAAACGACTCTTTGTTTTTGCTTCAATTATTAAATGAAGTGAAGAAATACCCCAACTTAAAAAAATTAAAGACTCATATAAATTACTTAAAGGAAAATAACCTTCGCCTACCCAACGGGAAAATAATGTTAAAAAAAAGAGAATATTTGCTAACAAAACAGATCCTTTACTCAAAGTAAAAATAAAATTATTTTTTGGAAGGGCTAAACTAATCCAATATGTAATCATCCCAAAAAAAAGAGAGAAACAAGCTACAACAGGTAGTTGATAATCATAAAAAAAGAAAAGTTTCATACTAATAAATCTAAAAAGAGTTAGTTTCTAATATTATAAGAGTTATTCCAAAAATAAATAGTTGATCCAAGACTTTTCATGTTTTTTCTTATCTCTTTTACTAAGTTAAGTACTTTGGCTTTGAGAAATGCAAATTTTCTAAGATAGAAATGAATTAAAAGACTCCAGTACTTAGTAATTCTTATTTTTACTTGATTAAATTTTTATTTTAACAAGGAGTCCATAAGTTTTTATTAGAATTTCAGTTTTTCTTAATTTATTCTAATTCAATTAGTCAACTTATAAATATCTTCTTTGATCTTTCTTTTTTAAAGAGAGAACTAAAAAGTCTAAAAGTTGTGAATCTTAGGACAGACGAGTAGGATTTTAATTTTTAGATCCTACTCTTTTGTCTTTTAAATTTTTCAAAGATTAATATGCTAATCCCATACTACGAGTTGTTTCTCCCCCTAAATAAACGCGAACACTTAAAAAATCGGTAGGACAAGCACTTTCACATCTTTTGCATCCAACACAATCTTCAGTTCTTGGAGCAGATGCTATTTGTCCTGCACGACAATCTTCCCAAATAACCATTTCTAAAACATCAGTAGGGCAAGCTCTTACACATTGTGTACATCCGATACATGTATCGTAAATTTTTACTGTATGACTCATAGTTAATCTCCTAATTAATATATTCTTTTTCTCACTGTTATTATAAGTTGAATAGATGAAAAAGAAAAGATGAAGTACTATTATTTTCGAACTTAAAACTCCTCAGGTAGGATTTGAACCTACGACCAATCGGTTAACAGCCGATTGCTCTACCACTGAGCTACTAAGGAATTGAAAAATTTAATGAGATAATTATACCAAAGGAAACCTTATTCAGCCTAATAATCTTTAGGTCTAAAATTGTAGTTTCTTTCCTTAATTCTTTTTTCTGATTATTTTATAAAGTTTAGAAAGTTTTTACTTTAAAGACTTAAAGACTTTCAGATCCTTAAGTCTTAACTTGTAAAGCTTATTACTTTCCTTCAAACATTTGATTTTGTTGTTTATTCTTTTTTTCAATATATCGAATTAAATTTTCGAATTCTATTTCTAATTGAATTTTTCCTCTATTGGTAATTCCTCCAACCCAAGAATTTTTAGATTGGTGAAAAATCCAAATTTGAGTATATGGTAAATAGCTTAAAGAAGTAGTAAACATTAATAAACCAAAACCAAAATAAATAATTCCAATACTTGGATCATATTTCATTAACAATCCAGTAGCAGGTAAAATGTCTAAAAGAAAAGAATCTGGATCAATTGCTTCTCCAATATTTTTAATTTCTAAAAATTCTCCATTTTCTTGATAAACTAAACAGACATTTTGTAATTGATCAAAAATCAAAGTATATTTTTTATCTTGATTTTCAATCCAAGTGATCCAAGCTTTTGTATTTTTTTTTAATGAAAATAATGGAAATTCATAAATCTTATTTTCTCTCACATTTTTGACGCGTATTCCCAATAAGTTCCAATCACTTTGATAAAAATCAACATTTTGGTAACGCAAAGGATTATTCACAGAAATTGTTTGTTGTTTTATTTCATTTCCATATGGATCTAAAATGGATAAGTTGGAATAAAATTGATGAATTTTATTATTTTCATATTCTACCCAAAAATCATTCACTCTTGTCGTAATATTAGGAAGAGCCGTTAACCAGCCTACTTTGATTGGATTCTGAATATGAAATAGTTCTCCTTTTGGTAAAACCTCTTGTGCTTTAAAGTTTTTAAAAGCTCCTATGGAAGATCCTACTAAAATTAAAATTAAACTAAAATGAACTAAAATGGGGCTGATTCTACCAATTAGGCCTCTATATCCATAAATTAAATTTCCATTTTGATATAAATAAAACTTCATTTGTTGTAGTTTTAATAAAATCATTTCTTTTCCATAAAAAATATTTTGAATCTTCACAAAAAATGGTAAATTTTGAAAAGATTTTTTTTCTTTTTTGAAAATATATTCTTTTGAGTTGAGAAATAAGGGGAATTGTCTAGTAATGGTACAACTAATTAAACAAATTCCTAAAATAATTAAAAGCGTTAGGAACCACCAAGCTCTATAGGTATGATCTAATTCTAAAGTTGTAATTAATTTCCAATCAATCCAACCATAAATTGGTTTTTCTATAGGATAATTTTCCTGATAAAAATTAAGCGGTTCATCTTGTTCAATAAAAGAACCTAATGAACTTGCAATGGCAATTAGAATTAAGATTAAGATTGCAAAAGTTAAATCTGTAAAAATTTTAATTCCTTTTTGAATATTTCTTAGTTTCATTCTATTATTTCAGATCTAGGGCCTGACCCTTTTTATATTTTTAACCCATAGGGACTCCAAGGTCTTAGAAAAACTTTGGTCAATTCTTGCTTTTTGAAAGTCAGCTCAAGAATTATATTTCTAAGAAGATCTAAAACTTTGAAGTATTTCTTGTATTTCTTAAGATCTTTAAGAAATCGTTAACTTCCAACGTCCTTTAGCTCTTCTTTTTTTTAAAATTTTTCTTCCTGTTTTAGTAGCAGTTCTTGCTCGAAATCCCGAGATGTTAATTACTTTTCTTCGACGTCCGTTTAGTGTATGTTTTGACATAATTCTTAATAATTTATTGGATTATTTAAAAAAGAGTATAGCATAGATGCATTAATTTGTTCGAACATCAGTTTGAACGACTTAAAAGCTTCTATATTATACTCAATTAATGGATTTTGTTGTCCATAAGATCTCCAGTTAATTGTTTCACGAATATAATTCATTCTTTCAATATGTTCTGTCCAGTAAAAATCTACAATTTTTAAAAAATTTGTTGATCGACTATTTTTTAAAAATCCTAGCTGATATAAATTAGATTGGGCTAATCTTAAATCATGTGTAATCCACATTTCTTCATAAGATGGCTTTTGATTCTTTATTAATTTTTCTTGTAGATTTACATTAGAATCCTGTGTTTTTAATTCAAATCTAAAGTCTACATATTGGCTATAAGAATCAAATATTTTTTCTAATTCCCCTTTCTTTGAAATTTTATGTTCTTTTTTTTGTTCTTGAAAGATTTTATCCATATAAATTTCTTGATAACGTAAAAAAAGTTCTTCATAAATATTTTCAAAGATTAATTCATTACGGGCATTGAACAATTGTTTTCGTTGTGTATTTAAAATTTCATCATATTGGAAGACATTTTTACGTAAATCATAATTGTATAATTCTACTTTTTTCTGAGCATTTTCTAAACTTTTCGTTAGTAGATCTGATTCTAAAGGCATTTCATCTTCCTGTAGTAAATAACTAACCCATTTTTTAATGCTATCTCCTCCAAAAATTTTAATTAAATCATCTTCTAATGACACAAAAAATTGTGAATTACCAGGATCTCCTTGTCTTCCTGCTCTTCCTCTTAATTGATTGTCAATTCTTCTTGTTTCGTGTCTTTCAGTTCCAAGAACAAATAAACCACCTAATTTTTTTACAGTGTCGTTTTCTTCTTTCCATTCTTTTAAAATCTCGTTTGAAACTTTCTTATAAAGATCACGTAATTCTTCTTCACATTCTTCTAGCGAATAGGGGAGAGCGTCAATATCTTTTTCTAATTGATTTTTCCAATTTTTTTTGTTTGTGATTGTATATTTGAGTTTAGTTAATTTTATTTCCTCATCAAATTTGGTTGCTGAAGAATCTATTTTTTGGAGTATGTTTTTATCTCCTTCAAGATCTAGATCTAGATCTAGAGAAGTAATTATATTTTCTTTTTCTACTAATAATATTTCAACTAATCTTTCTTTTGTTTGAAAGAGTGGATTTCCCCCTAAGATAATATCTGTTCCTCTTCCTGCCATATTGGTAGCAATTGTTACAGCGTATTTTTTTCCAGCTTGTGCAATAATTTGACTTTCACGGTTTACATTTTCTGGTTTAGCATTTAATACCTGATGCGGTATTTTTGATATTTGAAATAAATCAGATAAAAATTCAGATTTTTCAACTGTAGCTGTACCAATTAAAATAGGTTGACCTTTTTGAAAACAGTCTTTGGATTGTTCTAAAACTGCTTTCCATTTAGCTAATTCATTTTGATAAACTAAATCTGGCATGTCTTTTCGAATCAGTGGTTTTACTGTTGGTAATACAACTACTTCCAAATTATAAATATCTTTGAATTCTTTTTCTGTTGTTTTAGCAGTCCCTGTCATTCCAGCTAATGTAGGATACAAAGTAAAGAAATTTTGATAAGTGATTGAACTTTTTGTTTTAGTTCCTCCTCCAACGGTTACTTTTTCTTTCACTTCAACTGCTTCATGTAGACCCATACTCCATCTTCGATCTTCCATGATTCGTCCTGTAAATTCATCGACAATTACGATTTTATTTTTCAATACAATGTAATCTTTATTTAATTTAAAAAAATATTTCGCTTTTAAAGCATTTAAAATTTCTAACATCCAGGGATCATGTGGATCATATAGTGTCTTTTTTCCTATAATCGTTTTAGTTTTTTCATATCCTTTTTCTGTTAAATAAATATCTTTTCTCTTTTCTTCTAATTCAAAATCTATTTTTTCTTCTAAAAGATTTGTGACACTTTTGGCTAGATAGAGTTTATTTAAATTTTCTGTTCCTGTAGCCGAAGATAAAATTAAAGGTGTACGTGATTCATCAATTAAGACGGAATCAATTTCATCAATTAAACAAAAATGAAAAGGTCTTTGAACAATTTCTTTTAAATCAAAAGCAGAACTGTCTCTTAAGTAATCAAAAACAACTTCTGAATTTGTCACATAGGTAATATCAGAGCCATAGTTTCGTTGTTTTTCTTGTGGACTACTCGTACTTTTAATTAATCCGACACTTAATCCTAATCCATTGTAAACTTTTCCCATCCATTTTTGGTCTCGTTCTGCTAGATAGTCATTTACTGTTACTACATGAACTCCTTTTTTACTTAGAGCATTTAGTGCTACAGGTAATGTTGAAACAAGTGTTTTTCCTTCTCCTGTTTTCATTTCAACTACCTTTCCTTGATGTAATAACATTCCGGCTAACAGTTGAGTATCAAAATGTTTTAATCCAATTTTTCGAAAAGAAACTTCTTGTGTTAAAGCAAACCATTTACTAATTAAATTATCTAATTGTTCGTTTAAAGCTCTTTTTTTTATTCCCTCTATTTCAAAAGTTAATTCTTCTTCTGTTTTTTGACTTAATTGATTTGACTCTAATTTAATGTCATAAATTAATTTTTTCATATTTGTTTTAGTTTTTTATTGGTCTTTACACTTTTTAACGTTACTGTGACACAAATACTGAGTAAATCACTTCTTTTTTCGAGTTTATGATGTTTAGTTTTCCAAAAATTAGAGCTTCTTTTGCTTTGTTGAGAGCTGCAAAATCTATGTTTAGAAGCTTTGTTTAGGCCTTTAAGACCTTGCCTTGAAATACTAAAAAATTAAAAAGATTATATAATATAATGTACTAATATTTTTCTTTATATTATAGACTCTTTCTCTCTTTTTTAAATTAATTAAAATATTCTCTTTTTATCTTATGAGAAATCAAAATTCTACAAATACATCTCTTTGGTTTAATTTTGTTAAAATATTAAAAAATATTAAACGTAGTATTCTTCAAAATATGTCACAACATAGAAGATTTCATGAACGAATGCAACTTACGTTTATTTACTTTTTTGCCACAATTGTTTTATCCTATTCAGTCCAAGGATTTTTAGGTGGCGTTCCTGAATTTATTTTTACTTTTTTTCCTGGTTTTCTAAAAGTTTTACAAAATCCTTATATTAAATTATTGGCTAATCCAGAAAAAACGTTCATTTTATATATTATTATTCTGGAAATTTTAATGTCTAAAGCCAGTTATACTTTTTCTTTACTTGTAAAATTTAATATTCTTCTTATTTTTATTTTAGAAATGTTCCAAGGACTCTTCATTGCTTATTGGGATATCTTTCTAAATCGAGAAATTGATTTTATGTTTCCAGGCTCTGGTGGAACTGTCATTGGTTCACTAGCTTCCTACTTGTTCACTTTGTTATATATTATGTCGTTAGGAGTCTACTTTTATAGTTATTCAAGATCTTTTTTTGGTAAATTTCCTATCTTCCCTTCTTATGCTCGATTTATTACTGATTCAGTTGCTTTCTGGTTACAAATTAAAGTTCCAGATCCTTCTAAAAAAAGAAAACCAAAAAAATAAAAAATATTTTTATTCTTTGATTCATTTTTTGAAATTTTCTTTCGTGGTTTCAGGTGATCGATAATTAAACGAAGATCCCTTAGAAACTTGATTTAAGGCGTTCTACTAAGATATTGGACTCAGATTTTAAACATTATTGGTCCGTTGGTTTAGGACTTTGCTTAGAAGGCCTTCAAGCCTTCCAGGCAAAGAATAATTATTCTACTAATTTTAGATCTTCTACAATATTAACAAAACCAGATCTAGTAAAATGTACAATTCCATCTCTTAATGCATATAAGGTATGATCTCTTCCACAACCAACTTGGTTCCCCGGTTTCATTTTTGTTCCTCTTTGTCGAACTAAAATGGCTCCACTTTTTACTTTAGCTGTTCCAAAGCATTTTACTCCTAAACGTTTCGATTGCGAATCACGAGTATTTTTAGTACTCCCCGCTCCCATTTTATGTGCCATATTTTTATTTTCTTCTTTTTTTTAATTTAGGCTATCTATTTGAACACGAGTATACAATTGTCTATGCCCTCGTGTGCGAGTATAATTTTTCTTTGGTTTTGTTTTTAATACTGTAATTTTTTTTCCTTTCACCTGTTGAATAATTTTTGCCGGAATTTGGCTATTTAATAAAAAAGGTGTCCCTAATTGAATTTTATTTTCATTTCTAAAAAATAATATTTTATTAAACGAAATGAAATCTCCTAATTTGCCAGCACCAATAAAATCCACGTCATACCATTCACCTGGTTTGATTAAAAATTGCTTTCCTGAAGTTTGAGCAATTGCATATTTCATAATTTTTCCCTTGATTTTTTCAATTCTTTAAGTCCCACTTACTCTAGAAGGTACACCCTGAGTAAAGATCCAAAATCCAAAATCTTTACCTTTCCAAGGCATGAACTATTGAGAGTCTTTCTGGTTATTAGACCACTCAGAGCAACCTTTTCTTTTTCTTTAGTCCTTTTCATTATAATCGATTCTGTAATAGTTGCAAACGATTTCCATTTGATGTAAATTCTCTTCGCAGAAGGGTCTTCGACCCTCAAAACGCTTGGAACCTTACTTTCCTATTATTTCTGTTATAATAGAGTTAATACAAATTAGAAACATTTAAATACTTAATAATAAAATTTTACAATTTATTTAAAATTTAATTAAGTAGTTTTATTTTTGTTTTTAATATATAATTAATATATTCAATTTTTTATTACTAAAATTTGGATTAAATAAAGTTAACTATTAAAAACTTTTTAAGCGGATGTGGTGGAATGGTAGACACGCTAGACTTAGAATCTAGTGAAAATGTTCGTGAGAGTTCAAGTCTCTCCATCCGCAAAAATTTTATAAAAATTTTGAAATAATATTTTTTATTCAATTATTTTTATTTTAACTTATAATAAATAAAAGATTTAATTAAATAAATTTATAAAAGAAATTATGGTTGTAGAAAAAAAAATATCTAATGATTATTACTATTTGTTAATGTCTCAAACAGATTTTATTAAAAATCAAGTTTTAGAAGAAGTTTTAAGAGAAAGAGCAAATTACTATTTTTCAAAAAATAAAGTTTTAGATTTCTGGATATCTATTTCACCTTCTTTTATTAAAGATTTAGAATTAGAACAAAAAATTAAAGAAACTAATTTTTACATTCAAAAAAAAGAGGAAAAACCAGACTATATTGTTGCTTTAATTTCTTTAGATAAAGAGTTTATAAATTGGATTCAATTGAGATTAGGTTATTTTGAAAATATTAATGATCAATTAAATTCAAAATATATTTCAGATGGTATTTATGGTTCATTTAATTTAAATTTACTAAAAAAAGTTAATGGTAATTTTTCTCCTTTGAAGTCAAATAAAAATTTTTTAAATCCAAATATTATTATAAATGGTTATAAAAAAATTATATCTATTCTAAATTAATAACTAAGAAAAATCTTAGCTATTAAGTAGATGGAATGCTTTTTTTAATTAAAAAGAAAATATTGTAAATTGCCCAAGATGCAGCTATTAATACTGGAGCGAAAGTGAAAACTAATCTCATAATCAAAAGTATTTAAATGTTTCTAATTTGTATTAACTCTATTATAACAGAAATAATAGGAAAGTAAGGTTCCAAGCGTTTTGAGGGTCGAAGACCCTTCTGCGAAGAGAATTTACATCAAATGGAAATCGT
>Ga0247843_1004694_pt1 | contig 20053 bp, 14 predicted proteins | sample LaCruzMarch2017__FD_192420 | JGI IMG/M metagenome (GOLD analysis project Ga0247843, IMG submission 192420) | Freshwater microbial communities from meromictic Lake La Cruz, Castile-La Mancha, Spain - LaCruzMarch2017_8m | ecosystem: Environmental > Aquatic > Freshwater > Lake | place: Spain...
TCCTCTGTATTTATCTGCAAAAGCGATACCTGCGCCCAGTGGAACTTGTCCTCCAACAATGCCATGTCCACCGAAGAAATGATGCTCTTTGCTAAACATGTGCATGGATCCACCTTTGCCCTTCACGCAACCTGTGACCTTCCCGTATAGCTCAGCCATCACTTCTTTTGCAGGAACACCCAAAGCGATTGGATGCACGTGGTCGCGATAGGCCGTGATTACTTTATCCCCTTTTTGAATGGCTTCCATGCTTCCCGCCAAAACAGCTTCTTGGCCAATGTAGAGATGGCAAAAGCCCCGTATTTTTTGTTGGATGTAAAGTTGCCCTGCGCGCTCCTCAAACTTGCGCCAAAAAAGCATGTCACGGTACCATTTTAGGTAGGTTTCCTTTCCGAATTTCTTCGCTGCCATGGATTGTGGTTTGGATGCAAAGGTAAGTGGACAGGTGTTGATTTAAGGTTCAACATTCCTAGATTTCTAAGCTCAACCTTTCAAGCCATCTGCATTGAACGAGAATGGAAGCAAAGAGCTTACATCTTCAAATACCCAAACGGTATTTCCTGTCCCTCCCAAAATAATCCGCATGGGAGATTTTTGGCGGTGGCGATATTCCATCAACACCTGACGGCATCCACCGCAGGGAGAAAGTGGTTCGCTCACATCAAATTTCTTGGTAGAAACGGCTATGGCCATAGCTTCAACGGTCATTCCTGGGTATTGAGATGAAGCTGCGAAAATGGCCACTCTCTCCGCGCATAGTCCAGAGGGATAAGCGGCATTTTCTTGGTTGGAACCTTCAACCACTTTGCCATTTTCTAAGCGCAGTGCAGCACCGACAAAGAATTGGGAGTATGGTGCGTATGCATTTGCTGTTATTGCTTTGGCCGCTTCCAAAAGTGCACGGTCTGCTGGGCCAAGCTTTTCAAATTGATATGCTATACCAGAAACAGAAACAGAAAATGGTTTCATTTTGTTGCTTGTATCAGCACTGTTGCATAGGCCGAAACGCCTTCTTCTCTGCCTACGAAGCCTAATTTTTCGGTTGTTGTGGCCTTGATGCTTATGTCATCTGACGGTATTCCCATTACTTCGGCCAAAACTTGTTTCATTTCGGGAATATGTGGATTTATTTTTGGGCGTTGCAAGCAAATGGTGCTGTCAATATTGCCTACTTCATAGCCTTTGTCGCGCACAAGTTTTAGTACATCGCGCAAAAGAAGTTTACTGTCTATTCCTTTATAATCAGATGATGTGTCTGGAAAATGGAATCCAATATCGCGAAGGTCTGCAGCGCCAAGCAGTGCATCGCATATTACATGGATAAGCACATCTGCATCCGAATGACCTACTGCTCCATGCGAATGTGGAACTAGTATTCCTCCGAGCCAAAATTCTTTGCCTTCGGCCAATTGATGAACATCATAACCAAATCCTACACGGATGCGCATGCAATCAATTTATATGGAGAAGATTTAGCAAAGACTTCTATTTGATAAGGATTTACTCTGCTGGATCTTCAGCGTCTTTGCCTTCTTTCTTAAACGCATCGAAATCGAACGTTAGTGTAAAACGTAAGGTGTTCTCAAGTGGGTGGCGTTGAGATATTGGAATAAGATAAGCGAAGTCAAGCCCAAAAACATTATAGCGGATACTAGCGCCAAGTGTAACATATTGGCGATTGCCTTTGGTGGCGTCCTCATGGAAATAACCAGTTCGGATGGAAAACAGGCGTTTGCCTTTTAGGCTATACCAATATTCTAATCCAACGGAAACTTGCACTTCTTTGAATTCCTCTGCTGTTCCACCTGGAGCATCTGCGAATGACTGGAATAGACCGGACGGAACACTAACATTTGGGTCTTTACCTGCGGAAATAATACGGCCTCCATTAATGTCTAATGAATCAACTTGTGTGGATTCACCTTGGTCATCCAAAGTTTTTAGATATCGCGGAGGTGTTGGTACCAGAAGCTTATTCACATCTAAATACACTCCCAGAGAATTGTAGTCATCAAACAACATACTAAAGCCCACTCCAAGACGAAGATTCATAGGGATGAAATCTTCTTGGGTAGTATTGGTGTAGCTCATTTTGGAGCCGATATTGGAGAAGGCAACACCAGCACTGATTACAGTCTTCTTCTTCAATACCTTAATCTTGGTATTTTGATAATAAAAACCCAAGTCGGCAGCGAATGCCATTCCAGGTCGGGTGTCCGCTCCGCCCACATTAATCCCACCTGTAAGGTTGGAATAGACATAGCGTAATGCCAGTCCACCCGAAAATCCCTTTGCCAAAACGCGGGAATAGGCTAAATCAATAGCAAATTCGTTCGGATTAAAGTTTCCGATTGTGTTGCCATTTACATCTGTGAAGGTGATATCGCCCAATGAAAAGTAGCGCAACGACCCTCCTAAAGTTTGAAGACCTTTCTTTCCTATTTTACCGTAGCCTGAAATATAGGCTAGGTTTATATCGGGAACCAAAGCACGCAGCCACGGTGTGTACGAAACAGCGAATCCCATTTTGTTTTCTGCAAATGCCAATTTCCCTGGATTCCAGTGAATAGATGCACCGTCAGGACTTGTGGCTACTCCAACATCGCCCATTCCTCCTGCTCGCGCATCTGGCGAAATCATTAGAAAAGGAACCGCTGTGGTAATGGTATTCAGCTGCACTTGATCGGCACGCTCATCCTGATTTACTTGCTGCGCACTTAAAGTAATCGTGGTGCTTGCTGTTATAAAGGCCATCAGGCCAAATTTATTCCAAAGTGACATCCTTTTTTGTTTGAGGGCTGCAAATATAGCCATGTTGTGAGAACGGATTAATTGGTGTGAAGCCATAGGGCAAGGTTGTATAACGGAGAAGTTTGAAGAATATTGGAGTTATTGAAAAATATTTTTTTTTCAATTCAAAATCACCAATTTCTCAATCTGCTCGGCCTTTTGGCCATCAGGAGTTGTAACCTTTAAATTGTAGACATACACGCCTCGGCCAATTTTTTGCCCGTAATCATCCAAACCATTCCATTCAATTGGGTCGCCCCGATAGCCATCAGTAACCACGGTTTCTTGAATAGTTTTTACCAATTTGCCGGAAATGGTGAAAACTTGCACCATTACATCCAAACTGTTGCACGGTTGGTTGTGTTCAAACATAAATTGCGTGTGTGTGGTGAAAGGATTGGGGTAGTTGAGCACATGTTCCAATGCCAATTCGGCTGATTTTGCCACAATAAACTCCACATACGCCTCAGAGCTGTTGTTGTGTACGTCCCAAACTTTGAATCGGATGTTGTTGGTGCCTTCGCTAAGTCCGTTAAACTGATATGCAACCCTACCACTTTGATAGCTATCTAGGTCTGCTTGGTAGTAATCGTTCATTACAATAGTTGCATTTGAGTTGCCATTATGAATGCCAGCTATGTCATGACCAATGCCGCTACCCACAGTGTTAATTCCGCTGCTATCTCTTAGCATGGCAATCATAATTGGGCTTTCATCAGTAGTTCCTCCAAAGGCAAAACTCTCATCGTTCATAAAGAGTTTGATTTCAGGACCTCTATTATCTTGAACGCCACCAACGGTTGAACCGCCAATAACGAAGTCTTCAAAATATCCACTGGCATTCACGCCATTTCCTTCGGCATAATAGCTAATTCGGCCAAACCCATAATTATAGGCTATATCCTTAGGAACCATAAATGTGAAACTGAATTCGCCATTTGTCACACTTGCCTTTCCTTTATATAGGATGTTGTTTTGCAATTGAAAACTACGTTTTACAGAGCCTGGGTCATTAGCAATAGTGCTAATAGATGAGCTTTTGTCGAATACAGTAGGATAAATTATTCCATTGAAGTCGTTCATTGCTTCACCGTTTCTATGCTGCATTCTACCCGTTACGGTTACCAATTGCAGCGCGTTGAGTGTATCTAAATAGTTCTGAACGGTGGCGCCATTTATAGTTGAAGTGGTAACCTTTTCTAATGGGTAACTTAATCGTTGAGCTGGATCGCCAAGTAACACGAAATTTCGGTTGTTCACTTGCCCACCACTAGCTACCTTAGTCATCCGAATCACATCGCCCATGGTTGGAGGTCCCCATGGTTGATCTTCTAGAAGTTTGAAATAGAAGTTCCGATTTAATGTGAAGTTAGGAGCTGAATACACCAATCGAGTAGTGGTAAATAAAGCAATTGCCCCGCCATTAGGTGTGAGTAGCGTCAATTCTCCAGCGGAAACGCGCTCTGGATCATCGTGCCGTGCAAATTCGCAAGTGGCAGTAACAAATGCAGTCAAGTTGTTGGTGTTTGTCCAATTGGCAATGTCCGATAAACCAAGAACGCGTTCGTGGGCAAACCCAACTTCACCGCCATGCCCAGTGTAATTAATGATAAGTGCGCCTCTATTCACTTCATTATTAATAGCACGAGTAACCTCCGGGTAGCGTTGCCCGCCTGGTGTTGATTCTTGAATATACGCGTCAAAATAAATTTTGGAGACATTGAAGTCTTTGTACGTGGTATCCACTAAAACTGCCAATTGATCCGCTTGATTGATGTGGGTGTTCCCATCTTCATCGTCACCCAAAAAGCAAATACGATTGCGCCAATCGGGTGAAATAGTGCTACTTAGTCCATTGCAGCATTCGTTGGGGTTGGCTACATCGGCAGTACCCAATTCTTCGTAGCGAATAATTTTATCTACAACAGCGGTTGCATTTTCTAAATTATCCACAGGAAAACGCCCTATGCCAATGTCTAGGGCATCATTGTCGTTTGGATTCCAACGACCTTCCAAAGGGTCAAGAAGTCCAAAATAATCGTCCGAAACAAAACTGGTTGTGGGTTGCAACGATTCTTCCGATTGATAGGATGGAACATAATTGGTGTTGTCGGCCACCCTATCCTTATAGTCATAAGATGCATCGCCAAATAATAGTAGATAGCGTGGCATATCTTGCCAACCAGTGCTGCGCTCATAAAACATGCGCATAAAATCGCGAATGGCGGATACGTCCTGAGCCCCAGATGAGAATTCATTGTAAATCTGCTGTGGGGTAACGATATGAACTGATAGTGGATTTTTCTCGTTGGTTCTATGAAATTCGGCCAGTCTGTTGGCTTCACTCATGAAATTTGGGTGCACAACCATTACCATATCCACTTGCTCCAATCCATGCAAATTTTGGTTGTCCACTCTACTTAGCTGTTCTACTGTATTATATGTAGAGCCATTAAAGGCAATAAACTGACGAAGCGAATCTGATGCAACCTTAAAAGTGGCATTGGTACCACTTATAGAAAGATTCAGTTGCCGTACATTAGTAGGGTCGGTAGTTTCCCACACACGCAAAGAGCTTGATGCCGCACCCAACGAAAACTGCGCTATATTCCCAAAGCCTACAGATGTTGTATCGCGAAATGCCATTTGTGAACCAGACAATTGCAAGTTGCGCGAGCAGATTATACTAATGTAGTCCAACCAACCCTTGGCATTTGGGTTTCCACCTTTACCGTAAGTAAGACTCACGTTAGTGTTTCCAGAGGGTAATTGTAGGGTTTCGCAAAAGAATTCATCCTCCGCATTCTTGTTGTATCCACCCGACACTGAAGGTATTTCTACGATTCGAATTTGATTATTATTCACCTTTAAGGAGAAGGTGGTTTCGGAGTTTTCAAGAAAGGATTGAGCAAATACCCGGGCCGTAATATGCGCCTGGCTACCTGCTCTCACATTAGATAATCCAAAGTCAAAACTATTGGTTGTTTGAATGTCGAAGAGTTCGCCCATCCACAATCTGCCCGAACCAATGAGGTTACTCAAATCATTTTCGTGAAATTGATGATCAATAAACGAAGTTACGGTGTGGGTTGCAGCACCATTTGGAGCTGATTGTGTTTGAATGCGAGGCGCGATACCGCGATCTGCTGTTATGAAATAGTATGCCTTGTCGTCATAGATATTATAGATATGCCTAAAATTTCCGCAAACCGTTTCATCTCTAATCCAACTATGCGGTCCTTTTCCGTAGAACAAAACATAGTCTCCTGGGTCAAAACTTCCATCCGATTCACCTACAACTTCAATTGGGTTCTGTTGCAAATCATCATACCGAAATTCATTATTGGGCTGGGGAAGCAATCCGCCTCCGTTTCCAAATACAGAAAGTCTGCGTGGGTCAATTCCATCTACGTTCATGCCCATTTGTTCCAATTCCTCGTACGTTACCTTATATATACCGTCTTGGGTAATGGCAACTTTGTACCATTCTCCTGTAGCCAATTGCGATGATGATGAGAACGAATTCGTTGAGGTAGCTCTCGTTTGCGGTGCCGAAACCTCTTGAGTCACTAGTTTATACTCTACAAGTTTTTCCAACTGGCCTGTAGAAGCATTTTTTCGAAGCGGAATAAAGGTGACACGAGCAAAAGGCTGCTTACGTTCCTTATATGTATCAACTTTAATTTCTATGTTGTTTGATGGTACGATATTGCCTAAAGCGATTCGTTCCTCATTGTTCAGTTGTTCAAAACGTGTTTGTTGCAAAGTGGCTTTTATCGTGTTCGAATTGCCAACTCGAATGTTTGTTAACACTGTTGGTAAAGATTGTTCGGAGTCAAATATTGCTCCGTCAAACATCAGAAAGATGCGTTCTGAACCATCAAACCCAACTTCACGCGCAGGGGTTTTCCATTCAATTCGCTCTACGCCAACAGGCAAAACGCTCTTTGTGGAAACGTTTCCAACTTTGCTAATCTGAGCGGTAGCTAGTATTGGTGAAAGCGCTACAACAAGCGCTATGATTGAGATTCTCCTTGAATTCATTATTGATTTTTGCATTGGATTATTAACGGTTAAAACTTTATTTTGCGAACATTCAAATATTTGCAGGCTTAATCCGTTCTAGTGCAAAGGTCTGTAACCTCGAACAATTTAGAACAACCCATTAACGGATTAGTTGCCTAAATATTGGACTCATGCAAACATTTTTTTTCTACTTTATTTCATCTGTTCTAAAAGCGAATAATTTGTATCATTGTCCTTCATTTTTCAGACAACACTTCATGCTGAGGAGGTACTTGATTGGCTTGCTGTTGGTTGCTATAGGGATGGGTTGGGCGAAGGATGCAATTGCGCAGGATCCTCAATTCACACAGTTCTATGCCAACCCCCTTTACTTAAACCCTGCCTTTGCTGGAGCGAAGCGTTGTCCTAGGGTCAATATGAATTACAGGAATCAATGGCCTGCCATATCTGGCACCTTTGTAACCTATAATGCATCCTTCGACATGCACATAGATGCTTTGCATGGTGGGATTGGAGGTTATTTTATGGCTGATCGCGCTGGCGAAGGAACCCTAAATACATTTGAGGGTGCCCTCATGTATTCATACCACTTGAATGTGACACGTAAGTTTTCGCTTCGTTTTGGAGCACAAGCAAGCGTTATGCAGCGCAGTATTGACTGGAGCCGCCTCACTTTTGGAGATATGATTGATCCGCGTTATGGATTTATCTACGAAACTCAGGAAGTACAGCCCGCAACGAGCAAGATTTTTGCCGATTTCTCTGCTGGTTTTGTAGGCTATACCGATTGGTTTTATTTCGGTTTCGCTGTTCATCACCTCACTCAACCCGATGAGGGATTTGCAGGAGTAAGCAAACTTCCTATTAAATGGACGGGACATGCTGGGGTAAATATCACCTTTGGTAAGTCTAAGGTTCGTCCTTGGGTGCTTTCTCCAAACATTCTTTACCAACACCAACAAGATTTTCAGCAGTTGAACTATGGCTTCTACTTATCTAAATCTGGTGTAGTTGGTGGATTATGGTTCCGTCAAAGCTTTTCCAATCCCGATGCATTTATATTCCTGCTTGGCTATCAGCAAGGAGCATTTAAGTTCGGCTATAGCTATGACGTAACTGTGTCTTCATTATCTAACGCTACTGCGGGGTCTCACGAACTATCTCTTGGACTTCAGTTTCAGTGTAAAAAGCCGAAGAAAAAGTTCCGCGCAATTAGTTGTCCGTCTTTCTAAGACAATAGTGTAACTAGAATCGCGTTATTGCGTTCAAGCATTTTCGAAATAACTTCATTATGAAAAATTTCAAATCTAAAGGAAGCGTGGTAATTGGTCTATTGACTATAGCCGCCACTTCATTTTACTCTTGTAATAAAGAGCGTTCTTCCACAACAGGCTGGAATGTAAATGACGCCAAAAATGGTGGTTTCGAGGTGCCTGCTTTTCAAGGGCAGGAGACAGGACCAGGACTTGTCTTTATTCAAGGAGGTACCTTCACCATGGGACGTGTGGAACAGGATGTGCGCTACGATTGGGATAATATTCCAAGACGTGCCACGGTTTCATCATTCTATATGGACGAAACAGAAGTAACCAATGTCGATTATCGCGAATACTTGTTTTGGGTATCACGTGTTTTCTCGGCCAGTTATCCAGAGGTTTACAAGCGCGCTTTGCCCGATACATTGGTGTGGAGAAGTAAATTGGGCTTCAATGAGCCATATGTGGAGCTTTATTTGCGCCATCCAGCTTATAACTACTATCCTGTCGTGGGTGTTAATTGGTTAGAAGCAACCGATTATTGCGCTTGGAGAACCGATCGTGTAAACGAAATGATTCTTATTCGTGAAGGTATTTTGCGTACCAATCCGAATCAAGTGGACGAGGACAACTTTAATACGGATGCTTATTTGGCTGGTCAATACGAAGGATTGGTTAAATCTGACCTTATTGACTTAGATCCAAACAAAGACACACGTAAGGTGCGTATTGAAGATGGAATTTTGCTTCCGCGCTATCGCCTGCCCACCGAGGCTGAATGGGAATTTGCTGCGATGGGTTTAATTGGCAACACTGTTTTTGAGCGCATCACCGAGCGCAGATTGTATCCTTGGAATGGTGCTTACATGCGTAATGCTGACGATAAGTTCAAAGGAGAAATGATGGCCAACTTCAAACGCGGCAAAGGTGACAACATGGGTGTGGCTGGCAGTTTGAATGACCGTGCTGATATTCCAACTGACGTTCATTCATACTGGCCAAACGATTACGGTTTGTATTGCATGGCTGGAAACGTGAATGAGTGGGTAATGGATGTATATCGCCCATTGAGCATGGAGGACGTGGATGATTTCCGTAATTTCCGTGGTAATCAGTTCAAAACTCAATTGCGTGAAGAAGAAGGTGAGATTGCTGAGAAAGACAGCCTTGGTCGCGTAATCTGGAGAGATGTTACTGTTGAGGAAAACACCCAACGTAGAAATTACAAGCAATCTGACAACATCAATTTCTTAGATGGTGACAATGCTTCTTCCGTTTATTATGGTGATCCAGACTATGCTGAAGGCGAAAAAGCTGCTAAGCGCATGTATGATTGGGGTGTAACCTCACTTATCAACGATAAAGCCTATGTCTACAAAGGCGGTTCTTGGAAAGACAGAGCATATTGGTTGGTTCCGGGTACACGTAGATATCTGGATCAAGAGCAATCTACTGATGACATTGGCTTCCGTTGTGCCATGATTCGTGTGGGAGAGCAGTAAAATTTAACTTTTTCAATCAAAAACCCTGACGGTGCCTTAGCGGTGCAGTCAGGGTTTTTTAATTCTAATCCAATGGATATTAAACAATTATATGCCGTTTTTCAAGCAAATCCTATTATTCGCACGGATAGTAGAAAAGTGGTTAAAGGATGTATTTATTGGGCTTTGAAGGGCGATAATTTTGATGGAAACACGTTTGCTATTCAGGCTCTGGAAGTTGGTGCGTCCTATGCTGTTGTCGATAATCCTGAACTAGCAAAAGAAAATTCACGCATTATTTTAGTTGATGATGGCCTAGTGGCTTTGCAATTGCTTGCTAGAAAACATCGCGACCAGTTTGACCTTCCAGTAATAGGCATCACTGGTTCGAACGGAAAAACCACAACTAAGGAGCTTATGCATGCTGTGCTATCGCGGAAGTTTAATGTTTTGGCGACTAAGGGAAACTTGAACAATCAAATAGGCGTACCGCTCACGCTATTTGAACTTTCTGCTGATCACGAGATTGCCATTATTGAAATGGGTGCTAGCAAACCGGGCGATATCGATGAATTGTGCGTGATTGCTAATCCAGAGTTTGGGTTAATAACCAATATCGGCAAGGCACATATGGAAACCATGGGCGGCCTCGAAGGCGTGCTGAAAACCAAAACCGAACTATATCGGCACGTGTCAAATCGCGATGGATTTCTATTTGTTCATTCGTGCGATCATGGTTTGGTACAGTGTGCAAAAGGAACTAAATCCATGCATTATGGAGCGCTTCCTACCGATGATGTGAGTGGGCGAATAGTGCGAAATGGCAATTACGTAGCAGTTCAATGGCGCAGAAATGCTGAAGTTGATTGGGATTCGATTCCAGTGGTTAATACCAATCTTACGGGTACATACAACCTTCCGAATATAATGGCCGCAGTGGCTGTGGGCGTTCACTTTGGCCTTACGGATGAGCGAATTGCTCAGGGGCTTTCGGGCTATGTGCCATCAAATAGTAGATCGGAGGTGCGCAAAGCGGGAACCAATTTACTCATTTTAGACGCCTACAATGCTAACCCCAGCAGTATGGAGGTGGCTATAAATAATCTGATGGCTATGGACGGTGCCCATAAATCTGTGTTATTAGGTGAGATGCTCGAAGTAGGATCTACAAGCGCTTTGGAACACAGGGCCGTTTGTGAACGACTGACTACCCTGGGCCTTACAACTATTTGCCTAGTAGGAAAGGAATTTTGCGCCATGCAACATGATTTCCCCTTCCAGTTTTTTGAAAACGTAAGCCAGCTAGTAGATTGGTTGCAACAAAACCCTCTGCAAAACCAAGTGGTACTAATTAAAGGCTCGCGCGGAAATCGCCTCGAAAAGGCTGCCGAATTTCTACTGGCTTAACCCCAGATATTTAGCGGGTTACCGCTCTAGAAATCACGATTTTCTGCACTTCAGATGTGCCCTCGTAAATCTGTGTGATTTTGGCATCGCGCATTAGGCGCTCCACGTGATATTCCTTTACAAACCCATAACCACCATGCACTTGCACGGCTTCGATGGTGGTGTCCATTGCCACTTTTGAGGTATACAACTTTGCCATAGAGCTCGAAACATCATAGTTGAGTCCTTGGTCTTTGTGCCATGCCGATTTATAAACAAGCAAGCGAGCCGCTTCAATATTAGTAGCCATGTCGGCAAGCTTAAATTGAATTGCTTGATGTTCTGAAATTGTTACTCCAAACGCTTTGCGCTCCTTCGAATATTTTAACGCCAATTCGTAAGCACCGCTAGCTATGCCCAATGCTTGTGCAGCAATGCCAATACGACCCCCAGAAAGCGTCATCATGGCAAACTTGAATCCGAATCCATCCTCGCCAATGCGGTTTTCTTTAGGCACTTTCACATCTTGAAACATGAGCGAGTGTGTGTCGGATGAGCGGATGCCGAGCTTGTTTTCTTTCGCCCCAATAGTAAATCCCGGCATGCCTTTTTCCACAATAAGCACATTGATGCCTTTGTGCTTTTTCGACTCATCTGTTTGGGCAATCACCAAATAAGTAGAGGCATTTCCACCATTGGTAATCCAGTTTTTTGTGCCATTCAATAGGTAGTGGTCGCCCATGTCGATAGCCGTGGTGCGTTGCGAAGTGGCATCGCTGCCTGCTTCTGGCTCAGATAGAGCGAAGGCGCCTAGCTTTTCTCCTTTTGCCAAAGGCACTAGATATTTTTGCTTCTGCTCTTCTGTACCATATTTCTCTAAGCCCCAATTTACCAGCGAATTGCACACGCTCATGCACACCGATGCCGAATTGTCAATCTTCGAAATCTCTTCCATGGCAAGCACATACGAAATGGTATCCATGCCGCTGCCGCCATATTTAGGGTCTACCATAAGGCCCAGAAAACCAAGTTCGCCCATTTTCTTCACCTGCTCATACGGAAACTCCATTTTATCATCGCGTTCGATAACACCGGGAAGCAATTCGCTTTGGGCAAAATCGCGGGCGGCTTTCTGTATCATCAATTGTTCCTCGTTCAGCTGTGTGTTCATGGGTTATGAAATTTGCGGGGCAAAAGTAACCGTGTAGCGCGCAATTGAAATAGCTGATTGGAAAAACATGCTAGGTTGTTCGCTCGCCCTCGGTTTACGAAATACGCCTCTTATTTGCTAATCTTGTCGCCATGCAAAACAAGGTTACGGCCATAGGGGTAATGTCGGGTACATCCTTAGATGGACTGGACCTCGCATATTGCACCTTCCGCATCGACACTAAGTGGTCTTATCACCTCGATGCGGTGCAGTGCATTCCTTATTCTGAATCGTGGAAGCAAAACTTGGAGCATGCCCATTTGCTTACGGGCAAGGACCTTACCGCCTTGCACGTAGCGTTTGGTATCTATATAGGAAGCAGTGTAAAGGCATTTTTGGACGAAGTAGATTTGCCAGCGCCTCACATCATTGCATCGCATGGGCATACGGTTTTTCATGCGCCCCACCATGGCTATACCCTGCAAATAGGAAGTGGGCAGCACATTGCCGCTGTTTCGGGCATCACAACAGTAAATGATTTTAGAGCTTTAGATGTGGCTTTGGGCGGTCAAGGTGCTCCGCTTGTGCCCCTAGGCGATGCGCTTCTATTTGGGCAATATGGCGCCTGCCTTAACCTTGGTGGATTTTCGAACATTAGTTTTAATGCAGTGAAATCGCGCTTGGCGTTTGACATCTGCCCCGTAAATATTGCCATGAACCCTTTGGCCCAACTGCTGGGAGCATCTTTTGATAGGGATGGAAATTTTGCAGCTACAGGTAAAGTGTTGCCTTGGTTGCTTCAAAAGTTGAATGCATTACCGATTTATCATACCCTACAGCGACCTTCCCTTTCGCGCGAGTGGTTGGAAAAAGAGGTGCTGCCCTTGCTACCAAAGGAGGAGAAACCCGCGGATGTGCTGCGAACCTTAAGCGAACATGCTGCCCAGCAAATTGCAATGGTGCTTGATCGCCATGTGAAGGAAGGCGAGGTACTGGTAACGGGCGGAGGTGCTTACAATCGTTTTTTGGTGGATAGAATTCAGCAGCTGACTAAAGTAAAAGTGGTGGTGCCGGATAGCAAAATAGTGGAGTTTAAAGAAGCCCTGGTCTTTGCATTTCTTGGAGTGTTGCGCATGCGAGGCGAGGTGAATGTGCTACGCTCGGTAACGGGTGCAAGCCGCGATTCGTGTTCGGGAACGGTGCATCTTTTCGACCCTACACAGCATGGGCAATAGTTCTACATTTGCGCAAATTTTATGAACTGCTCAGGTCTGTTTCATGCTTGAATTATTAAACAAATACGAACAGAAGGAACCTGAGATTGTGTTCGAATGGCACGACCCCGAAACCGAAGCCGAGGGCTGGGTAGTTATCAATTCGTTGCGGGGCGGTGCGGCAGGCGGAGGCACTCGGATGCGTGTAGGGTTAGACAAACGTGAGGTGGTGTCCCTAGCTAAAACAATGGAGATCAAGTTCACCGTTAGTGGGCCAGCCATTGGAGGTGCCAAGTCGGGTATCAATTTCGACCCGAAAGACCCCCGCAAGCGCGGTGTGCTAGAGCGGTGGTACAAGGCCGTATCTCCTTTGTTGAAAAACTACTACGGCACGGGTGGCGATATGAACGTGGATGAGATTCACGAGGTAATTCCCATCACGGAAGAATATGGAATTTGGCATCCGCAGGAAGGCGTGGTAAACGGCCATTTTCAACCCACCGAGTCACAAAAGATTCATAAGATAGGCCAGTTGCGCGCTGGCGTTTCCAAGCTTTTGGAAGATGCGCGCTACTTCCCCGATTCGAACCAGAAGTATCGCGTGGCCGATATGATAACGGGCTATGGCGTGAGCGAATCGGTGCGCCATTTCTACGCCATCTATAAAAAGGAAGACCTGCATGGCAAGCGTGTCACCATACAGGGATGGGGCAATGTGGCCTCGGCAGCAGCGCTCTATTTGGTGCAGGCGGGCGCCAAGGTGGTAGGCATTATTGATAAAGATGGCGGATTGTTGCATGAGGATGGATTTGGATTGGACGAGGTGCGCAACTTGTATGTGAACCACAAAGTGGGCAACAGCCTAGTGCATCCCAATTTACTGCCGTTTGCAGAGGTGAATGCGCGCATTTGGGATATGAAAGCTGATGTGTTTATTCCTGCCGCGGGCTCGCGCTTAATTACCGAAAACCAAGTGGAGCGCATGATTGCCGCTGGGGTAAGCGTGATTAGCAGCGGAGCAAATGTGCCCTTTGCCGATAAGGAAATATTCTACGGCCCCATTATGGCCAAGGCCGATGCTCAGTTGAGCCTTATCCCCGATTTTATTGCCAATTGCGGCATGGCAAGGGTATTTGCATACCTGATGAGTTCGGCCAATATTCAGCTAACTGACCAAGGCATTTTCTCAGATACAACTCGTACTATTGAGTCCGCAATTCGCAAGGTGCATCACGCAGATAATTCACTTACACACATCAGCCAAACCGCCTTAGAATTGGCATTACACGAGCTTACCTAACCCAACTTTAACCAAAACCAACCATCATGAAGAAAATCCTAATGCTCTTTTCTGTACTCACTGTTCCTTCGCTTGCTATGGCGCAAGAGGTGGCCGCTAGTTATCCCGCGTTGGGACCAGTGCGTATTGAGTTTATAATTTTTGCTTTGACCCTCCTGGGGGTTGCGCTGTTTCACAACCACACGTTAAAGGTGGCGCTTGTAGGACTGGGGTCGTTACTCGCATTCAAATTGGGGTTCATTCCAGAATTTGATTTGGTTAGCCATTTAATGCACGAGTGGCGTGTGTTAGTTAATCTGCTTGGATTGCTTTTGGGTTTTGCCATATTGGCCAAGCACTTCGAAGAATCGGGTGTGCCGCAAATACTTCCAAAATACCTGCCTGATGGCTGGAAAGGTGGGTTTGTGCTTCTTATTCTGATTGCCATCATTTCTTCATTCCTCGACAACATTGCAGCAGCGATGATTGGCGGTGCTGTGGCAATGGTGGTGTTTAAAGGAAAAGTACACATCGGCTACATTGCTGCTATTGTGGCTGCTAGTAATGCTGGTGGTGCCGGTAGCGTGGTAGGCGATACTACTACAACCATGATGTGGATTGCAGGCGTTAATGCATTGGATGTAACACACGCATTTGTTGGTTCTGTAGTTTCTATCAGCATTTTTGGAGTGATTGCTGCATTGCAACAAGATAAATTTCAACCCATTCAAGCCACAGCCGATTTGAATGCCAAAGTTGACCCGATGAAACTTTTGGTGGTGGCCATGATTCTTGCTGGTGCCATTGCTACAAACATTCTTCTCGATTTCCCAGCTGTGGGTGTGTGGGCAGCCATTCTGCTTGGTGCTCTTATTACTAAAACTCCATGGAAAGAAGTTCCGCATTCTATTGCTGGAACCGTTTTCTTGCTGTCGTTGGTAACATGTGCATCGCTTATGCCGGTAGATGAATTGCCTGCTGCATCGTGGCAAACTGCCTTTGGATTGGGCTTTGTGTCTGCCGTTTTCGATAATATTCCCCTCACTGCACTTGCCATTGCGCAAGGAGGATATGACTGGGGCGTGTTGGCCTATTGCGTTGGGTTTGGAGGGTCGATGATATGGTTTGGATCATCGGCTGGTGTGGCCATTTCTAACATGTATCCCGAAGCGAAATCTGTAGGTTCGTGGCTTAAAAATGGCTGGCACGTAGCCTTGGCCTACGTTATCGGATTTTTTGTGATGTATGCCGTTGTAGGATGGCACCCGCATGCACCAGAAAAGGCGGATGACACTGCTGCTCCTATTGAAGCAGAAGCACATCACTAATCACATATTGGTTTGAATGAAGAAAGGCTTGAACGCGATGTTCAAGCCTTTTTTTATGCCCAACCGTCTTTTTTCGCTAACACTTCATGTTTGTAAGTGCGTGAATGGGCAGTAGAATGCGATGGCCCTGTTGATATTTTTGACACAAAGACATGCCTATTGCATGCGGTCTTTTGAACGCATCACCCTCAACCTTCACTTTTTATGCCAACTGCCAAAAAACCCGCTAAGCCCAAATCAGCAAAATCGCCCAAGTCGGGAGGAGGAAAGGGGCTGTTTTCTAGAATGATGCTCATGCTGGGACGAACACTTCTAGGACTGTTCCTTTTTAGTGTGGGCATGGTCATCATCTATCGGTTTGTGCCCATTCCGGTTACCATTCTGCAACTAACGCGCTGCGTAGAGCAATTTCAGAACGACAAGCCCATACGCCTTGCCAAAGACTGGGAACCTTTGGACAACATTAGCAACAAGCTACAGCTAGCGGTGGTATGTGCCGAAGACCAAAAGTTTTTGGATCATTATGGCTTTGATGTAGAAGCCATCGAAAAGGCAATTGAGCGCAACAAGAAGGGCAAAAAGATACGGGGAGCCAGCACCATAAGCCAGCAAACGGCCAAAAATGTGTTTCTATGGGAAGGAAGAACTTGGGTGCGCAAAGGATTGGAAGTCTATTTCACAGCGCTGATTGAGCTATTGTGGAGCAAGGAACGCATTATGGAAGTGTATTTGAACGTGATAGAAATGGGCGATGGCATATACGGTGCCCAAGCTGCCTCGCAAATCTATTTTGGTAAGGATGCCAAAAAGCTAACTACCTCGCAGGCGGCATTGATAGCGGCCATATTGCCCAGCCCGCTTAAGTATAAAGTAAAGCGCCCGGGCCCCTACGTGCAAAGGCGCCAAGGATGGATTTCGCGCCAAATGGGCCATTGGGGCGGTAGGTTGGATTACGATGCGCCACCACAGCACAAATAGCACGCTTATAGCCTAGAACTTCGTGCATCGGCTCGCCAACGCGTTGCTGTAGCGATGCAAGTTTTGCTACCCCTTCCCCAACGCTTATTTCATGGCTTGACACTTTTGTCAATAGGGTAAATAACGATATTTATAGGCTTGACACTTTTGTCAATAGGGTAAATATGCTTTGGGGAGGGCCTGTAAGTTTTGCCACCCCTTCCCCAACGCTTAGGAGACCCGATGTAAGTTTAGCAGTAGGGGCAACTAACCTTAGATCACCCGATGTAAGTTTAGCAGTAGGGGCATCTAACGTTAGATGACCCGATGTAAGTTTAGCAGTAGGGGCACCTAACGTTAGATGACCCGATGTAAGTTTAGCAGTAGGGGCAGATAACGTTAGATGACCCGATGTAAGTTTAGCAGTAGGGGCGCCTAACGTTAGATGACCCGATGTAAGTGTAGCAGTAGGGGCGCCTAACGTTAGATGACCCGATGTAAGTTTAGCAGTAGGGGCGCCTAACGTTAGATGACCCGATGTAAGTTTAGCAGTAGGGGCACCTAACGTTAGATGACCCGATGTAAGTTTTTCCAACCAAAGAAACCCAATTTTTTTTTGCATCCTTCGAAACAGAAATCTTTGGCAATTACCTTCGCGCTATGCTAAGCTATAACCCCAAAGACTGGTTCTCTATCATATTTGTTGTCCGTAAAAGCGATACGGTGCGCACCCTTTTGCCTGCCATGACGGTATTGGGCACCTTGGTTTGCATTTTTTGTTTTGTAGAGATGGAGTTGGTCAACATGGCATTTACCAGCACCGTTACCATGCATTCGCTTTTGGGGTTTGTCATTTCAATGCTGTTGGTGTTTCGCACCAATACGGCCTACGAACGCTGGTGGGAAGGTCGCAAGCAATGGGGAGCGTTGGTCAATGTGTCACGCAATTTTGCCATCCGTATTTCTCAAATTGTACCAGAGCAGGAGGTGGAGTTGCGCCAATACTTTCGGATTTTGATATCTAACTACGCCTTTGCCCTGAAAGAACATTTGCGCAGCCCTTCGGAAATAACGGAGCTAGAGGAGCATCCATTGCTAGACTTAGACGCACTGCGCGCCAAGGCCCATGTGCCAAATGCAATGGCCCAAAAACTCTATGCTGCCCTACTTCAACTACGAAAAGAGAACCGTATAAGCGAAGAGCAGCTGCTGGCGTTAGATGGAATGATGCACCAATTTACCGACATCACGGGTGCTTGCGAGCGCATCCGCAAAACACCTATACCGTACTCGTATAGCGCATTTATAAAGAAGTTCATATTCCTCTACGTCATCTCGCTCCCTTTTGGCATCATTGCCGACTTTGGTTATGCGTCTATTCTAGTAACGGTGGCGGTGTTTTATGTGCTTGCCAGCCTAGAGCTTATTGCCGAAGAGATTGAAGACCCCTTTGGCACCGATACCAACGATTTGCCTACGGACGATATTTCGATTACCATTCGAGCCAACCTAAAGGAGCTGCTGTAATACCCGATTATTGGGCGGGGTGCAAAACGTAGGTCACCTGCCGAAACACTCCCAGAAACCGATACTCTTCTTTCGACACAAGCTTTAGCCCTAAGCGCACAAAGGTTTCTTGCCATTGGGCATCGCTGCGGTTGGTGTGCGGATGGCCGTAAAATTCCCAGTTCACAAGGCTATCTATGGCCATGGTCAGCCCTTTTTGCGCAGCGTTGGTATAAATATCTTCCATGATGATAATTCTGTCGGCTACCCGCTTGGCCTCTAGAATAAGCTGCTCCGGATGGGGCGTGTGGTGCAGCATGGTTATCAGTTGGCAGGTAGAAAACGCCTTATCCCCAAAGGGAAACGCGCCTCCGTCATACACAACAGGCATCACTTCGGGGAAAATGGAGCGATTGGCAATGTCTAACGGAGTAACTGCATGGCCCTCGTTACGCAGCAAAACAGTAAGTGCGCCATTGCCGCTACCCACTTCCAGCACCGTTTCGTTTTGCGCAAGCAGGGGAGCAAGGCGTAGGCGTTTCACCTCGGCTTTGCGCAGTGCCCAACGCTGTTCTATTTTTTGGAACGCCCCTATTTCCAGCCCCATCCAAAGCATTACGGGAAGGTATTGCGCTGCCACTACCCATAGATTTTCGTGTACGCCATCGGCCCCAAAAGCATGATAGCTTAGGGGAATGAGTAGCAGCCACACCATGCCAAACCGATAGCGCACAAAGGGTAGAAACACGGCCAACACCGCAACATACCAAGGGTTAACCGTGGTGGCGAAGAGGTAATACACTACCCATGCCCACATCCATTGCTGGGGCAGGGTAGCCATGCTTTTGTGACGTTGGCGCCACGCTATGGTAAGAATGATGAGCGCAACTGCACGCGGCAGCCACACAGCCGTGAGGCCAATAATGTTATAGCCTTTCCACCAAAAACCAATGCTGCGAATGCCGTAATATATCGAGCCATTAAACTCGAAACTAGCGAAATAGAGGCGCAGGGTTTGCAGTGTATCGGGCAGCAGCGTTTCGGTGTAAAACAGAAAATAGAGTAACCCAACAAGCACCATGGTGCCCGCCCCAAAAACCACCGCCCTTGTCCAACCCAGTCTTTTGGGCAGAAACGGAAGAAACATAAGGGGAAGAAGTTTTACCCCAACCGCCCCCGCAAATGGAAGCATCGCCCAATGCCATTGGCGCAGTGCTAGCAAAAGCAACGCGGCCAGCAGCAAGGGTAGCATAAACGCTTCGCCATGCAGATTGCCTGCAAATTCTACGATTACCAGCGGATTAAAAGCATACAGCATCAGATTGCGCCCGCTGAGGTTCCATACCGAAAGCAACTTGGCTACAAGGAGCATGGTGGCGGCTTCGGCCAAAAGCACCATAATGCGCAAGGCGATTATGCCCCCCAAAATGCTATCGCCCCCACACTTGGCCGCCAATGCAAATAGGCCTTGCAACATAGGAGGATAGATGGAATGATAGGGCTTGGAATTGAGCAATTCATACAGCTCCAACTGCCCAGCTTGGGGATTGGCCTGCGGTGCAAAAGCATAAGGCGATATGCCTTGCAGGCTCAAATGCCCATCCCACAGGTAGCGAAATGCGTCTTCCGAAAGGGCAGGCATTGCCAGCAGATAAACGAGGCGAAGGAGCATGCCCGCTG
>Ga0247843_1004695_pt1 | contig 20050 bp, 11 predicted proteins | sample LaCruzMarch2017__FD_192420 | JGI IMG/M metagenome (GOLD analysis project Ga0247843, IMG submission 192420) | Freshwater microbial communities from meromictic Lake La Cruz, Castile-La Mancha, Spain - LaCruzMarch2017_8m | ecosystem: Environmental > Aquatic > Freshwater > Lake | place: Spain...
CGCTGGCAAACAAGCCGCCCTTTGGAAAAAACTTTTCCGAGCCAGCAAAAGCGCAATATCCCACCCAGCCAGCATCCTTGGTTCTGGATGCACTTTGAAATATCCCAAACTTGAAGAGCCCAAAACTTTGCACTCCTGAAAATGTGACTCTTGCGGTGACTGTGAGAGATTGTCCCTCGGTGAGTGTTGTTTCGGGAAAAAACGCCGCTATGCCCCGTCCCTTGTCTTGGAATCCCTCGCCGGAAAACGAAATTGCATCGCCATTGACGGTCGGGCCGAATTTCTTGTCCTCATGACCCATGCAGGTCCACTCGGATACAGGAAGCCGTGTCGGAGCGGCGCTTGCCTCCGTGGCTTTTGGTTCTTGGGCGAAGAGGTTCGAGGTGGCGAGGCAGGTGATAAGAATCTGAATGGTTGGGAACTTCATTTTTTTTTAATAACCTCCCAAATGATTCATGCAACAAAAAAATGAGAAATATGTTTTCATTATTGTGCGATATCGGCGTCCTTCCTGTATTTGAGAAATATCTTCCGCTTTCTTTGCAGTGCCTCACATCGATTTTCCGCACTCGTTTTGAAGGCGCTCACAAGGTGTCTTTGCCTTTTAGCGAATGGGCTTCACGAGGCTGTTTGACATCAAACAAATTATCAGACATATTTTCTTCATGGATTCAACTGTTACCGAACTTTTGCGGGATTTTCCGCGCGTCAAGCGTGCTGTCCTTGCCGGAGAAGCGGTCATTATCAAGTCCCGCGAGGGAAATTTTCGGCTGACCTTGGATACACCGGTTGCTGAAAAATTGGTCGGATGCCTGAAGGGCCTTGTTGCGCGGACGGACGACGATATTGACGGCCCGACGAGCGACGCGCTGAATTGGGAGTCCCGGCTTTGAGGGCTTTGTTGGATACCCACGCGGTCATCTGGGCGGCGGAGGGGGATGAACGCCTTGGGGCTTCGGCGGGTGAGTTGCTGAGATTCCTCAAGGCAGGCGAGGCGGTGCTCTCGGACATCACGCTGCTAGAAATTGCAATGCTGGCCAAAAAAGGCCGCATCGAACTCTCGGTTTCAGCCGAAGAATATCTGAGGGCCATCCAGCGGAATTACCCGCTTTTGACGATGACTTCCGAAATTGCCTCGCTGGCTGTGGATTTGGATCTGCCGCAGGGCGATCCCTTTGACCGCATCATCGTCGCATCGGCCATGCACCACAAACTGCCGCTTCTCACCCGCGATCAAAACATTTCTGCCAGCGGACTGGTGCGGACGGTGTGGTAAGAGTGGCGAAGATTGGGCGTAGCTGGGGTAAAATCGAAATCCTTAGTCGGGGGGGGCGAATAATACCAATGCCTCCCGGGTTGTGGGACTCCGAAGGCGCTTGTGTAGTCCAAGCGGCTCGCCTGACATCAAACCAAAGACGCTCACATACGAGACGCGGCGGTTAAATTCAAGAAGCCCACGAGCGATCCGATTTTGGTATGAGAAGTTCGTTTTTTTGCCTGAAGCGTCCCGTCACCAAATGCGACCTATTCCATAGGATTCAAATACCGGATCGCGGCTTATGATTTTCAAGCCGTTCAAGCGCGACTGAGAAACCATGATCCTGTCGAAAGGATCGCTATGGATTTGAGCCAAATTCCATACCCCAGCGGCATCCGCGAAAGTGATGGGCAGTATATCGAAACCATTTTGAGAGAGCAGTTCTGGCAAATCAACCTCAAGGTCGTAAGGCAATTTCAGTTTGCCGATTCCGACCTTGATGGAGGCTTCCCAGATCGATGCGATGCTGATGGTGCACTGCTCGGGCGAGTCCGACATGAGATGCTTCGCGCGGGCTCCAAATCCGCTCTGGCCCTGAAAAAATCCAATCCAGGCGTTTGTATCCACCAGATATTTCAAGGCGAGTATTCCTCGAAACCGTCGACGGGCGCGTCGAAGTCCGCAGCCATGTGGAACGCATCTCCCTTGGCGCACCCGAAAATAGCTTTTTTCTTAAGCTGTTTAACGGGATTGATTTCCGCAACGCGTTTTCCGTGCTTTGTTATGAAAACCCCTTGTCCTTGGGCAACCAATTCCAATATTGCGGAAAAGTGGGTTTTTGCTTCGAACACACCGAATTCTTTGATCATTGAAAAAATCTAACCAGTGTAATCAGAAAATCAACATCCCTGTTTCGGCAGCTTTATTATTCGCTTGGATCGGTGTTTTTGGAAATGGTTTCCCGAATTGTGGGTTCGGCAATCTCGGGAAGTATTTTCGTTTCGTTCAGTCGGTCGCCCGAGTAAGGCGTGGTTACATTATTGAAAATATTGTTCCGAGCGAGGATATCGGTGGGCCCGCCTTTCAGGAAATCGGCCCAGCGGCCGCCGCGTGTGGTGACTTCGAGTCCGATCTCCGCATCGCTTACGCGGCCGGCTTCGAAGAGGACATTTTGCACATTGCCGCCGACGAAGAATCTGCCGTTGTTGGCGATGGTGTTGCGGCGGAAGACCTGATCCAGAGCCATCGGGCCGTGGTAGTCGGGGGCGGTGACGGGAAGGCCTTTGTCCGCTTGGAGTGTGCGGTCGTGGGAGATCGGCGGGTAGGTGAGGGTGCCGATATTCGATCCGCGTGGAAAGATGAACGATGCGCCCCAGGTGGTGCCTTCGAGGATTTCGTTGTCGAAAAACTGGGCGCGGAGACCAGGCAGGACCTGGCCTTCATAGGAGATGGTGATCTGCTGGATGGCGCCGCCGCGGATCGACTTGTTGCGGGCGGCGATGACCTCGATGCCGCCGCACCAGAAGAGAATGGTGTTGCCGGCATCATGCGCGACATTGTCCACCGCAATCACATGGTCGAGGGCCTTGCACACCGAGATGAACGAGGTGGTGTCGAGCGGCACATCCCACGCCTTGTCGACGAGGAGGGTTTTTCCCGATCCGCCGGCGAGCGAGCGGTATTGGCCCGCGCCTTTTCCATCGAGGACGACGACTACAGCTCCGAGCCACTTCGTCGCGAACTCGGGGTCTTCAGTTTCCTTTGGTAGGATGAGTGTGGTGCCCTCGCATTTCTCCACAGTGCCAGTGTAGATGCCCACGGGGGCGTGGAAGTCGGAGTTGAATCCTCCGTCACGATCGCCGCGGTAGCTGTCCTTCATGGCATTTCGGGCGATGTAGATTTCGCGGGAATACATGCTCTGGATGCGCGTCTGGCCGTCGTTGGTGACCATGTCGTGCACGCTGTTGAGGCTCACTCCTCCGTCCGAGCAGTCGTTGTGTTCAAAGATCACTTTTTGCGTGCGGCGGCCGAAGACTGTCCAATGGCGGGGCACGGCGGAGAACTTGTTGCGGGCGATGGTGCCCGAGGAACCGTTGAGCATGAGGACTTGCAGGGAGGAGTAGATGTCGCAGTCGGTGATCTGGATATTTGGTCCGCCGACATCGATCGCGCCGGTGCGCCGCTTGTCGCGCCAGCGTTTGAGAAAAACCTCTTCGGCATCCGAGTAGTGGCGGTCGGTCCGGTCGTTGTTGATGAAGCGGTCGAGCCGCATGAGAACGCGGCGGATCGTGACATGGCCGGCATTTGGCGAATTCACGGGAAGTTCGCTTTGGATGCCCGCGTGGTGGTTGATGGCGTAGATGGCGAGGTCTTCGACGGTGAAGTGTCCCTCGCCGCGGATGAGGTAGGGGTGCGGTTCGAAATCGACTCCTTTGATCGGCTCAAATTGCTGTGCGCCCCAGTAGAGTTTTTTCTGCCTCTGGACGCGCGGCTGGAGGTCGTCCACATACGAAAGTGTCGTGAGGCCTGAGCCCGCGCCGCGCAGGGTCACATGCATGGGAATGGTGAGTCCTTTGGACAAAACGAAAATCCCGCGCGGGAATTGCACGATGCCGCCGCCTGCTTGGCCCGCGTCGTCGAGCGCCTTTTGGATCGCCTCGGCGCTGTCCACCTGTCCCTCGGCGAGCATGGCGGTGGTGTATTGGAGGTAGCCGGGTTCGGCGGGAACCGCGCCGTATTTTGTGACATCGAAGACTCGGGACGGTGTCTGTTTTTTCGGGGCGATTTGGATTTTTCCTGCGCTCGTGCGAGCCGCGGCGTCTTCAAGACCGTTTTGGAAATCCACCGTGTATTCGCCGGACTTGAGGCCGGTAGGGAGGAGAATGCGAATGGCAAATTCGTCGATCGCCTCGGGGGTCAGTGTGACTGTTGAATCTCCCGAGCGGAGCGTGGCTTTGGCGCCGGGGCGCAAGTCCAGATTAAGACCGAAAAGGCGGAGCCATCCGCCCGGCGTGGCGCTCTCCGTCTCGTCGCCCTGCATCCACCAGACTTTCGGGGCGTTGAGGATTCCGATCTCCGAGGATTTTTGGCCATCACTGATGCGGAAGCGCACGATGCCGTCGCCGATCACCTCCGGGAGGGCGAATTTGAGTGTGGCGGGTTGGTTTTGGAGGACCTCGACGGATTGCCAATCGGAGGATTTTCCACTTTGAGACAGGGAGACTTCGACGGTTGGTTTTTTACCGAATCCATCGCCGCGCACGACGACGCTTTCATTCGCCCGGACGGGATCCGAGGCCCAGATGACGACGGGTTTTGCGGCGAGCGGGAGAGTGGCTGCGCAGAGGATGGCCGTGCCGGCGAGGAGTGTTTTTGTTACCATGAATCGGTGCGAAACGGGGAGGCGGGCAGGCCCTCTTTGTTGTAGAGGTTCGCTCCGGCGGGGTCTTGGATGAAGGCGTAGCGTGCAGCCACGGGCGCCGGGACTTCGGGGCTGGAGATGAGAATGTCCGAACCGTCAATGACGGCCTCGGCGGGTTTAAAAATGCGATCTTCGCCCGCGATTTCGATCCACTTCAACTTGCCTGCGGAGTCCCTCTCGGCGGGCGAGAGACCCTTTTTCGTGCCCAGCATGAGTCCGTCTTTCGCATGCTCGAACGAGACGCGGATTTTTCCATCCTCCACGAGATGGCTTTTGTAGAGCGGGCCGGAGGGTTCGACGGGCTTGCCGTAGGGGCCCGCGAGCGCCAAGAGAGCGAGGCGTTTGCCGACATCCTGCTTGTTTTTGGGATGGATGTCCTGGGAGTCGCCGATGTCGATGGTGACGGCGAGGCCGGTATTCGCAATTTCTAGGGCCTTTAACTGGGCCTCGCGCAATTTCGCCCAGTTCTTTCCGGCCTCGCGGTCGGCCGGGTCGATGTTCGCGTAGTTCGAGAGTTGGACGATGTAGAACGGGAAGTCGCCGCTGCCCCAGGCCGAACGCCAACCGCCGATCAGCGCGCGGAGTTTGGTTTTGTAAACGATATCTTCAAAACCGTTGGACTCGCCTTGATACCAGATGGCTCCGCGGATCGCGTAGGGGGCGAGGGGATGGACCATGCCCTTGTAGAGTTGGGTGGGCTGGGGATTGTCCCAGGCTGGCCAAGGCACGCTGGGTGGTTCTGCGAGTGGCTTGCCCTTTGATAAAGCCTCCTCTGCGGTTTGGATCCACTGTTTGAGATCTGCGAGATAGTCTTGGTGTCGCTGGTTGCCTTCTGGAGAGAGGCTGGATTGCGAGAAAAGTTTGGCGTTAAGTTCGGAAAGCTCCGGGGTCGCCACCACGCTGTCCGGCGACATCCACACCTCGATCCCCGTTCCTCCCCAACTCGAGTGGAGGAGGCCGATCGGCACATTGAGATTTTGGTAAAGTTCGCGGGCAAAAAAGTAGCCAACCGCAGAGAATCCGTTGACGGTCGAGGGCGAGCACACTTGCCAGGTCCCCTTTGTGTCAAGTTGAGGGAATGCATTTGATGCACGCGGAACCTTGAAATGGCGGATTTCGGGGAAATTCGCATTGGCCTTTTCCTCGCCGTAGTTCGCCGCCTTCGAGACTGTCCACTCCATGTTCGACTGGCCCGAGCAAAGCCAGACCTCGCCGACGAGGACATTTTCCAAGGTGAGCTTGTTCTGTCCGGAAACCACAAGCGACTGCGGTGCCTTGCTGGCTTTCAGGGGATCGAGCGTCAACTGCCAAAGCCCGTTTTCACCGGTTGTGGCCGATTTTTCCTGGTTGGCGAAGGCAACTGTCACTTTCTCGCCGGGCGAGGCCTTGCCCCAAACGGGAATCGGCTTGTCACGCTGGAGGACCATGTTGTCGCCGAAGACGCGCGGGAGAGTGATGTCGGCGCGGAGAGTGGACGCAAAAAGGAACGAGGCGAGTATTAAGAAGAGCTGCGAAATCATAGGCTACCAGTTTGGTTAAGTATGCGGCTCAGAAAAGTTACTTGTGCTTAATGTTTTTTGCGGGATCCAATGTGGAGCGATCTATCGATTCAACATGAAAATCGGCAAATAGGGCGTTGGCTTTTCCCGCGTGGCGTGTGCCAATGATGGTTTGATAGTTTGTGTCATCGAATTGCATCGTGTTTGCCGTAATCTGGCCATCCAGTGTCTGGCTATCCGTAATGAGGATGAGTTGGGATGGTCTCAGAAAAGCTATGGGCTTGCGGCGTGGATAGGGTGATGTGATTCCCGAGGGGAGAAAGCCCATCGCATATTTATTCGCCGTGTAGGTTCGAAACTTTGTTTTGCAGGACGGGCAGTTGAACGGATGCTTCGCAGCGGGGTTGTCATAGCTTGCCATGCTTGTGTATCGTGTTGATGGGGAGAGTTGCCCGATGCCGAGATAATAAGCCAAGGGGGCCTGCCAAGTGCTAAATGTGTAGGAGTTTCCGCTTCCTGTGTAACTTGGACCTGCGGAGTAAGGAAAAAACCCATCATTTTCAGCTGAGTATCGCTGAATGGCTCCGCCAATTTGCCGGAGATTACTTATGCATTTTGTCGAATTTCCCTTTTCCATCATCGACTTGCCCAGAGGAAACACAAGCGCTGCGAGAATTCCCAAGATAGCCACGACCACAAGCAATTCGACGAGAGTGAATGCGCGAGGAGGTCTCATTTTTGTAGAGTCTGCAGGCGTCGCACGGATAGCTTGCGAGTTCATTCGGCCGACGCGGCAGACTGGTTTTCCAGCAGCGCGTCAGGGATTATGACGATTTGCGGCGTCGGCGAAGCACGAAGATGAGCGCGACGCCGGCAAGGAGCAGCGCATAGGTCGAGGGTTCGGGGACAGCGGTGAAGCTCAGATCGTAGTTGGAGCCGGATTGGGCGAAATTCGCAGTGTAGGCCGTGTCGTTGAAGCCTGTGATCCCAGCCAATGCGAAGCCTGCTGTGGTGGAGTTTTCGAAAATCGTGTATGTCGTGGCATAGTCGAAGCCACTTCCCAGCGTGAGGTTGAGCGTCGCATTGCCGCTGCCGAGGAGATTGTCGGCGGCCGAAGCGAAGGCAATTTTTCCACTCGCTGAGCCGAGAGTCATGTTGATCGAGGAGGTGCCACTCAGTGACAGAGTGGAACCAAACGTCATGGTGTTCGCAGCTGGGCCCAGATTCCCGTTTATGATTGCGCTTCCATTGATTGTCCCCAACCCGCCCAGCCTGGCGCCGGAGCTGACAGTCACCGAACTGCTGGCGCCGATCGAGCCATTGACGAGCAGGGTGCCGGTGCTCACGAGTGTGTTGCCGGTGTAGGTGTTGGCGGCACCGAGGGTCGCCGTGCCCGCACCGCTCTTGGTAAGCGAGACGGTGGCGTTGGCTCCGTTCGCAACAACGCCGTCAAATGCGATGTTTCCAGAACCGCCGAGGGTGAGTGTCTTGCTCCCACTGCCTGAGACGGTGGTGTTCGAAGTAAAGGTGAGCGTGCGGCCAACCGCATTGGCTGTGAGCGTGGCTCCGGAGGTGGAGTTGGTAGTGGCTGCGAAATCGATGACCTTGTCGGTCGTCTCATCGGCGGCTCCGTCCCAGCGGAGCGTTCCGGCACTGGTGCCCGCGCCGAGTTGGATCGTGCCGCCTGTTCCGAGAGCACTGTTGGCTCCGGCGTTTCCGATGGCGGTGACGACTACTGTGCCGTCATTGATTTTCATGCCACCGCTGAAGCTATTGGTATTTGCCGAGCTGAGGTCGAGTGTGCCTCCGGAGTTTTTGGTGACGGCGCCCGCGCCTGAAATGACTCCGGTGCTTGTGAAGGTGTTTCCGGATCCCACGCGCAATGTTCCTGCCGAGGCGACGGAGATGTTGTTTGAGAGCGTGGCGGTGGACAGCGCGGAGAGTGTGCCGCCAAGGGTGACTGCGCCGGTGCCGAGCGCGGAGTTTGTGTTGAAAGCGACGGTTCCAGCGGAAATGGTGGTGCTGCCTGTGTAGGTGCTGTTGCTGGAGAGGGTCAGCGTGCCAGTTCCAGACTTGGTGAGCGAAAGAACCGTGCTGCTTGGAGTGATCGCTCCGGAGACTGTGGTATTGCCGTTCCCGCTGAAGATGAGTGTTTCGGAGCCGCTCGCGGCTGTGCTGGTGTAGCTTGCCAGCGTGAGCCCGCCGCCGCCGGAGATCGAGTTGCTGAGCGTCACATTTCCACCAGATGTGGAGGTTGGGCCAGTGACCGCTCCGAGGCTGAGGCTCGTGTTGTTGGCTCCGGTGAAGTTGACCTGATAGGTGGCTGCTGTCGAACTCGTGCCGAGGCTTCCAATCGTCATGGTTTTTGATGAAGTGCCGGCCTCAGTTGCCTGATCCACATTGATGGTGAGCCCGGTTGTGCTCGTTTGGATTGTATAAGCCGTGCTGTCGCTGGCCTTGACAAACGATGTGCTCGCATCGCCGCGCAGGCTGAGTGTGCCGCTGCTGGAAAGGCTGATTGAGCCGCTACCGAAAGCGTTGGCGCTGGTGCCGACCAGCGTGCCAGCACTGACCGTGGTGTTGCCGGTGTAGGTATTCAGACCTCCTAAAATCGCGGTGCCCGTGCCACTTTTGCTAAGGGAGATGACCGAGGTGTTGGGCGAGGTGCCATTGGGAATGATTCCGTTAAAAGCGATGTTGCCGCTGCCTGTGAGTGTGAGGGTTTTGGTTCCATTTCCAGAAATGACGAGGTTCTGAGAAATCGTCAGTGTTTGGTTGGCGGTGGATGCGCTGATGGTCGCCCCGCCCGTCGTGCCGCCCATGGAGAAAATTTTGTCTGTCGTCTCGCTGGTGCCGGTCCAGTTCAGTTGGCCGGAGTTGCTGACGCCGCCGAGCGTGATCGAGGCGTTCGTTCCAAGCGAGCTGTTGGAGCCTGTGTTACCAATGGAGGCTGCCGTGAGCGATCCCCCGGCGCTAATGGCTACCGCGCCAGCGAAAGAGTTATTTGTTCCAGTGATATTCACGCCGCCAGTCCCGGAGGTTTTATTGAGCGCGCCGCTTCCGCTGATAGTTCCTGAGAGGGTGAGCGTATTGCTCGCGCTGCCGTTGCTGATTCTCAGGTCTGTTGACAGAAGCAGGTTGTTGCCAACCGTGATGGTCGGGCGGGTAAAGGTTCCGGTCGGGGCGGTGGTTAGCACCGCATTGGCGCCTCTGAATTCCAGCGTGTTCCCGGTGATCGTGAAGGCGGGAGCGGTGCCATTGGAGCTGCCGGAACCGACAAACATGAGGCTGTTCAGCAAAAAATTCCCGCCGATGTTGTTGTTCGATGTTGCCGTGGTTCCGACGGCTTGCGTGCCGTTGAATGTGAGGCCGGTGTCTGCGGCGCTCACGGGCGCCGTGCCGCCGCTCCAGTTTGTTCCCTCGCTCCATTGATCAGTTCCAGAAGACGGAAAAGTGTAGGTGTAGTTGGCGGCTTGGGCGAGCTGAGTGAACGCGGCCAGAGCGATTATCGATGAGGCTGCGCGGAGGATTCGTCCGATGTGACGGGAGGTTGGGGTGGTGGGGTTCATCGCAGTCATCTTAGCGCGAGTCGGGAGTCTGTCAAAATGTTTTTCATGTTTTTGCAGGCATGTAACAGTCGATGCGTCAGCAATGCGTCATTCCGCAAAAGCGCTCAGCCCAATCCCGTCGGGAGCTGTGGGAGGGCGATGCGTTGTGCTGGGGATGCCGGTGACGGAACTGGAGATTCGGGACGCTACTCGGGAGTGGCAAGTCGCGGGGGGACGAGGAAGGTGAGGGGTTGAGGCGGGAGATTGTTGGCGCGGTGGATGAGGCGATCCACGGCCACGTTGATCATTTCCGGGAAGGAGAGGTCGATGAGGGTCGGGGGGGGAGTCAGGTCTTTTACGAAGTGAGGCGTGGTTCCCGCAATCACAAGATGTGCGCGTTGGGACTCGAGCAGTCCAGCCTTTAGCAAGGCGCTGTGCAATTCCGGGGCATCCGTTTCCAGATTTAGAAACACGCCCACCGGCTCTGGCATTTTGCCGATCGTCTCGGCGACTTGGCTGAAGTTCTCGAGAATGGAAAGGGGCTGCGGCCAGAATCCTGCGGGATCGAGCGCCGCGTTGCCAACGGCGAAGATGCGGGTGGGGAGTCCCTCGAGAGCGGCCCGGTCGGTGAAAGCGCGCCCGCGCACAAAGAGGGCCTCAAGAAACTCTTGACTGCTGTTCACGAGGGCAACCGAGCGGCAACCGGCTGCTTTCACGGACCGGAAGGCGATGTCGCCAATGGCAACGTCGTTCACGGTCACATGGTCCACGCTGGAAATGGGGTGCCCGGGGGCGAAGAGATGCACGGCCGGCAAGAGGGAGGCCAGCTTGGAAATGCACTCGCGGCGGTTGGCCGGACGACCAGAAACCATGAGGATCGCGCCATCGACCTGCCGGGTTTCGACGCAAAGCGGAATCTGCTCCGGGGAGGTCATCTGGTCCAGAAGCAGGTTCAGTTGGCGTTTTCGGCAGGCTGCCTGGATTTCGTCAATAAGCACAGCCATGATAGGCTCTTGGAAAAGATTGCGAGACCCCCCAATGGTAATGAGTGCGATCGAGCCGGTGCGAAGCCGGGTGGGATTGTTCATCTTGGGCTTTGGGCCGGGGCGAACCGCCGGGCGCACGTAGCCCAACCTTTCGATTGTCTCCCGAACGCGGGCGGCCGTCTTGGCTTTTACGGCAGGGCTTCCATTCATGACGCGGGAGATTGTGGCCCGCGATACGCCCGCCTCTCGAGCGATATCAGCAATGTTGAAATCCATATTGGGAAAATCTGAACGAAGGGACAATTGCAGGCGAGCCTTTTTCTAAAATGCGATGGTCATCATCCCCAGTGGGGTAAAAGGCGGGCAAATTTCAGAAACGCGTCATTGATCCCAAGAGTTGCCAACGGGAATATTGCAAAACGATCACAGCGACGGCTCACAAATCATGGCCGTGCCGTTTGGGGCTGGAGGTTTTCTTCATCTGCCCGAGTGGGCGAGGGGCATCCTGCTCTCCACCGGCGATTGGGTGGACCTAGAGGCTGGTTGAAGGAGACCGAGGGCGAATTGCGCTGCGGCTGGATTTGTGCGGACGCGGTTGGCGAGTTCGACTTGGCACACGCGCCAGTGGCCCTCGCCATCCGGCTTTTCCGCAACGACGGGCACGGGACCCCAGGCACGGCCCCAACTGCCATCTCCGCTCAGGAGGATGGGGGTCCAGTTCTCGGCCTCGAGCACCGTCGAAAGAAGGGGAGAAATATGCCCGAGCGTCTCGTCAAACCAGAATTTGAAATCTTCGCGATGGAAGTCTTGCACGAGAGCGTGACCGGAATCGCACGAGACAAAGTGTCGGGGCCCCATGCCTGCCGGGCGGACTTCCACGCCGGCTGTGCCTACCGTGTGATTGCCGGGTGGCAAGGAAAGAAGGACGACCGTCGCTCCGTGGGACACGGCGCGGTTCAGCTCCTCGGGCGCTCCCAGATAAATGCTCGAGTCGGTCACCAGTATCACCTCGGCCTCCTCGATGGGGCCGCCCGCCCGCGCGAGTCCGAGCGCCTTGAGCAAGGCTTCGCCAGAGGTTTCATCGCCGACGATAAACACCGGGCTGTGGCCGGGGCAGAGGTTCGGAAAAGTTTCTAAAACCAACTCGGTGTCGTGCAGCGGGGTTCCCGTGGAGTCGATCAATACCGCCGAGACGGTGACTCTGGCTCTGGCGGAGACGCTTGGCAGGGCAACATCGATCACGCCCTGAGCCGCCGGAGCGCAGCTGGCCGGTCGGGCGGGCGCCGAGCCGGAGGCGATGACCTCGCCGGCGTGGAGAACCTGGTATTCCAGGGTGCAGTCCGACGGCATTTTGTCATGGTCGTTTGCGAGCCACAGCTCGACTGGCAGGGTCTCCCCTGCGAATCCCGCTGTGCGATCTGTGCGCAGTGAGAGCGCGAGCGGCGTGAGGATGTCGCGAAAGGTGAACCACGCTTTTTTCGGAATGCGGTTCACATCCATGATTGTTTTCATCCAGCCTGCGGGCCAGGCATCGATGAAGAGGTGGATGGCGAAAGTGTTCATGCCCGGCAGGCGGCGAAATGATTCCGTCATGAGCCGGGTGATCCAATCCTGATGCCGTTGGCTGGACTCGATCCAGTCCTCCAGGCTCTGCGGGGTCGGATACCAGAGGTAGTGGAAATTCATCGACTGGGCTTTGGGAATCGCAGCGGGACTCCATGTTCCACTTGGTTTCGAGGCGAGCCAATGCGGCGGGTAGTGGCTGTTCATCACCTCAAGGGAGTCCAGCCCTTCGGACCCGAACTCCCCGCAGCCGAAATGCCACCCCGGCTTGACCGGCATCCAGCCGCCGTGGAGGAGTCGACCGAGGTCGATCCCGTGGCCGATATACCAACCGCAATAGCAGTGGTTGTCCTGCATGCCCTGCGGCACCGGCGGGTCGTAGTCGCCATCCACACACTTGATGACGCGATCCGGATTTTCGCGGCGCACAGCCTTGGAGGCCATGTCGAAAAACAACTCCATATCCTCGCGGAGCATGAACCGGTGCGGCTTTGCGCGGGCCGCCGGGAAGGGCTCGTTGATGAATGAAACAAGCACACTGCTGGGGTGCGAGCGCACGAGGTGCTCCATGGCCGCGGCCTGCCGCACGCATTCGTGGAACTGGTTGCGACGGATCGAGCCGAAGAGCGGCAGGTCGGTCTGGAGCATCAGGCCCAAGCGGTCACAGGCCTCGTAGACCTCGCGCTGCACCGGATGCTGGGTGAGACGCAGGAAATTCAGATTTGTCAGCTTGGCGAGCAGGATGTCGTCGTGAAGTTGCTCGAGGTCCCCGCGGAAAACACAGAGATCGAGATTCCCCATCGTATTCGCTCCGCGGAGTCGGATTTCTCGGCCGTTGAGGCGGAATTTTCCTTTCGGTGTTGAAGTTTCATCCTGCTCGAAGCGGCGCATGCCGAACTGTCGGCTCGTGGCATCCAGCAAGATTCCATCGCCATCCAGCACGCGCACCTGTGCCTGATAGAGCCACGGAGTCTCGAGATCCCAGAGCTTCGCCTCAGCGATGGGGAGTGTGAGCGAGAGGAAATTTTTTCCCGGCCCCATGAGTGCTGGTTCCGACTCCGGGGTGCCATGGTCGAGATCGCCGAATCCCCGCACCCACTGGCCATCCCCGCGGTGGAAGTGTTCGTGGTGGAGGGTGGCCTCGAAGTTCCGGCCGTGTATGGAGACAAGCAGGGTGGCCTGTTCCTTGGCGTTGCATCCCGAGTTCAGCACTTCCACATGGACCTCCACCGCATCGAGAGAGGGCAGGGGGCGAAGAAAGAGATCGGTGATGGCCAGGCGGGCGCGCGATTCCAGGCGAATGCCCTGCCAGATGCCCATGCCGGGGGGGCAGTGGTGCCACCCCTCCTCGGGATCGTCGTAGCCGAGACCCGTCGCGGCGTAGATTTTATCTCCGTCCGTGTCGCCATCGGAGAACGCCTGCCCGAGCATCGTAAAATCGTTTTCGACCCTCACCAGAAGCACGTTTCCGCTCGGGCGCGCGATCCCTGTCACATCGAACTCGAAGGCTTCGAAAAAGCCCTCGTGCGTGCCGAGGCAGGTCCCGTTCAGATACACTTGGCACCGGTAGTCCACCGCGTCGAGACACAGCACCAGGCGCTCGCGCTCGAACATCTCCCGAGGCACATCCAGTGCCGCTCGATAGATCGTGGCAGCCGGGCCGAGAGGGGGACCGTAGTGCGGAATCCGAACCTCCTCCCACAGGCCGCCACCTTGAAGGACGGAGAGGAACTCGGCCCGATCCCCGGGCGTCTCGATCCTCCACTGGAAATTCACGAGATTCAGAACCCCGCGGGTCGCCGGCATGCGGGGCGAGTGATCCCGCAGGAAGGGGGCCATGGCGGCTTTTATCTCCGCCAGGGCGACGCGCAACTCCCCGGGGCTTGTGATTTTCTTCGACCGTGGCAGACGCCCCTGCGCCGGGGCGGTGTCCATTGGCAGTCGGTTGGCGGGCTTCCGCGGGCTTTCGGGAGGCTGTAGATCGACGTGCCTGTCGGAGACGATTTCCGTGGCGATGGCGGCGAAGCGATCGATGTGCGCGGAGGTTTTATTCATGGGAAAAATCAGTGTGCGGATTGCCGCGAGGGGGCTTCCGGCTCCTCCTCGTGCCCGGGCGGGCGGTAGCCTGCATCGCCGCCGAGGCGCATCCAGTGCCGGTAGAGCAGCACGCACATGACGAAGCCCGCCAGCGTGCAGCCCCCGCACCAGACATAAATGAAGCGGTAGTCCTTCACCGTCTCCAGCAGCCCGCCGCAGAGCACCGGTGCCAGTGCCACGCCGGCGAATCCGAAGATCTGGTTCGCCGTGAAAAACTGCCCGTATTTCGAGCGCGGTAGCAGGCGCGGCAGGATCGCCAGATACGCGCCCATGTAGATCGCCTGGGCGATGAAGTTCGCGATCAGCCACAGCGTGAACGTCCCCTCGCTGTGCACAAAAAAGAAATTCGCAAAAAACGTCGCGCTCGAGAGCAGCATGCCAACCATCGCCACGCGCAGCGGGTGGAAGCGGTCCACCAGCGGACCCACGAGAAAAAACACCGGCACCTGCACCAGCGAGCACCAGCCTCGCGCCTGGCCAAAGGCATCCAAGCTCATCCCGAGTGTCGGCGCGTAGCCCAAGTCCTGCCCAGCCTTTGTCCCGAAAAATACCAGGAACGTCCACAGCGGCACCACCGCGCTCCAGAAGCAAAAGGCCAGCGAGTAGGTCTTCAGGTAGAACGAACTTTTGAAGCACTCCATGAAGTAGGCTTTCGTCGTCTTCGCCAGACTTTCCTTCGGCGGCGGTGGACCGTAGTCCCCCTCCTTGACTTTCCAGATCAGAAGTAGAAACGAAGCCCCGTAGAGAACCGCCGAGATCACATAGATCAGTGCGGTTTGCGCCTCCGCCGCTCCGAACATATAGCGGTGAAAAACAAACGCCCCGAGCGCACCGACCGCCCGGTAGCAACCCACAAATTTTCCCATCACTTCCGCCGGGATCACATCCACAAAGAGAAACTGGTAAACCTGCATGATGTAGGTGTTCGCCACCACGAAGACGACCATGCAGCCTCCAATCCAGCCGATCTCCACCGATCCAACCGACTCCGCGCCTGTCCACAGCGCCAGCATCGCCGCCACCGGCTTCGCAAAACCCAACCCCACCAGCGCCACCAACACCAGCGGCGTGGCTGCCAGCAAAAATGGTCGCCGCCGCCCCAACCGCCCGCGGTGACGGTCGCTCTGAATGCCGATGATCGGATTCAGCAGAATCCCCAGCACCGCCGGCAGGCTCCCGCTCACAAAACCGATCAACGTATCCGACGCCATCGCCCACCGAAGCTGCAACGGCACCAGCGAAGTGGGCAGCTGCTCCATGATCTGCAGGCACAAATCCCCCAGCAGCATCCAGAACATCACCACCAGCAACGCCCTGGAGGTGTAGACCAACGTGCCCACCCGGTAGGTCTTGCGAGACCTCGCTGCTTCGTCCAGCGCTTGCTGCCCGATCATTTCGTTACCTGCCTTTCCAAGTGGGGCATCTGCTCTGGCGCGGAATCTGCAAGTTCGAGGGGGTGGTTTTTGTAATGCATCAAAGTATCCTATGATAGTTCAAACGACAAAAATGAACAATGCTAAATTTTGCGGCAAGTTTTTCACTCGAAAAAGAGGCCGCGCCCAACTCCGGTCAACTCCTCACTCAAAAGTTTTATTTCATTGCAAGGAAGCATGATGAAAAGCGGCCTTTTCGAATCCGCCCCTTTTGCGTTCCCTGTTGTTAATTCCCCTCGCACAGCGTGCTGCACCAGGCTTTCCCAAAAATGAGTCGTAAAATGAGATGGGCGGAGGTGGAAATAACGGGAAAAAAATGCTGCAAAAATGAAAGACAGAAAAATTACAATTAAAATATTTGACTCATTGCAGCAACGTGGCATTCTGTTTCTGAAAATCCCATCCCTCACGACGGTGCCCCGCACGCGATTGTCGTTCCCATTTCCGAAACCCCACATGCCTCCCTCGCTTTAATACTTTCTCACTGCAGATCTGGAAAGGCCCCAACCCCATGGCAACTCCCTCACTAAGTCCCTCTGATACCAGTCTTCGCTCCCGCGAAGCGAACGCGCTCTCGCCGAGTCCGTCTTCCCCAAGCAAGTCCACAAATTCTCAGCCCGGTTTCTCCCGACCACTGCGCCCCGCCATCGTCTGCAAGCGTGCGCCAAGGCTCGCTCCACGGTGCAACGCCGCTTCGCTCTTCGGCTTCGTTCTCGCCATGACGATCGCCTCAGCGTTCAACGCCACAGCCCAGACGACCTACGATTGGTTTGATACCGCGCCGGACGGCAACTGGAAGCAGGGCGCGCCCGGTGCACGCTGGACCGGTGGTCTTTGGAACGAGCCGCCCGCCGGAGAAATTCTTCGTTTTAATAACAACCACCAGCTCACCATGACGAACAACGTCTCGGGCTACAGCGTGCATCAGCTCATTTTCGGTGCGTCGAACACCTCCAGCCGCACCATCGGCGGAAACGCGCTGAGCATGAATGATTGGAGCGGCGCGGATCCCAAGATCGAGAACCAATCCACCGGCTCCCACACCATCACGCTCAATCTCACCGGAGATTCGAACGACCCGCTGGAGTTGAATCCCACTTCCGGCGATCTCACCTTCAACGGCACGATCAACAACAATGGTTCCGCGATTTACGTCTACGGCGACAACTCGAAGGGCCTGTTTTTAAATGGCATCGTCTCCGGCAGCGGTGCCCTTGTTGTGAAACAATACAGCAAGGTCATCAGCACGGCCGCCCACACCTACTCGGGCAACACCTACATCGACGAGGGCGAATTCTGGATCGGGCAGGGAGCCAGTGTTTCCGGCACCATCGATGTGGGCGCCTCGGCGCAACCGGCCAATGTCTCCAAGCTTTTCATTTCCGATATGGACGGCGGCACCACCGTGGCCAACAACATCACCGTGCAGACGGGAAATACCGACACCCGCTTCATCGGTGGCCTCAACACCTCCGGCACGAACACCTACAGCGGCACCATCACGCTCAACAGCGGCCTCATCCTTGAAACCGCCAGCGGCGGGAACCTCAATGTGAGCGGAGTCATTTCCGGAGCGAACGCCATTTACAACAAGCACACCGGCACGCTGATCCTCTCTGGCAACAACACCTTCTCCGGCGGATCCTATTTGAGCGCAAACTCCACCACCCTCCTCGGGCATGACAAAGGCCTCGGCACCGGCACGATCGAGTTTTCCTATGGAGCTGGCACCACGCAAGTGATCGGCTCCAGCAGCAGCACAGCGCGCGTGGTGTCCAACAACATCAATATTTACAACAACGCCGTGATCTTTGGCCAAGCCAGCGGCGGCACTGGCGCACTGACCTTCTCGGGCAATGTCTCAATCGGCTCTGACGGATCCCCCGTCACACGCACGCTCACGGTGAACAATGCCAGCACGACTCTCAGCGGCATCGTCTCCGGCGGCGCGAACAACGCGCTGACCAAGGCCGGCACCGGCACGCTCACTCTTTCCGGAGCCAATACCTACACCGGCACGACGACCATCAACGCTGGCACCCTCCAGATCGGAGCAGGTGGCACGACAGGCAGCCTCTCGACATCCAGCGCGATCACCAACAACGGCGCACTCGCTTTCAATCGCTCAAACACCCTCACGCAGGGGACCGACTTCGCCAGCGCGATCAGCGGCACAGGGGCATTGATCCAAGCCGGCAGCGGCACACTCGTCCTTTCCGGAGCCAACACCTACACCGGCGCGACGACCATTAGCGCCGGCACGCTCCAGATCGGAGCAGGTGGAACGACAGGCAGCCTCTCAACATCCAGCGCGATCACCAACAACGGCGCTTTGGTTTTCAACCGCTCCAACGCCATCACCCAAGGCACGGATTTCAGCGGGGCCGCCATCACCGGCACCGGCATGGTCATTAAACAAGGCTCCCACGACGCGACCCTCAACAATAGCACCAACAGCTTCAGCGGCGGCGTCTGGGTGCAGAACGGCACGCTTTACGCGAACAGCTTCGGCAACAGCGGCGCTGCGAGTTTTCTTGGAACCAATGGCACGATCAAGCTGGGCAGCACCAGCACAGGGGGCGGCCTTCGATTCAGCAATGGCTCCCCCGTTGAAACCACGGACAAGGTCATCGACCTCGCTGGAACCACCGGGGGCGGCACGATCACCGCGGGCAATGCCACTATCACGATGACCAGCAATCTGGCGATGTCCGGAGCGGGAAGCAAAACGCTCTCTTTCAATTCCAGCGGAAACACAAACACTTTCAACCTCACATTTAACGGCCTCCTCGCCGATGTGAACGGCGTGCTCTCCGTTGGATTTGGCGGCAGTGGAAACGGGAACTTCCTACTAGGCAACGCGAGCAATTCCTTCAGCGGACCGGTTACGATCAATGCCAATACCGCAAGCACCACCACCACACTGAGCGCGGCATCTTTTGGGATGACCGGCAGCAACAGCCACCTCGGAAAAAACGGCACCATTTTTATCGGTTCCTCCTCCAGCACAGCAACCAACATTCTCAAATACACGGGCACAGGAGAGACCTCGGATAAAAACATCAATCTCAGCGGTGGAGAAGCTGGCGGGGTCAGGATCGACCAATCCGGCGCATCCGGCCAACTCGTGCTCACAGGCAACATCACCAACACGGGCTCCGGCACGAAGGCTCTCCAGCTGCAAGGATCCACCGCCGGCACCGCCCTCCTCAGCGGCACTATCGCCAACAGCAGTGGCGGCAATGCCACCAATGTGACAAAGGCCGGCACAGGCACATGGATTCTCTCTGGCGCGAACACCTACAATGGCACCACGATCATCACAGGTGGCACCCTCCAGATCGGCAATGGCGGATCCACGGGTTCCCTTTCGACCGGTAGCGCGATCACAAACAACGCCACACTCGCCTTCAGCCGCTCGAACACCCTCACCCAAGGCACGGATTTCGCCTCCGTGATCGCCGGAACGGGAGCAGTCATCCAGAACGGCACCGGCACGCTCGTTTTGAACGGAGTCAACACCTTCACCGGCGCGCTCTCGGTCCAGACCGGCACGCTCTCGATCGCCGCCATGAATAACGCCAGCAGCACCGGTGCACTCGGCAACAGCGCCACAGCCGTCACCCTCGGCTCCTCGGGAAACACAGGCACGCTCCTCTACACAGGCGCGACAGCATCCAGCTCCAAGAGGCTCGCCATGGCGACCGGCGGCATCGGCACCATTGATGTCTCCGACCCCTCGGCAACCCTCACGCTCAGCGGCACCATCGCCGGATCGGGTGCCCTCACGAAGAACGGCACAGGCACGCTCAACCTCACTGGCGCGAATACCTACAGCGGTGGTTTTACCCTTAACCAAGGCTGGATGCAGATCGGAACTGGGGAAAATGGCACCACAAGCGGATCGCTTGGCACCGGAACACTCACACTCAACGGAGGCACCCTCTCGGCCAGTGGGGCGACAGCACGCACGATCAACAATGCGGTTACGATCGGCGGCGATGTCGTTTTAGGCGATGCGGTCAAAACAGGGACCTTGACATTCGCAGCAGCAGCCGATTTTGGGGGCTCGACCCGCACCCTCACCCTGAACAGTGCAGCCACCTTCAGCAATGTGGTCTCCAACGGCGGCATCACCAAAAACGGCACCGGCACGCTCACCCTCTCCGGCGTCAACACCTATACCGGAGCGACCACCATCAATGCCGGAACGCTCACCCTTGGCGCGGACAATGTGATTGGCGA
>Ga0247843_1004696_pt1 | contig 20047 bp, 15 predicted proteins | sample LaCruzMarch2017__FD_192420 | JGI IMG/M metagenome (GOLD analysis project Ga0247843, IMG submission 192420) | Freshwater microbial communities from meromictic Lake La Cruz, Castile-La Mancha, Spain - LaCruzMarch2017_8m | ecosystem: Environmental > Aquatic > Freshwater > Lake | place: Spain...
CGACCACCACGATGATGATGATACCCCAGGTGCCGCCGCGGCGTCGGCCAGGAGGCGGTACATCCCATAGTTTAGATACGGATGCCATTGTTGCACCGACGACATTGAGCACATCAGCAACAACACGACGAGGAGGATGTAACGACATCGAATCCGAGCACAACGACTCCCATCGTCCGAGTTTTATGTTGCAAGAGTTTCGGAGGAGGCATATTATTACAGAGCAGGATGATCATGATGCGTTGAAGGTAGTGGTAACACCAAGAACTAATAACAACAGCAGCGACGATGAAGATCGACGGCAGCGAGAAGCAGCCCAGCGTCGTCGAGAGCGATGGCAAAGAGGTATCATGACGGTTGGTTCACCGAACAGTAGTAAGGAGAAGGAATGTCGTAGGCAGGTTACACCCACGAATGAAGATAGTAATTGGGGGGAGGATGAAAAAAGGAGAAGGAGCCGTAGTAGTAACAGCACTAACAAGGGACAAATTGCAACTAATGCAATTAGGCAACATTCTGCACGACAACAGACAAAGGCCGTCATGTGGCATCCATCAACTACTGCTGATTCACCCTCGAATTATTCACAACATAATAGCTGTGCACACGTTGGCATTGATAATGTACTTGGATCAATTGATGAAATACGTGGATCATTACGAGATGTTATTATTACCGCAAAACAAATAGTTACGTCCGTACGACGGTTTGGTCCAGCAGAGCGAGAGGCTGTACGTGAAACATTGACAGATGCACAACATTACGTGAGTGAAAGGGTTCAATTTCCGATGACGACGTGGATGACCCCTGTTGGAGGTGGTGGGGATGTGTGTGGTGGTAATTGTCGTCGACAGGTGGATAGTAGTAACACTAGTACTTCGTGTGGTGTCGAAAGGAGCATTGAGGTACCACGTACCTGTGTGCGACGAGTACGCCAGACAACAACACGTGAGCATGACAATCCGTCGAATCATCGACATACCATCCCAAAGACGAAGACATTGATGAGTAATAGACGACGAGAACAGTGCGAAACACTGCCAAGCGAAGATTCTGATGAAATGTGTCGTACTTCGTGTAGTTACGATCATTCTAGTACAGAATTGCACATGTTGGCTAATCATGACAAGGAAGTGGATGACAATAATACGGAATTTGCCATGATGGGAATAACTACGATGGAGGTTTGAAGAAAGAGAGAGAGAGAAAAAAGTGGGAAGTCATGTAAAATTCATATATCATGATATTTATGGCTAATTTTAATGGATCTAGTTGTGTTATCCAATTATCCTCTCCTTAAGGTAGAAGTGGTAGTTGACATAATCTTCAATAATATATAAATACAACTTTCTGGTACATTATAAATAGCCAATATGGAGAGCTCCTCACTCAACCCTACCGGACTTTAACGCCACTCTTGCCATCTCCAACACACCCTCGTAACTTTTATTCCCACCAATAAATCCTCCTGCATGACAGAAAGTACACCCTTCAATACCTGCTATCTTACTAAGATCCTCATCACGTACACCACGCCATTCAGATGGTAATCCAAGTCGATTCTCAAATGCTTTTCCTTTGACGCTCACACATTGTATACGCCACATTTGACTTTCATCTTGATACAACACATACTTTATTATTGGGACTATATCTAATTCAACCTCAAGGTCATATACCTCTGACTTCCATGGTAGTCCACCACTAGGGAGACATATGATTTCTCCAGAACTATCACATTCATACCGACTTTTGACGGCATTTTCAACAATGGTACGTGCGGGTAAATCCGACTCGACAATCTTGGTAAGTACAGAGAGAAAGTCAGTACCGCACATGGCCGAGGCAAGTTCAAATCGTACATCTGGATCGGGAGATTTGCCTGTATCGTCATCCATTTCATTCCAACGTGGGTTTAGTCGACTCACACGTGACGATAGTCCGGTGGAATCATGATACAGTAACTCCACTCCTGGCACGTTGGACGGGATGGGTTCGACTCCGGTATCAATGGCATCAATTGCCTCCATGAATACATCGTACAATTTATTATATGTCCATTCCAATTCAGGTGTCCCGAGTAGTAATGTAGGATAATGTGCGCTAATGACCTCCCGACCATAATGTCGATAGACTAGACCACTCGCACTTAGTTTGGTACATCTCGTTTTCTTTGACTGTCCTCTTCCTCCTCCATCGAACCTTTCATCATAGTCACGTTGATGATGATCATACAATAACTTACCATGGTCATATATCCCGCCCACATCAATTACTATATCACAGTGTGTCGCCAGCACATCCGGATCACGTGAACGTATCACGGGCGAATTGTAATACGTGGGTATTTGACGTAATAGCCAAACGCCGAGCGCCTCGTCAGCTTGAAAGGTACCAGAGTGTGTACCAATGACCTTGGTTGAGTGGGGTAAGGTCATGAGTGAAAGCTTGGCTCGCTTGTTGATGGACATCATCATCCGTCGGCGGGGACTTAGTGTGTGGGCCTCAAAATGGTAAATGCGGGAGTGAAAGATTCATCAAATCCTCTCATTTTTTGTGAGGCGCCGGCGCCGCGTCGACGCAGTAGGTGACTAACGCGATAGCCTTGGGAGAGGTAACGAGAAGGATTATGATGCTCTCTCGACAGGCATTTGGTCTGATATCTGCGATAGAAAGGAGAAGATGCTCGCGTTTGATCGTTGCGTCAAGTAGTAGATGCACCGATGTTACTACATCAATAGTATTACATGACAAAAGAGAACAATGTCGTCAGTCGTTAATTCCTCGTGGTGGTCCTGTCATACTCAACAACTACTTTTTCTCGTCGTCTACATCGGCTACTTTCGAGGACGACGATTCATCACAACAGCATGTTATACGTAGAAGAAATGGTATACGCAACGTGGCCATTGTGGCGCATGTCGATCATGGCAAGACGACCTTGGTTGACGAATTATTAAAAGTTGCTGCATTGTCAATGGGGAGTAATAGTGCCTCGTCATCTACTTCTACCGACAGGTCCAATAATGATACCGCAGACACCACCATTGGAGGTAGTTCCAGTAGTGGTACGAGTGAATCGAAAGATTCCGAGGGATTGCGATTAATGGACTGTGGGGATCTTGAAAAAGAACGTGGGATCACCATCACATCCAAGGTAACACGATTAGATTATCGTACCAACACACGTGATTGGATATTAAACATTGTCGATACACCCGGTCATGCCGACTTTGCCGGTGAGGTCGATCGGGTATTAAGTACAGTTGATGGAGTTGTACTTGTCGTAGATGCCGGTGAAGGTCCCAAAAGTCAAACCAAATATGTTTTATCACGTGCATTATCACTCGGATTAGTACCCATTGTTATACTAAACAAGGCTGATCGATCTGAAAGCTTGGGCCGACTAGAGAGTGGTAAGACTGAGTTAGATTTGATGGATCTATTCCAAACATTAGGCGCGACGGATGAACAGATGGAATATCGGACATTATTTGGTAGTGCACGTGGTGGATGGGTGACATCGGACGTGGATGTAGCATTGGAGATTGCCCAACATAAAACGGGGAGTAAGGAGAAAGCAATGAGCATGCGTGGACTATTAGATGCAATATTGGAGGATATTCCTGCTCCATCTGTGCATTGGTATGGTGGCAGCAGCAGTAGCGACGATGAGTTGGGAGTGGAAGACTTTACTAATGAACCATTTAGCATGACAGCCACCACAGTAGGTTATGACCCTTACCTTGGACGTACTTGTACCGGACGTGTTTACTCCGGCCGTGCAATAATGGGGGATGGGATAACTCTACTTCCCCGACGTGTTACTGCTGGCGAAGCAGTAGCTGCGGGTGGCGGTGAAGCCCCGACGACGGTAACAACAGGGCCGTCTACGCAGATTATGGGCCTGTTTGCAAATCGGGGAGTGTCACGAGCACCACTTGATCCGCCAATTGCAGTAGCAGGGGATATTGTCACACTCGCGGGTGTACCAGACTCGATGAAGGTGGGGGATACACTAACATCCAGTGATAATCGTGTTTCTCAGCCAGTGGATACAGTCCCACTAGCTCCACCGACATTGTCATGTCTATTCGGTGCAAACAATGGACCACTGGGGGGAAAGGAGGGGACACTTGTGAGTAGTAGCCATGTACGTGCACGTCTTGAGAAGGAGACGGATAATAATGTAACACTTGCGGTTGCCAAGTGTGAAAGTGATGCCGAGAAAACTGTGGTTTTTGGTCGAGGTGAATTGCAGATTGGTATACTTGTGGAGCAGATGAGACGAGAGGGGTATGAGATGATAATTACACCGCCACAGATCTTAACAACAACATGTCGAAAGACCGGGATGAAGCTGGAACCGTTCGAGGAGGTTGTTGTGGATGTTGATGCCGAGTATTCGGGTACCGTCGTTAACTCACTTACTGGGGCACGAAAAGGAGTGCTCGTCGAGATGAGTGACGATGCTCAAGGTAAGACACAAATGAAGTTTGAGGTCCCAAGTCGTGGTCTGCTAGGATTTGGACCAGAGATTGCAACCGCCACGCGTGGTACAGCTGTGATGCATCATTGCTACCTTGAGGATCGTGAGTTTGTGGGTGCCATGGGCACAGGAACCGAGCGAGGGAAGCTTGTAAGCAATGATTCAGGCAAAGCCACGGCCTATGCTCTTAACTCGCTTGCGTCACGTGGGGTTCTCTTTGTCGCCCCGGGCGACATGGTCTATCCTGGCATGGTTGTGGGTGAGAATGCTAAGACTGGCGATCTTGAGGTGAATCCTGTTAGGGCCAAAGAAGTGACGAATATGAGAACCAAGGGACATGAGGAGAAGGTCCATCTCCCACCGCCAAAGAAAATGAATGTTGAGGAGTTGATTGGTTACATGTCAGAGGATGAGGTGATAGAAGTGACGCCTTTAAGTGTGAGGCTTCGAAAGGCAGAGCTCGACGCTGGAGCCAGGGAACGTGCTGCTCGGACAAAGAAGAAACAACAGGATAGTCTTAAGGCAGTCAAGGGGAAAAAGTAAATGTGTACAAAACCGCTGGTTATCTTATTGGAGCTCTCACATCTTTATCTTGAATTGAGCTCGACTTCGTTGTTGTGCTGTTGGCTCCGACGCTAAATGCGGCCCCAACAAAGCTGAATTTTTTGATAGCGATAGCGACTGATTCACCTCAAATCTGTTCTCTTCTGGCGAATTTAATTAGACTGATTTTTCTGAACGAAACTACACTTCCCACCTCCTCCTCAAATCACTCCTTCATTCCAACACCATCATGCCTACACTGCTCTCCGATCGTGATGCCGTCAAGGCAAAAAGGAAGGCCGAACAAAGAGCTGCACTAGCTCGGGCCAGGCAGTGGCATGAATCTCTACCTGTGTTGCATGATCCGACATCCAATAAGACCCTCAAGCCATCACCAAAGAAATTAATGAATACATCGACTACTAAACGTGTGCAAAGCAAGAAATCAAGTGCTCCTGCGTTGTTAGCCGAGGCAATGCCCGATCGCAAGTCACCAAATCGGGCAGAAGCTCGTTTAGAAGCTCGTGACAAGGCTCGTGCTTGGGCGGACGAAAAGAAAAGGGCGACAGTTCCAGCAGCAATTGATACCAAGCAGCGTGGAAATAATCATCGGATCGCAGTGGTGGTCGAGGAGGATTCTTCGACGAGTGACTTTTCTGACGACTTTCAAACTGCACTCACTCGTAGTAGTACCAAAGATAACGCACAGATCCTAGTGCCGAAAGCTCATGTGAAAAAGGTACTTGAGATGAAGAATCAAATGAAGAAGGCACTGAAAAGGTTTGAGGATCTTTGTGAGCCATATGAAGAGTCGATTAATTCCAAGTTAGAATCAATGGACATTGAGTAACAATAATGTCCTTACATCATTCGAGTTAGTTAGTTAGTTTGTTTGTTTGTTTGTTTGTTGCACGAGTTAGATAAGTAGGAGTAATGATTCAGTAAGGTTGTTGTTTGTATGTGCGATAGTCAATAAACTCACATACAGCTACAGGTTATGCAATTGCGAATGAAAATAACAGTTCCATTACTAGTAGGTTTGGATGACTACACAAAAGGAATAAAATAGTTGCGTGATCATCAATACAGTCCCAGGGTCCCAACCAGTACTGTGCAGATGCTTTTATCAACGGGGAGTCCATCATTCCGCGAGTAGAAAAGGCATTGGCCCTAAACACCTACTCCCCTTCTTATGGGAGCACATATCAGCACCCGGTCCTCGCTTTGAGGAGATCCGGGGCGTCATTATGGTGGAGCAACGAGCACATTTCCATTCGAGAAGATGTCTTACATCACAAATCTCGTAATTTTCGTGAGATATAACCGAGCTTCTACATGAATCATCATTTTCAATAGTAAATATATAGCGTAATCAATCGCAGAGAGAACCAACCACCCCCTTCAAGTACGTTCAGGTCGTCGTGGCAACTTCCCCCCAAATTAATCAGATCTAGATCCACCGGCCCATTATAATTCTTAAGAGTCAGAGTGGACTACATCTGATGAATAATTAGCGACGAATTGCACCACATTCCCAGCCACTTTTAGAGGCCAGAAACGGGGCAATTCGTCTGCCCGGCTCATCCAAAGCAACGGCCGCACTTTCGACTCGGGGCGATATTCATATCACTAACAATGTTTACATTGTCAAGCTCATCGTCAAAGAACAACGAAGTGGAGCCAACGGCAGCGAATGTTGCCGTTTCGGAAGCCTTGATGGGGGCAACCTGGTGAGGGATTGGCGCTTCGAGGAAACCGGTGGCAGCGCCGGCGAGGGCGAGTATGGCGAGGAAGGAACGCATGAGATGGATTTTGTTGAACGTAGCAACGTTCGAGCGGGAGCTGGATTCATCTCCTCTTCCTCTTCCACACTCTCTCATCTCCTCTTCCACACTCTCTCATTTGTAAGCATCACCCTGTTGCTTGCTAAGTAGCTCGCAACTGCACTGCTTGCTCGCATTGTCCGAAGGTGTATGGCAGGCAGCAGCATGATCTTTCGAAATTCATTGTTGTCAAGTAATTTCTTCGTCCTGTGCATCATCATCATTTCGCTTTCGTCATCATCTCTATACCGCAATTGTGCGTCGGCATGGACGTTGTCATCGCCACAATCATCATCATCATCAACCAATCGTCATCATAATCTTTTGAATGATAGGAGTAATCATCGTCTATTGGTACCATCCTCGTTGACTTCCCGAGACGAATTCATCCGTCAAGTTCTCGTTGTCTCCAGTGGCATCGTAGTTCCACTATCAACTCATCCACGTCTAACCAACGCAGCACCACCATTCGCAGTAATGTCAGAGGAGATGGGATACTTTCCAATTATCGATGAGGTACATAATACAACAATAATGGTACCAGCATATATACGTCGAGCAAGTACCGAACAGGCAATATCGTTGGCAACATATCTACGTTCCTCAGGTGCAGTAATGTATGGTGCATTCTGGTGTCCACATTGTCGACGACAACGTGAACTATTTGGGAAAGAGGCATTTAAATTACTAAACTACATTGAGTGTGATCCACGGGGCTACAAGTCGCAATATGCAACATGTCTAACAGCTGGAGTAAATGGGTATCCTAGTTGGAAATTCGGTAATGGCAAGGTCCAAGATGGGGAAATGGAGCTTATTGAAATTGCAAAACTGAGTGGTTACAACAATATAAGAAAGAAGCAGGGCAAGCTGTTATTTGATGCGAGTTTGGAAACTGGTGTTCCATCTCTAGGGGGTGCATCGTGTCAGCAGTGATTACAACAAAACAAAACTTTGCTTGTTCGTCCACCAAAGATACCGGAAGAACGAATACTAATGCTTAACTATTGTTTTGGTACCATTACTGAATCAAATGCTAATACGCTGAACATGAAACTTTTCCTTACAACTGACCTAGGTTGCCTGACATTCTTTGCACTCCGCCTCCCCATCGTTCAACAGTTCGTCCAAGTTGGAAACGTCGACGTGCCGTGAACATCATCGATCCAGTACTACTACTATTACTGCTGACGCGAGAGCCGAACGTCATAGTACTACTATCATCGTCATTGTCACTCTCCTCAAAGCTCAAAGTTTGTCTTATAGTACGCATCGCCTCGATTTCAATCTCATCATCTTTTGAGAACACCTTACATCCAACAAAGAGAGGCTGCAAAACGTTCGTAGTTGAGGTGTGTTGTACGTGCGATATTGCCCTGCTCGATGAAGATGCAACCGTCGCGGTGGATGATGTTGCATATCCAATCGAGGTAGGGATAGTCTTGGTCCGATAGACGCTGCTTGTTTTATATTCATGAGCACCAACATATGGAGAAGGAGGAATACGGATCTTGCTAATGCGTGCCACCATCGTATATTTCAAAGAATCTCCTGATCTCCTACGCAAGACCTTGGCTAATGGAGCTATCGGCGTGTGAGAGGCCGCTTCACTGCGAGATGTAAAAAATTTGAGTCTTTGAACGGAGAAGAGGATTCTTTTTTCTTCGAACTGAAACTGTTCCCGCCCCAGTCAACCAACAATTTTCTTTCTCTCCTCCCTTGCGACATAGAGGACGATAGTGTCGGCAACGATGGCACCAGCAGTAGCCGCTGATGCGGGCATCGACAATCAGGTCAATCGCAATCACAAGTCCGCCAAGTCTGGTCGAGGTGGACGTGAGAAGAAGAAAGAAAAGCGAGATGCCAAGTCTGGCAATCTCAAGGAGAAGCACAATCCACGTGCCTTTTCTGTCGCGAACATTGTACGTACAAAACGTACAGTCCAACGCAACCTCGATCGTGCACAGAAGAAGGAATACATCCCATTGAATGACCGTCGTGCGGCACGTGTGGAGGAAGGTCCACCTCCATTGGTTGCCGTCGTTGGGCCTCCGGGCGTCGGAAAGTCGACTCTTATACGAAGTTTGGTAAAAATGTATACCAATCACAACCTCACAGATCCCACTGGACCGATTACTGTCTGTACGTCAAAAACACGTCGGATTACATTACTTGAATGTCCCAATACCCCCACCGCAATGTTAGATGTAGCCAAGGTTGCCGACCTTGTGTTGCTGTGTGTCGATGCCAAATTTGGTTTTGAGATGGAATCGTTTGAATTCCTCAATATGATGCAAACGCATGGTTTTCCAAAGGTTATGGGTGTATTCACACACTTGGATCAATTCCGTACAATGAAGAACTTACGCAAGACGAAGAAACTACTCAAACATCGATTCTGGACGGAGATTTATGATGGAGCAAAAATGTTCTATTTTGGTGGTGTCATCAATGGAAAGTTCTTAAAACATGAAGTGAAGCAACTGACATTGCTTCTGGGGAGGGTTAAGTACCGTCCATTGGTATGGAGAAATACACATCCGTATGTAGTCGTGGATCGACATGAGGATATTACCCATCCGAGTACGATCGAGGAATCGGAGGGGAAATGTGAACGTAGTGTGGCATTTTATGGCTACGTTCGGGGCACGAATCTGAAGGAGGGGATGAAGGTCCATTTGATTGGAGTGGGGGATTATGGCATGGTCGAGGCTGGTGCGTTGCCGGATCCTTGTCCAGTGTTTGACAAGGAGAGGGAGAGTCAGACGCTCAACAAGAAGGATGCCAAACTGTATGCACCTCTGTCCAATGTGGGTGCGGTATCATTTGACAAGGATGCAGTCTACATTGACATAGGACGTGCAAACTACACAAAGAAAGAGAATCTAGATTTGCCTTCGCGTAATGAAGGTGCAAATAATGACAATGGGAATGAGGCAGATGCCAAGTCATCATCATCATCAGAGGAGGGAGAGGACGAATACGATTCAGATGCGCCAGCGACTCTTTTGAAGAGCTTACAGGATGTCAAAGAGGGTGTAGATCAAAAGATGAAATATTCATCATTGCGTTTGTTCAAGGGTAGCAAGGCTGTTAAAGCAGGCACGACTGGTGAAGATGACGAGGAGGACTTGGTCGGACGTGCGATCATCAAGGGTCAAAGACGACCTGTTCAGGATGTGTGTGAGCTTGCGAACTCGTTTCGTAGACGATACGAAGAAGATGACGAGAATAATGAAGATTCTTCTGGCGATGACAGCGGAAGTGATAGCGATGATTCAGAGGGTGATAGTGACGATGTTTCCGCCAATAGCTCTGAAGATTCAGCTAGTGATAGCGACGATGACTCCAACGAGGATGATTATCAAGGGAAGGAAAAGACGTGGAAAACTAATATTGCTCAGGAAGCTGCCATGAATTATCTCCGTCGGGAAAGTTCTTTTGTCAATCTACAGCACTTGGTATATGGTGGTCCCGGTGCAGGTGGTACTACCTTGATAAGCGACGAGGATGTCAATGTATCAGAAAATGTTTCTAGCGACGACGAGGATGAAGATTTCTTCAAACTTCGAGGAGATAAAAGTAAGAAGAACCCATCGTCTGCGTCGAAGAAAGTAGGGATGGAGCAGCGATCAAATATGTCTAAGGAAATTCAATTAAGTGAGAACGATTCCTCTAGACAACTATCAAGCGATAGTTCTGTGTATGATATGAAAACTTGGCTCGAGGAGGGGGAAGGTTGTTTGATCGAAAGCATTCGTAACAAATTTGTTACAGGTGATTGGGAGAGCCATAGAAAACGTGGTGGTGACGATGGCAACGACGATGACGACGAGCAAGAAAAGTTTGACGATTTCGAGGACCTTGAAGCGGGTGAGCGATATGGCCCCAACGGAGAGGTAATTGAAGATAGTGATGATGCACCTGAGGGCATGACCGATGCCGAGCTGCGAGAATTCAATGCCAAAAAGAAAATGAATCAAAAGTCTGAATTTGATGAGGATTACGATGAGAGCAAGAAGGGAAATGTAGCCAAGGCCGATGATGATCAGGCCGAAGGTGAGTACGTCGAAGCGCTTAAGCGCGAGAAGGAATCTCGAATGAAACGAAAGCAGAAAGAATTTGGTTTTGACGGAGAGATAAGTCGTCTCAGATATGAAGGTTTCAGGCAGGGGATTTACTGCCGAATCAGAATTGATGGAATACCGTCTGAATTCGTCAAATCATTTGATCCCACCATGCCGCTAGTTATTGGGGGCTTGACTCCTCAGGAGACAGAGCGTGGGTTGATCCGCTGTCGGTTCAAGAAACATCGTTGGCACAAGAAAATACTCAAATGCAACGATCCTCTTGTTTTTAGCATCGGTTGGCGACGATTCCAGAGTATTCCAGTGTTCTCCACAGAAGATCAGAATGGCCGATTCCGTTATCTAAAGTATACACCGGAGCATATGCATTGTCAGGCAACCTTCTACGGCCCACAGGTTCCTCCAAATACTGGTATTCTAGCCATTCAGCGACTCACGGGCAACATCCCTGGATTTCGTATTTCAGCCACTGGTGTCGTCTTGGAGCTGGATGCATCCTCAAAAGTAGTCAAGAAGCTGAAACTTGTGGGAACACCGACGAAGATATTCAAGAATACGGCTTTCATTTCGGGTATGTTCAACAGTGATCTCGAGGTCAGTCGATTCGAAGGAGCTAGTATCCGCACAGTCAGCGGTCTTCGTGGGCAGGTGAAAAAGTCAATACGAGAAGGCCAACCTGGATCATTCAGGGCAACGTTCGAGGACAAGATATTACTTAGTGACATTGTCTTTTGCAGGACCTGGGTACCCGTCGAAATTAAACAGTATTACAACCCTGTCACCTCGTTATTGTGCAAATCTGGCGCTGAGGGATGGAGGGCAATGAAGCCCAAGGCACAACTTCACGTTGAAACTGAAACCCCTATTGAGGTAAATCCTGACTCAATCTATAAACCCATCGAGAGGAAGAAACGTACCTTCAATAAGTTACGTATTCCAAAATCGGTAGAAGCTTCTCTGCCATATTCGAGCAAGCATAAAGACGAGTCGAAGAGGAAGAAGAAGAGCTATGTGTCCAAGCGTGCAGTCGTTATGGACGCCGACGAAAAGAAGAAGTACACTTTTATTCAGGCCGTGAACACCATCCGCAACGAGAAAAAAGCTAAACGGAAGGAAAAGAATGCCGAGCGTCGACTTGAGAAATCGAAGGAGTTGGCAAAGAGTGAGGAGAAGCTGGATGCATCCAGGAAGGCGAGGAAGAGACAACAGCACCGGACAGAGGGCAAACTCGAGGCGGCGCGAGAACGGAAGCGCATACGTGGTGCATAAGAATTGCTGCCAAAGCTTTCAAACACTAGAAGTAAGACAACTATAAGCTAGTTGGTCTAGTTAGTCTAGTTGAATTGCAATTAGTTGTCTTTATTTTACATAAGTGAAGAGAGAGTAAATACTCAAGGTTCCTGCCCCCCTCTGCCATCCTTCATCCCCCACCACAACGTCCCCCCCCCCTCCCATTTCATCATAGAAAAAAAATATAGAACATACTATTGTTTCCTTCTTTACTCCTTCTCGAATGAGTCCACAAACTTATTCACATTCTCCTCACTGTCCAAGAATGTACCAAAATCGTCCGAGTTCACATCGGGGATTGCACCATTGGGAACTGCGGCAGCAACAACGACTGGCAGAACCTCGGGCTTACTACCCGACATGGCACCCTTAATTTTTACTAGGAGGTATAAACCAAAATACCCTCCCATGATGGCAGCGGCGACTATATTTGGGGTAGTTGATTCGTTGACAATGTTGCCGTCGAGAGACATAAAACGGCAAAAAATGCATTAAATCACGCGATTGAAATTAAAACATGGGGGCATAAATGTTGTTGGATGCGTACATATGAGGATACATCCCCAACGCCTCCCCACCCTAAAACAATAAAGAAAACTCACGCTGCTCATCCTTGGGAAAATACCCCCTAACGACTTTATCAATTCCTGTCCATTCCTGAGCCGGTGCAGAACTACCCATACGACGCTTCGTAGAAACGACGGCGGTGCGTCTGGCGGCGACGAGTGCAGTACGACGACCGAGTAGAGTGGCAAACATGGTCACGGCGATCTTTGTGTATCAGCGAGCTTTTGGCGGTGTGAGATGCGAAAAAAAGGTCAGAGAGACTCGCGCTGGACCCCTCGTCGATAATAATGCTTACCGCTCCAATCACGTCAAGGTTTAGTTGAAGCTTCTTCTTCGGTGAAGTTTGCTGCTCTGCTATTATCGCTTATTATTCTCTTTGTTGAGATTACAGAATTTTTGTACTAATAATTGTTTTCCTAACCATGGATACACGATCTCAATTAGCAGAGGTCGATGAATTAATAGCCACAGATCCAAACGATGAATCTTTACGTGCATTAAGAGACGATTTATTGCAGCTTATTGCACTTGAGGAGCAAGAGTCGTCGGGTGGACACCTCCAGCAACAGTCGCCGCCGTCATTATCGACGGAAGTATTGGCATCTAATGATGAACTTCAACAGCCTCTGGGGGTGGATGAATATTATGGCGGTGATGGTGACTCTACGACGACTGATGAAAAGCAACCATCGTCGTCGAGTTATGCAGCACAAAGTGCATTCATGCAGCACAATATGTCAAACGAGAGAGGCATTGCTGAAGCACCAGACTTGGGATCCTTCCGACCAGTTGTGTATGCATCAAAATCATCAGCGCAACAACCTGCAATGAAGAGTAATGATGACGATGCCTTGGCTGATCTTGCCGACTTGAGCGGTGATACGACGACTGCTGATGCAACAGTAAGTCAATCGATAGTAGCAGCAGAGAATAAGCAAAAGAAGAAGAAAAAGAAGTCCGACGATGCCATGATTGAGGCAAAGTTCGAATTACCATCCCATCTTGTACCATTAGAATCCGACACGCCAGCACAAAGACTTAAGAAGCAACGCACAGCCAAGGCACTAAAATCGAAATTCCGTGAAAAACAAAAAGAGGCAGAACACTCAAAGCGACAAAGTGATTGGAAGACATTCGCAACCAAGGCAATTGGGAAGAAGAAGAAGGGTGTCGTTATTGGTGGAAGTATGTTCTCAACGGAAGAGGGTGTCAATGCAAGGGTGGGTGTGATTAGTGGTGGTGCAGGTGGGAGAAAGATGACTGACTTCGAGGACCCAAATAAGAGACACAAATTCACTTGAAAATGTGCAGACGATTTGATTGATTGATTGTTGGGTGGGGAGGGGGAATTGAGAGTCTAATTGGGTTTTATTAAAAATATCTGAATTAATCTGCTTCTCTCAGTGGTGGATTTAATTTCCGACACAGCTTGACTCTCTTGTCTTCAACGATATGCCTTGCTGGCAATGATTGTAACAGATCAGACACCTGGCCGCTACGTGGGCATAGCTTGGAGTGCACGATCCCATCATTGTCTACAAAATTGATCCACACACCTGGCATCTTAGCATTGCCATATTCATCATCATCTACTGACCCTATCTGTCCTGGTAGAGAAAGTACTCTGAATTCGGATCCATTAATTTCCAACGCGGCAAAGTGATCAATTCCAATCCCGACTTCGCATAAATGACGCTTCATCATCATCATAAAGTCGCTCGATCTCAACAAACCGTTGGATTGGACGCGGTCATAATGAGGACATATTAAGCCCGGTAGGATCCCTAATCCTTTTACTCGGATGTATTCCCAGTCAATGTTCGTTTTGCTACACTCCTCGTCACTACTGCTGTCTTCGTCCGTTTCTGCCTCAGTTGCCTCAGTCTCATCATCACTCCCCGGGCCCTCATCAAATGAGGACGTTGACTTCTTTCGAAGTTGTTGTTGCGCTGAATAAGAACCGGTACCACTTGTCTTGGACTGTTTGTTCAACTTGAATAACCGATATGACTCCGGGCTCATCGAGTCTGAATGCCCTCCATCGAACCAGCAGATCGCACCAGCAGATCCACCGGTAATAACTTTTCCATTCAGAGCTGCATCCTTCAGTAGATTATCTAGACCCAAGTACTCCCATCGATCGACGGCATACAGTGTATTACCACCACTCACCAGTATTATGTCACACTCATCCACTGCATCTGTCATAGCCTCAAGAGAGAGAGACTTGTTAGCCACATCCAGTGATCGAACTTGAACTCCCATGTCAGCGAATGCACATGTCTGCTTCCGACGGCTCTCGGCTATGTCATATGATGCCGTGCCAATGTATAGTAGTGATAGATCTTCTGGTTGACGTCGTGTAAGGGAGATTACAGCAGCCGCTATAAGTGGACTAGACATTGCAGCAGCTCCCGATCCAGCGAAGATACCCTTGATGTGCCGATTAACATACGGACGACGAAAGGAATGACACGGCACGATGGCAGAACTCGATGACGATGATACCGACGATGCCGACATGGTGATGCGGCTGGGTTTTAACGCAACCATCATGCAATTATGCCTGCTCTCAACCAACTTGTTGTTCTGTGGGGGAAAAGGAAAATTCCGTTCACGAAGTCCGCGCCCAAACAAACGCCGGAGGAAAGAAGTGTCCGTCATGCCCCTAGGGAGAAGGCGAGCACTTTCGCTATGCGTGCTAGCTGGCGGAGGATGTACATTGTCGTCGTCTTTCATCCTGCACTCCTCGTCGAGGAAGGCCATGTCTCCTCCTTCTCCTCATCGGTCCATCTCTCCCACTCAAAGTAATAATATATTTTCGTTGACGCATTGTATTACATGGCGATTGTTTGGTCGAGGAAAAGGAGCTGGTGATGAAAAGAAGGAGAAGAAACCCAATAAATCCAATTTACCGGAGAAGATATGCGTTGTCTGTAATAGACCATTCACATGGCGCAAAAAATGGGAACGATGCTGGGATGAGGTCACATGTTGCTCTAATAGTTGCAATGCACAGAGACGCTCCTCCGTCTCCTCGTCGGGGGGGAAATAAAGCTACTGAAAGATTAATTTAATTGAAGTAAGTGAATGAATGAGTCGTATGATTAAGCGGTATCCTAAGCATCAAAATGAGAAGTTAATATCAGAGACAAAGACGCTCATCGTCAAAAATATAAAGACAGGTACATCTTTCCTTATTCCTCGCCAACTCAGGATGAACACAATATTAACATGCACTAACTCTTTGCAGTAGAAGTGTAACTATCTCTTCCACTTCCACTGTGAGCCCATCTGAGAATATCTCTCCCACTGAAAGTTCATCTGCAAGTCCACTGCAAGTCCGAGTGTCTCTTCCAATTCAACCCCCTGTGCTGTAAGTTCATATGAAAACTCAAGCATCTCTCCCACCACTGAAAGTCCATCTGCAAGCCCATTTACAAGTACAAGAGTGAGACCGTTCCCATTGTCATAAGTGTTCCAATTAATTCTAGACCCAATGACATTATCAACCCAGTCCATCCAATAATCTTCGCGTATCATGCTGCATTTAACAATAGGCTTTGGATGCAACTCTTTTTCTAACAGCGTGAGGTTCCACTTGAAGATCACAGAACCATTGTCCAAGTGGCAGTATAAAATCATATCTAACTCAATTATGGGCACAGATCCAAGTCCAATCGCTTCATAATGACGAAAGCATTCTGGTCTGTCGCCATTAGGAGACAAGAATACTTGGATTTTGCCATTTCCAGGAAGAAGTCAGTTGTGTTCATTCTTGTGGTTAATTGGGGGAGACTTGAACGCTTGCCATCCCATTTCCCAAATGGACCAGCGAAGATGAAATTAGACTTGTTGAGAAGTGACTTATTCTTATTCTGGATGCTACCAAAGAATTTGTGTTTGTATGAAGGAAGTGGATTAAGTTTTGTTATGCCACCTTCCTTTAATCCATAAGGAAATGGAGCAATCTTTGGATGGTATGGGCTCACGCCTCCATACTTGGGTAGATTTTGGGATTGAACGGTTTGCCAATTGCTGTGTTTGATATTGGTCCCACATTTTGCCAGTCTCCTGAAATAACAACAATTGTAGTCGAAACATCATCAAGTATATAATTAACAAATTGTTGTAGTCGACACATCATCAAGTATATCATTAATCAGTTGGGAGCCATTTTGGAGATACCGACTAATTTGTGGCTGGGGCAAGGACCACTTGCATTCCCTGCCACTGCCAAAAGATCCACTGAGACTTGTGACAGCCGCTTGGACTGTTAAAATACTTCCACCCCGTGCTGTTGGTAATGATCCCAATTGTATGCTGGGACTGGGTGGGATAGTCACTATGGTAGGTGGTAGTAGTAGCTGTAGCAGTTGTAGCAGTATTTAATGGCATGTCACCGAACTCGCCTAGTGGGTCGACTAATTCTGAAAACATCGCCATCTTGTGCAAACGACAGAATGATCAGCACTAATGCCGTCAGTGCTAGCATTATGTACACCATCAATTTTGGCAGCAATATTGGCATCATCTATCTGTTACTTGTGCTGGCCATAACAAATGACAACAGGGGGTAAATGGCGCGCATTTTGCCTTGATTTTTGGGTCATCCTCCGCATCCCACCATCATTGTGACAAAAAATCATTGCCAAACGTTCTCATGCGAACGTTCGATCAGATTTCAGAAATATTCCCTTGCAGAAATCAAACATTCGCACGAGAACGTTTGGCAGTTGATTTTTTGGTGCGAAGGTCTCGAGTGGTCCCGCGGGTCAGGCGCGCCATTTCCCCTGATGTTGTCTTGATTGAACGGCCGCCTTACTTTTATTGTCATCACCATGAAGAAGATCATATCGCTATTCCTACTCGTCATTATCACATGTTTTATTTGGTTGGTCAATATTTGGTTCACCATGACGACAACAACAACAAACACCTCGTCATTATTCCTGTCTACTCCGTCGTTGTCATTTTCCTCCGACTCTTTCTCACTGGCTAGAGAGCAAAGCTTTGGATTCTTTACGGATATCAGTAATGAGAATTGGAAAATATTACAGGACTATCATGTCAAGTTGTTCCCAAACTACTTTATCGAGAACTCAGGAGGAGGGCAAGAGAATCTTAATAAGTTTTCCCACCCTAATGACAGTAAAGGAAAGAATTCATTGATAGGCAAAACGAACTACTGGTATGGTCGTAATTTTCAGGTTGAATTCATATGTCCCTTGGCGCGTCGTATGCCGTCAGATTCAATGGCTGATGGACCAAAATGGGTAAGTTATTTATGTCATTTCTACGCATGGATCAGGGAGGACGTAACGAGTAACGATGAACAAAAGTGTGTGCAGAACACAAACTTTGAGTGCAAATACATAACTCATTGCTGGATTCTCTGTTTGCTTTTCCTTCCCACATTTTAGGTGTGCAATCCACATCAAATTTCTAAGCAAAAAGATTGTTTAATTTATTCGGTGGGTAGTAATGGAAAAGCAGAGTTTGAAAAGGCTGTCAAGGAGGAAATTGGGGAGCATTGCGAAATACATAGTGAGTTCAATTATATTTATTTTTTCACCTCTACTGGGTATAGATATCATTACCAATTCATGGAATAATTTGGTATCAGCTTTTGATCCAGTGAGCAGCAATAAACGGAATGGTAACTTCGAGGAGGCATTACGCCCATACTCAACATTTCATAATTGGGGCTTGGGTACAGAAGAAGAGTCAAAAAGAAATCCCAGTATTAAGACAATTCAGCAAACGATGGCTGAACTGGGGCACACTGGAAAAACTATTGACATCTTTGTAAGTACTATATTATTGCCATTGCAAGGATGAGCATTTAACATTAATGTATCGATACCATCCCAACCCGTTTGATCGTCTCTAATTTGTATTTGATTATTTGCCAGAAAATTGACTGTGAATGGTGTGAATGGTTCACATTTGAGGATTGGTTGAAAGTGGATATGAGACAGATATTGGTTGAGACACACAACGCGCCGATGCCAAATTCCCGTGTGAGTATCATGCGTGGATAATGCTTAGTCTGGTGTGACTGACTATCGTTTAGTTCCTGACCTCATTCTTTTACATCTTTTAGGACTTCTTCTTCAAATTGCATGATAGTGGATATGCTATCTTCAGTAAAGAGGCAAATTATGAAAATGGAGCTGGATGCGTTGAGTATGCTTTCATCAAGTTGTCTACTGATTTCTTCTTGAACAACACTATGTACAAAAATATGACGTAGTGAAGTGGCAATGTATGGAATTTACAGAATGTTGAGGTGCCTCCACTCGGTGGGAACACTAAAAAAAATTGCAACAATGGACAAGAATAATGAAGTTTGGGGGCAAAGCAAGGGCAGATTTGTTGATTTAATCTAAATTAATTTTGCTTTTGCACGCTCTCCCTCTACTGATGCTGCTTCAAGGAATTCTAGCTTCCGCCCTCCCGACCCAGGTTGCCATCTTATTAGCTGCTGTAATTCTATTATTAATTTGAGTGACCCCTCCTTGACTAATTCTGCTGCTATGATATCGTTTTGGATACGTGACCAATTCTTTAGGACTAGGAGGATTTGACTGTGATAATCAATAGGAAACACAATCCATTAATTTATATCTATCAAAATGACTTGAGTAAATTAAAAACGTTAACATAATTTCTTTTTCTATCAGAGATAATTGTGAAGCAGTGGTCTATGGTTTTGATAATTTAAGTGCCATCTTGTCCATTATATACGATAGCGGGGAAGTCCCATCAGCTATTTCAGGCTTAGCATTAGAGGAAATGACCCATTGAAGCGTATGCTCAACACTCTTGGTGATTCTATGATGAGAACCGTGGTTTCGCGTGCTAATGGCAACCAGATTCGTCAATAATGCCTCTGCCTCAATCCCACGCTTGGCATTTGTTAATGAAATGGCGTAGTTGCCTCCAGCGTTGACTATAATAGGAATAGTAGGGTATGTAACAACATGAGATGAGGATGTGCTCGTGCGCGTGTAATAGCAATATGATATTGATTTGACTTACTCGTGGCTGCATCCACCTCCCCAAGTTCGGCAGCATACAGCGTATACACATCGTGAGATACCTTTAATAGTTCTTCGTTATTCTTGGCATTAGATCCTTCGTATTTGGACCGGGCCAGAGCGATGGAAAACCTTGCGTCGGCAGCGCCTTCTACGTCGCCAATCGCCTGTTCGAGTCCTAGCTGCATCTCAAAGTGCACCACG
>Ga0247843_1004697_pt1 | contig 20046 bp, 14 predicted proteins | sample LaCruzMarch2017__FD_192420 | JGI IMG/M metagenome (GOLD analysis project Ga0247843, IMG submission 192420) | Freshwater microbial communities from meromictic Lake La Cruz, Castile-La Mancha, Spain - LaCruzMarch2017_8m | ecosystem: Environmental > Aquatic > Freshwater > Lake | place: Spain...
CAGGAGCAGCTTGCCCTTTCCAATTCCAAGTTCCCGACGCAGTGGCAATATAAGTGCCTGGTTGACTTAAATCAGGATTCCCAGGCAGGGTCAATGTGCCATCAAAATGAGCAGATCTATACTGAGCTTCTGCTACATAGTCTTCCATAAAGGCTAATCTCTGTTCAGGGCTATTCCATTGTAAGCTGGAGGGATACAATACCAAATTGATTTGATGACTTTGCGGGATGTATTGTAGACCACACTGGGCGTTTATTGCTGAAATGTTTGGATTACCGGTCCAGGTTAAGGTTGTACTTGCCGCCTTCGTCGCATACCTAGCGGCAACAGTCTGTGCCCCAATATAACTGGTGAAAAATAGAGCAAGCAGAAGCAAAAGGATAGATTTCATAGATTTATGAATAGAGATTAACCAATTCAAAGATAAGCATTATTCCACCACCGTTAACTTTACTACGTTGGTTAGTTTCCGCGAATGCATGGGCATACTGGCTGTATTAATGATGACATCACCCATTTTAACCAAACCTCTTTCCTTCAAAAAACGAGTAAGATCAGCGATGGTTTCATCTGTACTTACAAAGCCATCGTAGTAGAAAGCAGTAACACCCCAAACTAAATTTAACTGATTCAAAATAGACCTGTTATCAGAGAAAATAAACACAGGAGCCTTGGGTCTGCTACGTGAGAGCTGAAATGCGGTATATCCTGAGCGCGTCATACCCACTAATGCAGTTGCATCTATTTCTTTTGAAAGTTGCACGGCATTCACGCATACGGCATCATTGATTCGGGTGGAGGAATTGGGGTCTACGTGCATATTTCGGAAATAAATTTGCTCTTCCTGCTCCATTGACAACATGATTTTTTTCATACTTCTTACCACTTCAATCGGAAACTTTCCGACGGAGGTTTCTCCCGATAGCATAAGTGCATCGGCACCATCCAATACCGCATTGGCTACATCATTGGTTTCTGCCCGCGTTGGCCTTGGGCTTTCAATCATCGATTCCATCATTTGGGTTGCAACAATCACCGGACGGGCTGCAAAATTGCATTTGCGGATAATGTGTTTCTGCCAATAGGGCACTTCCTCCATCGGTATTTCAACGCCAAGATCTCCTCTAGCCACCATGATGCCATCTGCCGCTGCGATTATAGAATCAATATTTTTTAAGGCCTCCGGCTTTTCAATTTTGGCAATTACGCGCGAACTACACTTTCTTGACTTTAAAAAAGCTTTCAGTTCGATGATTTCTTCTGCATTTCGAACAAATGAAAGGGCAATCCATTCTACCTGATTCTTAACACCAAACTCAACGTCTTTCCAATCTTTTTCTGTAATACTTGGCATAGAAATTTTTGTGAACGGAAGGTTCACACCCTTTCTGCTACCAATTGTACTGCCATTGACCACTTTGAGTTTAACTGTATGCTTGCCATCTGTTTCGATTACGCGTAAGTCGACCTTGCCATCATCAATAAGCACCATGCTACCTTCTGAAACATCGGAGGCGAAGGTTTCATATTCCATAGGTAACATATTTCCGTTTTGCACCTGAATCGAAGTGCTCAAAATGACTTCATCCCCGGGTTTTACTGCAAAGGCTTGGTCAAGTTTGCCTACCCTGATTTTAGGTCCTTGAAGGTCTACGAGTATACCTACATTCATTCGTAGCCTAAAACTCGTTTCTCGAATAATGTCTAAGGATTTTTGATGCTCATCATGTGAACCATGCGAAAAATTCAGTCGGCAAATATCCATGCCCTCTGAAATCATTTCTTCTAATATGGCAGGGTCTGCTGTAGCCGGACCCATGGTACACACCATTTTGGTTCGTTTGGCTGTAGAATTCATATGTTTTTTATTTATTATTTTAAAATGATAACGGCGGAAAACACACTTACCGTTTTCAACTTCTTTAATATTTCGATTGCATCCGGCAATCCATCCGCATAATTACTTTCGATTTCCAAAATAAATTGAAAGCCCGGCAGGGTGCCAATATTGGCCATGCGCACGGTCATAAGCTTATACAGGATCCATTGTTCTGAATATTGATAGGTTAAGTCTTCAATGTTTCTTCTTGCATGTTCTCCTGGCAACATCTCTTCATTACCTGAATAAAAATATTCATTTGGGGCGTCCTGCCCGAGTATAGCACTAGAGATACCCAAAGATAAGCCCGTTACTTGATTGATATGCCAGCAAACTTTCCATATTCTTTGGGCACTACTTACCGCAAATCGAATGGTGGCTGGCCCCGAATCAGGTGTAAAGATGATGTTTTTTTCTTTCACAGGTCTGTAAAGTTCGGAAAAAGACCGGTAAGAAGGAAATCTAATACTTCACTTACAATTTAAAGCCGTTATATAGCGAGATTCTGCAGCCGATACTGTTTTTTATTAGGGTCGGAGCGGGTCAATCTTCCCTGTTTGTATAAAATATTAGAATCGAAGATTTAAAGATGGGTAGTTTTTTTAAACAAAATGTAAAAAAGAAAATTTAACGCATGAAAATAGCTTTACTTCTATATTCCACAAAATCAGGGCATAAAGTAAGATATTCAAAAAATCCGGTACATTTGTAAAAAAAAAAATGTGAAGTAAATACAGAAAACATAGTCATGAATCGGAGTAAATATTACTTTTACGCACTGAAATCATATATTATTTGTCCGGTTTTTGAAAAGTTTGGCAATCAATTTAAATTAAACATATTTGAACATGTCTGAAATTGCAGAAAAAGTAAAGTCAATCATTGTTGACAAGCTCGGGGTTGAAATGACCGAAGTTACGCCAGAAGCGAGTTTCTCCAACGATTTGGGTGCCGATTCCTTGGATACGGTAGAACTCATTATGGAGTTTGAAAAAGAGTTCAATCTAAGTATCCCTGATGAGGCTGCTGAGAAGATCGCCACTGTGGGCGATGCTATTAAGTATTTGGAAGAAAACAAGCACTGATAGATGCAGGCAAGAAGAGTTGTTGTCACCGGTTTAGGGGCATTAACTCCTTTGGGCCTGGATGTAACTTCGTTTTGGCAATCACTTGTCAACGGAGTCAGCGGGGCTGATTATATCAAAGGATTTGACGCTGAAAAATTCAGGACTCGTTTTGCTTGTGAACTCAAAGGTTTTCAAGCAGACAATTATATTGACAGAAAGGAAGCCCGAAAAATGGATCCTTTCTGTCAATATTCTATTGTAGCAGCCGATCAGGCAATGGCGGATGCAGGCCTGAATCTCGAATCTATTGATAGAACTCGATTTGGCGTTATTATGGGTTCTGGTATAGGAGGTCTACAAACATTTTATCAGGAAGTAAGAGATTTTGCGCTGGGTGATGGTACACCTAGGTTTAATCCTTTTTTTATTCCTAAAATGATTATTGATATTGCGCCAGGTCATATTTCAATTAAATATGGCTTACGCGGTCCTAATTATTCTAGTGTCTCAGCTTGTGCTACAGCTTCCAATTGCATTATTGATGCCTTCTTACTCATCAAAGCAGGATATGCAGATCTCATGCTGTGCGGTGGGTCAGAGGCAGCTGTAAATCAAGCAGGAATCGGTGGTTTTAATGCGATGAAAGCGCTATCCGAACGTAATGACGATCCATCAACTGCAAGTCGGCCATTTGATAAAGATCGAGATGGTTTTGTCTTAGGAGAAGGTGCTGGTTGCCTGCTGATCGAAGATTACGATCATGCAATTAAAAGAGGGGCTAAAATCTATGGCGAATTATGTGGCGTTGGATTATCTGCTGATGCATACCACATTACCGCGCCTCACCCGAGTGGTGAAGGCGCCAGTAATGTTATGCGGCAAGCAATTGCTGACGCAAATTTAACGCCGCAAGATATCCAATATATCAACGTTCATGGTACCTCAACTCCTTTGGGAGATATTGCAGAAACCAATGCAATAAAGAATATTTTTGGAGAACACGCTCATCAATTAAATATTAGTTCTACCAAGTCTATGACTGGTCATTTGTTAGGTGCCGCTGGGGCGATTGAAGCGATTGCCGCTATTCTTGCCACCTATCATGACACCATTCCTCCGACGATAAATCATTTTACGGATGATCCTGAATGCGACCTAAATTATACGTTCCATCAGGCAGCTAAACGCACAGTAAATTATGCTATCAGCAACACATTTGGTTTTGGTGGGCATAATACATCTTTGCTATTTGGTAAATTAAAACCCTAATTGCAGTAGTGTTCTGAAGACTTTTATCGCCTTCGTATACCGGGTCTTAGGAAGGAATGATCTTAGAGAAAAAATCCGACGCATTATCGGGGTAACACCGCATGAAATGCGGTTATATAAATTAGCACTTAGGCATAGCTCTATGGTGCGAAATCGCCAAGCCTCAGCATTAGAGTGTAATGAAAGACTTGAGTTTTTAGGAGATGCTGTATTGGGTATGATTGTAGCCGAACAATTATACAAATTATACCCTATGCGCGATGAGGGCTTTTTGACGGAAATGCGATCTAAGATCGTAAATAGAAATTCTTTATCTGGAATTGCCAGAAAAATGGGTTTGCAAGAACTCATGGAATATGACCATAAAAGTTTAGGGCCTGTGCACTCAGCATCAAGGTCTATGGGAGGTGATGCCCTCGAAGCCCTTATTGGCGCATTATACCTCGATCATGGGTTTGCCATAACCAAACGATTTGTTATGCAAAATCTTCTTTCATCCCATTTTAGTATGCATGAACTTGAGTCCTTAGAATTTAACCCTAAGTCTCGGTTGATGGAAATTGCTCAAAAGCAAAAGTGGCCACCCTTAGAATATGTAACTACCGAAGAAGTGCTAGACGGGCGCAATCGTATTTATAAAGTGGAAGTGCGATCTGGTGAACGTGTACTAGGGATAGCTTCTGATATCCGCAAGAAAATTGCAGAGCAGAAGGCTTCAGAAGCCGCCATAATCGCATTAAATGAAGTTAATTCAACATCCCCGTTGTGATGTAATGATTCACTTTTTGATGTCAGCATTATAATCATATTGAAATTGCTATTTTACCATTTGCGCAGCAGAGGCATAGAGGGTATGCTCATGCAAAAATCAACAGCAGGTAATAACCTTGTCTTTACAAATACCAACATATTAACTGAAACAGCGACTTTTGTTACCTTCATCTTGCATTAAAAATTGTAGTATTGTCTTAAAGTGGTGCGATACAGATAGATTTAAACTACCCGATTGGCGCTAGGTTTCACATATGTCATGTGCTTCTTGGGAATACAACATCTCAATTTATTTTAAATGAAATGCTTAAATCCATGTACATTCGTACATCTGATGTAGCAATCCCACAGGATACTTTTTGCCTACTTGATAGACATGCGATTTAAAATTTCGGATATATTCAAATTTCAGGTTCCCTGTGTGCTAATCTCTTGGGTCTGGGTTTTGGGGTTGAACTATCCTGTCTGGGATGATTGGACGCTTATGTTTCAATCTACCGATGCCTTACTCTCTGTTCCGGATCCCAGAATGTTTGTTTGGGCAGTGATGCAAATGCTGCCATTCCCATTGTATTTCTATCATGCTGCCGTACTATTCTGTACCTGGGCTATCGCATATTGCCTCGGGGCTCTGTTGCTTGAAGTATGGAAATTACCCTATCATCTAGCCTTGATAGCGTCTGTTGCTATGATTTGTATTCCAGTAAATCCAGCAAGGGTAGCAGTTGTTAATTTCCCCTACCTGCTAAGCTTCACGATATATGCATACGCAACACTTCGTTTTGTGCGTATGCCCAGCCTTGGGTCGCAGCTCTTGATTATCGCATTGTGGATGCTCTCCTTTATGACTCCCTCATTGCTACTATTTCATTATGCAGTCATGCTATTATTGGGTTATAAACTGAACACCTTTAAATCCTATTTTTATGGCCTCGCCTTATTGCTACCCTTGTTGGCATGGATCATTCGACATGTTTTTTTTCAGCCCGAAGATGTATATGCAAGCTATTATGCAATTCAAGTGAAAGATGCACTGCCTGCCATTCTTTCAAGCGTATGGGTATGCATGCGGCAGGTATATGAATTGAGCTTGTATGCTTTTGCGCCCATTGTGTTGGGTATTCTAGTTATTGCATGGCTACCGATAGTTTTAGTTGTTAAAAGGATACAATGGAATATTCCATTTTCTGCCTATCATTGGTTGGTTACAGGTTTCTTGTTGCTGTTGGTTGCGGTATATCCATATATGTTGATTCACAAAGAACCGGGGCTATGGGATTGGCAAAGCCGGCATCAGCTGCTGATGCCACCGGGTATTTTGTTGCTAAGTATTGCAATCTTAAAGTTTGTTTCAATGCCTTTGCGACCTTATGTAGCTGCTGTGTTCCTCTCTGCCGGCATTTCCATATGTATATCATTTGGTATGGAGTGGTATCGCGATTCTCAGCAAATACGGCAATTGCAGAAAGTTATCGATACGGGTATGGCAGGTGGAGATTATCATACCATTCAAATTGAGATTACAGAACCTGGGCTATTTGCCTTTAACCGGAAATTGCGAATGTATGAGCTGACGGGTATGCGGATGCAAGATTCTGTAAAGCAGAATCGATTGTTATATGCAATACCTCCTGGCAGCCCTATGCTGGCAAGGCATTATCTTAGCGATACATATTTTTTAAGAGATTATGTACCGGGCTATGGGGATACGTTAAAGTTACAATATCCATAGAGCGTTGGCAGCAAATGTTGCTGCGAAACATGTGCATGCTTAGCTGCACAGCAAGCGTGAGGGGGCGCAGCGGGTAGCCCGCACCCCAAGCGCCACGCGTTTGGGGGAGGACTATGAGCGTAGCACCCGGCCCCGGGCCACCATTGGGTGGCAACCGGGGCACGCCCTCAAGAATAGATTTAAGCTCCGATTATACTAAGATATGTAAGACTTTGATTTACCAGTTCAGTAATTCTTCTATCTTTTGCTGCACCTTGTCGGCATTGGGGAGCATGGTTTTTTCAAGCGTAGAATTGAGTGGTATTGCGGGCGCATTGGCCGCACCCATGGTCATGATGGGCGCATCCAAGAAGCGGAAGCACTGTTGAGCGGCACGCCCGGCAAGCGATTCGGTATACGAGTTTTCAAGTTGTTCTTCGGTCAGAAACAACGCCTTGCCATGCCTCTTAATACTACCAATAATTGCCTCCCAATCTACAGGCTGCAAAGTTCTGAGGTCCAAAATTTCTACTTTGCCATTCAAGTTTTTACTGGCATTGCGTGCCCAATGCACACCCATTCCGTAGGTAATTACCACGCAAGATTCTCCATTTTCAATGGCATCAGATGAAGCTTCTTGGTAAATACGAGCTTTACCTAGCGGAATAATATAGTCTTCATCCGGCTCAATGGTTCTTGCTTCGAGACTGCCAGGAACCTTTGACCAATACAGGCCTTTATGTTCAAAGAATACAACCGGATTCGGGTCATAGAAGGCGGCTTTGAATAAACCCTTCATGTCGGCTGCGTTAGAAGGATATACTACTTTAATGCCTTTTATAGTTAGAATTGTAGATTCAACAGAAGATGAATGGTAAGGTCCACCACTGCCATATGCACCAATGGGGACTCTGATAAGGGTTTGCACCGGCCATTTACCATTGCTCAGAAAGCAGGATCTGCTGACCTCGGTAAACAACTGATTTAAACCCGGCCATATATAATCTGCAAATTGTACTTCTACAATGGGTTTGCAACCTGTAGCAGACATACCTACTGTGCTTCCGATGATGTAGGCTTCTTGAATGGGGGTATTAAAAACTCTTTTATCACCGTATCGCTTAGCGAGCAGGGCAGCTTCTCTAAATACACCACCAAGTTCTCCGCCTACATCTTGTCCATAGAGCAAGCTTTCGGGGTGTTTGCGCATAATTTCATCAACAGCATGTAAGGCTGCATCTACCATAACCACTTCTTTACCGTCGCTAGGTTTTCTATTTCCCTTCTCCTCGGTAACCGGAGTTGGTGCGAAGATATGGGTCATTAAATCTTCTGGCTTGGGGTCTTCAGCTTGTTTGGCTCTTTCAAAATCATTTCGTGCGGTTTCTTTTGCTTCAGCATTGAGTTGGTCGAGATGAGCAGGTTCAACCCCGATTTTGATAAGTTCATTTCTAAGAAAAGGCACGGGGTCTTGGGCTAAAGCCTCTGCTAGTTCATCGGCAGGCCTGTACCATTCTTTTCTAACGCCAGAGGTATGATGCCCAATGAGAGGCACTTTTGCCTGAATGAGCATAGGTCTACGTTCTCTGCGAATAGTTTCGAGCGCTTTAGAAATTGCTACGTATGATTCGATAAAATCGGCACCATTCACTCTGCTGGCTTCGAGGCCTTTAAAGCCTTGCGCGAATTCTACGGCATCCATATTTCGCATTTCTTTACCCGTAGCAGAGATGCCCCAATCATTATCTTGTACAAGATACAATATTGGATACGAATGCAATACTGCCATTTGAAAGGCTTCAGATACTTCGCCCTCGGTGATAGATCCATCACCAAGTGAGCAAACAGCGACTGGTGCTTCTCCCTCATTATAGTGGGTAATGCCTTGGTTTTCTAGATATTGAATACCCTGCGCCACACCAGTTGTGGGGATTGCCTGCATGCCTGTGGCAGATGATTGGTGCGGTATTTTGGGCATATCATCTCTACGCAAACTAGGGTGCCCATAGTAGGTACGACCACCTGAAAAAGGGTCATCCCGTTTGGCCAGTTGCTGCAGCATCAGATCATACGGCTGCATGCCAATGCCTAAAAGAATAGATTCATCTCTATAATATGGAGCAACAAAATCCTGTGGTAGCAACTGTAGGCCAAGGGCCAGTTGAATAGCTTCATGGCCTCTAGATGTAGAATGTACATATTTGCAAAGTTCACGATTCTCTTCGTATATCACTGCCATTTCGCCGGCAGTGCACATCAACTGATACGCTTTGAGAAGTAAATCAAGATCTATTTTAACGCGTGTAGACAACATGAAAGAAAGTATTAAAGTAAAAAACAGCCTTAAGACCGGTTACTGTGTAGGGTAATCGTATCAGGGTTAAAGTTAGTAAGGAAAGATTAAAACTCAAGCATGAGTGTTTTGCAAAAGGTGGGGTATAGCATGGATTTGGCAGCGTACCTATGAATTAGAAAAAAATGCGAGTGATATAAAAAACAAAAACATCATATGCGCTGTGTGTCTGATAATCAAGCGAAAAATCGGGGGTTGAATCTACAAACATCGCCGTTCATCCATTAATTTTAACAAAAAGGACATGATATTTGGAAATTGACTCTAAGCGTTCTATTTTTAACCTTGTGAAAAGAATCTGAACGGCATCGTATGTGCTGTTGGAGACTTGCAAAATCATTTACAGCATAATCATAATGAGGGTATACATAAGATGAAACAATTCCCGGTACTAATTGCCATGTTGCTATTTTCTTTGATAACATTTCAGGGTATGGCACAAAATGCCGTAATCTCTGATTGGTCGGAGATTGAAAGAGGACGAGCCGCTTTACGCTTAATGAATGGAAATCATACTTCCAAGTTATCACCCCGTGGGGCGCAGAATCAAAGTCGCATGGGCGCTGCTGATGTGAATCCAGGAAAAGGCTGGTGGAACCATCAGAACCCAGTGCAAACTTTAGTGAACTGCGGTCCAGATACGGTAGAGTATTTGACGTATAAAGCTTGGGTTGCTGAGCTTTTGCCCACGAATCTGTATGATAGTGCTTATTCGATGAATGTAGGTTTGGGCTCTACCATTTCTTTAGGTCAATGGTTTCCCACACCTCAGCCTATTACCGTCAATGCTTTTCGCTTTATTGCTACTATACCTCAAAGTGCGGGTAACTTCGTGTTATCTGTAACCTGTAACTTATACAATGCAGGTCCAGATTCCATGCCATTAGGTGCACCCATTAAAACGATCCTTGTTAATGTGGATACAAGCGTAGCGTTTCGATACGCCAATTTTATTACTCCTGCAGCTACGATACCAGCTGGGCCTGGTTATGTGATTACGATTGAGAATAATAACGCTACACCCGCTGAAGTATGGTTTGCAAGTAATCTGGCAACGCCTATTCGTTGCGGTTATCGAGAATGGCTTGCTTGCGCACAATTTACCCAGTTTAACAATCCTTGGACGAAGGCTTATAATTTTAACGTATTCGGGCAAGCCTTTGATGGAGATGTGTATATGCACCCTATCGTAGAATATAGTGCTACAGCAGCAGCGACATCTTCTGTGACTTGCTTTGGTGCTACAACCGTGAATTTCACAAATACTTCTTCTGCTTTATTTGGTAGTAGATTTTATAATTTTTATGCCTTTTTGAATTTCATTGGAGGCGCAACACCTCTTCCTCCAATTACAGCGAATTCATTTGGTGATAGTACCTATGTTTGGAACTTCGGTGACAGTTCGCCCGTGGATACTATAGTCAGTCCTACGCATGCTTTTCCAGGGGCAAACCCTTACACTATCGTTATGACGGGGCGCATACAGAGATGGCGAGCAGGTACTCAGCAATTCTGTAATGATACATGGACGTATAATATAGGGCCAGACCCGGTGGCAACAGTTGTCGCCAATGGGCCCACCTCCTTCTGTATGGGGAATTTTGTACAGCTTACCACACCCAGTACGGCGGCCTCTTATCAGTGGTATCGTAATGGCGCTGCGATACCGAACGCCACTACAGGTACGCACAATGCAACGCTTGCCGGGGTTTATACCATCAAATTATCGAATAGTATTACCTGTCAAGATTCGTCTACAACTGGTGTTACTGTAACCTTACTACCAGGAGCTACAGCTTCGATATCTGTAACCGGACCTACCTCTTTCTGTAATGGCGGCAGTACTCAGCTTACTGCATCTGGTGGTACTACGCAGCAATGGTACCTGAATGGTAATCTCATACCTGGAGCCACAACTGCAAATTATACAGTGCTTGCAGGTGGTAGCTATACGGTTAAAGTCTTTAACTCCTCTGGTTGTCCAGATTCTACTATTGTACCTACTATCATTAATGTGCAGGCTGCCTCTATAACGAGCACGGGTCCGAGCGCAGTTTGCGCTGGGCCGGTAATATTAACGGCCAGTGCAGGGGTTTCTTATCAATGGTTTTCTAACAATAATCCATTACCGGGTGAGACGAACCAATTGTACACTGCAAACACCAATGATTCTTATACGGTAGCCGTAGAGTTTGCCTCGGGCTGTATTGATACATCGAGTACGCCCTTTGTCTTAACGATAGGCCCAATGAATGCCAATATCACCACGAGTGGGCCCGTTACATTCTGTGGCGGTGGCACGGTAATGCTCGCTGCCGTAACCCAAGGCGCTGGTACTTACCAATGGTATGATAACAATGTAGCCATACCCAATGCTACCACAGGCTCATATACGGCCAATGCATCAGGGGTCTTTACAGTGTTGGTCATCAGTACTCCTGGGCCCGGATGTGATGATTCTACAGCCGTGGCCACCAATGTGACTGTAAATCCGGCACCATCACCGGGTTTCACGGCAAGTGGTTCTACTACAATATGCCCTGGAGGGTCCGTTACTTTTACAGGAAGTGGAGGTTTATCTTACCAATGGACATTTGGCGGTATACCCATTCCTGGCGCTACTGGCTCAATTTATACAGCATTAGGTACATCGCCCGGAAATTATAATGTGATTGTTTCAAATGGCCCCTGTTCAGATACGCTGGCAGCTCCCATTTTGGTTATTGACCAACCGCTGGTGGCATCAACAGTTCAATCAGGTGTTTATACAATTTGTTCGAATGCCCCTTTATTACTCCAAGCTTTGCCTACTGGTTCCCAATCATATGTTTGGTATCGTAATGGTAGCCAAGTAGCTTCTGGACCTTTCTCTACCTACTTGGCTGGCTTGCCTGGTGATTACACTGTAAAAGTATCGGATCCTGGTTGTATGGATTCTACCACGACTCCGATTACATTAAATGTGAATCCTGCACCTACGGCACTGATTAATAGCAGTGGACCTTTGCAGTTCTGTTCTGGTGATTCCATTACCCTATCTACATCTGGTGGTATACAATATCAGTGGTATGTAAATAATACAATGATACCCGGGGCAAATTCTACGTCTATTAAAGTGAGCTCTTCAGGTCAATATACCGTGGTTGTCACCAATGGTATTGGTTGCCCAGATTCTTCTGCGACAGCGAATGTACAGGTCTCTCCTTCTCCTGCTGCTAGTTTAAATGTATCCGGTCCTTTGAATTTCTGTGTTGGTAACAATGTATTGTTTACGGCTCCCGGAACAATTCAATCAGGCTTTAACTACGCATGGTTACGTAATGGCAATACAATCAATGGAGCTACTGCTCCTCAGTATTCTGCCAATACATCAGGAACCTACACCGTAGTAGTTACTTACGGTATTTGTATTGATACCTTGTTAGTAGGTGCTGTCGTACAAGTTGATAGTTTACCTCCATTGGCGGGTTTCACCCCGAGCATTTCTGGAAGTCTTGTTAATTATACCAATACCTCTCTGCGCGCACGAGTATATGACTGGCATATGGGAGACGGTAACACTTACAATACAGTAAATGTTACCCATACCTATACACAAGGTGGTATTTATGATGTAACGCTGTATGCACTTAATGCATGTGGAATCGATAGCTTTAAGATTCAGGTGCTTACCGCTGCTGAGGCATTATCAGATGCTTTACAAGGTATGGAATTATACCCTAACCCTTCTGATGGTATTTTTACGCTTCGCCTAAATATGCCTTCTTCTGAAATCTTGAATTTTACAGTAACGGATGTTACAGGAAAAGTAGTGTATCAAGCAGTAGAAACCGCCGGTATCGGTGTGTATGACCGCATCATTGATTTACGTTCTGTAACACCAGGTGTTTACATGATGCAGTTGAAAGGCGGCGATGCTGCCGTGTATCGCAAGTTGATAATTGAGTAAGTACAGTATTTGAGAAATATAAACGCTCCGATGTACAACGTCGGAGCGTTTTTTTTATGTCATACTCTTTGCTAATTGCCACCATGTTTTAAAGTTTATATTGGGATATATATTTAAATACTCATAAAGTGAATGCCCTTTCTTATTCTCCGCATAAAAGGCCAACTATATCTTTGGCTAAATTCTGTTGTAGGTCTGAAATAGTTGACTAGCGCTGACCTAGGGTAATGGCCATGCAAACGAAAACACAATACGCACCATTGAAGTATATTTTCGTAAGGTCTGATAATTTACCATAATCCATTATTATAAATTTGTTTCTGGATATGTATCCCTTATATACTTGGCTATGAAAACTCCTCAAATTGTATTGTCTATTATGACCCTCTTGGGGCTGCTCTTCGCTAATAGATTAGAAGCACAATGCATCCCATGGATATCCCCAAGCATCAGGGTCACCGCAACAGGCAATACCTTAGACTCCTCTTTTGCCTCTTTTCATTCTAAATACCTAGTGTGTAATAATGCCCAACTGTATTATTATGGAAACAGCCCCGACACAATATTTGTAGAAGGTAGCGGCAAACTGATAATTGGCTATTGTTGGAATCTTACCGTGTATATGCGACCTAATGCTATGTTGCAAATTGATACAACGCAATTAGGCATGAAGCGTATCGGCAGCATTGTGTATCAACCCCTATTCTTAGGGTTTCAGGATACTGCAGGCGTGACAATTGACACCATGATCTCCTGCACTTCGCTACAATATAACTATGCTGGGTTTCCTTCAGGTATTGGTCCTTGTAATAATTCAGTAGCAGTAGAACCATTATCAGAAACGGAAGTGTCTTATGTGTATCCTGTACCCGCCTCAGATTTTGTATTTCTGCCTGCAGAATTAAAGGCTTCGGGTGATTATTATGTATACAACATACAAGGTAAATTATTGCAGGCCGGCACCGTGCATGAGGATAAAATCCCGGTAGGTGAACTTGCTTCGGGTCAATTATATTTGCTTAGATTGCATGCGAAAGACAGCATGCGAAGCTTCCGAATATTGAAACAATAGAAAACCGCATACATTCTACAGTTTGCCTGATTGGGCTTCAGCAATTGAAATGTACATTGCAAGATCGCATGTATGTAAATCGCTGATTGGGCTTTCAGCATTTGCAGTGCATCCGTTCTGCAAGAGCAGCACAGTGTGCCTGCGGGAACGCCCCAATAATAATGTAAGATAAAACGCTATTGCTATTTTTAGGCGCTGACCAGAAATATAATATGTATCAATATGACAGATTTTCAATAATTTCGTTGTAAGAAGTGTTTGGCGTTAACAATAGATTACAGCCAAGACACTTTTGGGGCTTATTTCAGGTTTAAAGTACATGGGCATTCATCTTACATCCGCAGGTATTCAGCGCGTATCCTATTTTGCAATTACAGGTTTGGGCTATGTATTGATGTTCTTCTTTTTTCAATTGCAGAGCCTACATGCAGAAAAGTATGTATTGTATCTGGATGCGAAACCCACAGCTTCATTGCCTGCACTTAGTATTCGATCTATAGAGCGCAGAAAGCAGCAGGATATTGCATTAGATGCCCTAGATTTGCCTGTTTCCGCTACACGGATACAAGAAATTCTTGCCAATGCCAACATTCGACTTTTGGGTCAATCGCGCTGGTTAAATGCGGTATGGATTGAAACGCAGTTATCAGCAGACGCCATTCGCATTTTATTCCCCTGGCATCAAGGGCTTGAAACGCCCAAGCTACTAAAGCGTATCCATTCTAGCTATTCTGATAATAAGAATTCAGACCTTGCATTAGCAGCAAACGCCATTTCGAATGACTATGGTTTTGCCGCTCAACAAAATAATCAGATCGGCATGGCATGTATGCATAATCAAGGATACCGTGGTGAAAATGTTATTATTTCTGTTTTTGATTCGGGATTTCGAAATGTAGATCAGATTACTGCTTTTGATAGCATGCGCTTGCAAAACCGCTTGTTGTACACCCGTGATTTTGTAGATAATGAAAGTAATGTTTTTGATGATGATAGTCATGGCACCTTGGTATTATCTACAATGGCAGCAAGGCGACCCTTGTTATATTCCGGGTCAGCATGGAAGGCATCCTATATATTAGCGCGCACCGAAACTATATTTTCGGAAACCCCAGCAGAAGAATTTAATTGGCTGATGGCAATGGAATGGGTTGATTCTATTGGCACAGATATCATACAGTCTTCACTGGGATATAATTCTTTCGACGGTGGCATGGGCAATTATGTCTATAATGACTTGGATGGCAGAACTTCTATAATTTCCCGAGCTGCGGCTACAGCTGTAAGCAGGGGTATTATGGTGGTGGTATCAGCAGGTAATGAGGGTAGCAATTCTTGGGGATACATTACGGTACCGGCAGATGCTGACAGTATATTGGCTGTGGGTTCTGTAGCATTTGATGGTGAACGTTCAGGATTTTCATCTTATGGTCCTACGCCGGATGGAAGAATAAAGCCAGATGTTATGGCAACCGGGGAAGGCACATCGGTGTTTAGCACATCAGGCGCTATTTCCTCTTCTAACGGCACATCCTTTTCTGCTCCTTTGATAGCAGGACTTACCGCTTGCTTGCGGCAAGCTCACCCTCAAGTGCCAGCATGGATTGTGATGGACGCTGTGCGCAAAACAGCCAACAAAGCAAGTCAACCAGACAATCTCTACGGCTATGGAATCGCAAATGCCTGCGCTGCGGACTCAATGTTGCAACTTCTTACAAATGTGCGAACAGATGCTGTGGACGTATTACTTGGGTCAGTATATCCCAATCCGGCAAGTGATGTATTGAACCTACAGGCACATCCTAGCTATTCGGATGCCAATTGGTTTATATATAATACAGAGGGTAGACTCATGATGCAAGGAAGTGGATTAAATCAAGCTATTTCAGTACAAGGGCTTTCAAGTGGGCTTTATTGGATACAGGTTGCATACGGCACACAGTATGATGTGCAGCAATGGGTAAAAGAGTAAGCAATCGGTTATTTTGAGTGGCTTAGCCACAGAGGTCTTTATTGAAACTCAAATGAGTAGTAGGCTGAATCTTTGATTCCACATTTAATAGAGGGCTTACACACAAGAGGCAAGGCAAGCATTATTTCTTTGCTTCAGATATAGGTTGGACATCCTCAGAAACATATAAAGAATTTAAATCAACTTATAATTTTATGTGTGTTTACCGTCAAGTGTAAAGGTTTTAAATGATTATCATTAAAAGCCTTGCACTTAAATTTTCAAATCCTGTATTATTGTTCAAGTCTGCTGCACAACAATAATTAATCTGATGTGTAGCAGCCTCATTTTAATAAAGAAACTTATTATTAAAACAGCCGGTCACTGAGCCTGTGCTGAGCAAGCCTGCCCTGAGTTTTTATCGAAAGGTCGAATGCCCAGCTGGTGACTCAATAAGCACCACAAGATGGAATATATATTCCATCACCGGCGCTTCGATACGGCCCTAAAAAGCACAATTTCAACTATATAGAGTATGCACGGGCCTATACTTCGACTTCGCTCAGCACAGGCTCAGCGACCGGAAATTTATAAATTTATTTTTTTAAGAGGTTTCTATAGAAAACCTCATGTTTGATTACTCGGCAATTAAAATAGCTCGAGTGGATGAAGATGGCATATATTTTACAATTACTTTTTGAGGAAGCCATAGGTTGCGCATCCTCAGCAAATACAAACGTTGCGTCTTCTAGCCAATTCCTATATCATGACTACCATTTTCTCACTTCTAGATCTACCTCTCTACCCAGAAAGAGTGCAGCAGTAGTCTTGAAGTTTGGCGTCAAATCGGATACATAAAATACATGTTGCGCGGGGCTTGTACTTGGATTTTCTAATTGCAGTTGCAGTAAGCTTTGCTTAACTGCATCAGCTACTGCAAGAGAAGAATCTACTACTTCTACCGGCCGGCTTCTAGAAGCATTAAAATAATTTTGAATCTCGTTGCGAATCAGTGGGTAATGCGTGCATCCCAAAATGAGGGAATCTAAATGAGCGAAGCCAGTGTCTGACATATAGGCTTCTACAATCTCAAGACTGATGTTATTATCAACCCATCCTTCTTCAATCATAGGCACGAGTAAAGGTGTCGCTTTTTCAACGACAAGCGCATCAGGGGCGAGTTCAAGAATCGTGCGTAAGTACACATGTGATTGAATCGTCGTCTTGGTGCCGATTACACCGATACGTTTCATGGGGCTGAGGGAGAGCGCATTTCTCACCGCAGGTTGAATCACATCAAAAACCGGCACATCACCAGCTATCGCTTTTACAGTATCATAGGCTACGGCAGAAGCGGTATTGCAAGCAATCACGATAGCTTTCACGTTTTGGCTCAATAAGAACTCTGTAATTTGAGCCGCATATCCCCTGAGCAACTCAGGGGATTTATCACCATAGGGTAAATGGGCAGTATCACCGAAGTAGCAGATTTGCTCATTCGGCAGTATGGCATTCATGGCCTTTACAATCGTAAGACCACCAATGCCAGAATCAAACACCCCAATTGGGCGATGTGGCATAACTTATTTATTCTCTGCTGGAGACGTAGCGGGTGCGGTAGCGGGTGCGGTAAGTGTAACCCCTAACTTTTGGGCTAAGGCAGCAGTGATATCATCTTCTTTGGGAGCATATAAAACATTCATCATACCGCCAGATTTGTTCAAAATATAATTGTAATTCATCTCTGCAGCTACTTGCTCTACCGCTTTTAATATTTTCTCACGAATGGGATTCAATAAATTCTCCTGCTTGCCTTGGAGTTCCAACTGCGCATCCTTTTCAAACTGCTTCAGTTCTTCATCTAATTTCATCAATTCTTCCTCTTTGGCCTTTTTTTGATCCATGGTCAAATTGCGTTCATTATCATAATACTCTTGTAATTTACTTTGAGCATATTCATTCTTGATACGGAATCTCTCTTCCAATTTTCGCTGATAGGTTTCGAGTTCTGCAGATGCAGTTTTATATTCTGGCATTTGAGAGAGTACACTCTCAATGTCAGTATAACCGATTTTAAAATTTTGAGCATTCAGGGAGTAGGCAGCCATCAGCCCAAGGAACAGTACGGATAGGAATTTCATTTGAATCAAAGTTTATTTTTTTCTTGAAGTACAAAGATAACGATTTTGCAGATTAAGGACGTTGAAATCATTCGGAAAGCGATTTTTGTCCAGCTCGATACAATTCTAAATAATCAAATGGCAATGTAATACCCAGTTTTTCAGCAAAAACAGCCATAAGATTATCAGATTCTGGACCATATAGAATGTTGGATACGGTATTTTGATTAGAATGGTTAAGGATGTATCGATAATTTTTTTCTTTTGCAATCACCACAGCGATAGAATCAATTTTTTGATTGTAAGGTCTTTCCATTCGTAACCGCGTGATTTCAATTTGTATTTCTGAGTTTTGAAGGTAGTTATCAATCTCTTGTTTGATATTACTGATTTGCTTTTCTGCACGATCGCGCTGTTCCGGATTTAAATTCTTCTCATTCAAATAGTATTGTTCAAGCAACGTTTTGCCATAGTTCTGCTTGAGAATAAGCTTTTGCTGCAAATCTTCTTGTAATCGCAGCAATGAATCATTTATTGCTAAATAGCCGGGCGTAAACCACAGTAGCATATCGGCATTTACAAAACCCATTCGTTGGCAATTACCGATTGATGGATAGTTGCACAGGGTCAGTAAAAGCAGTACCGCAAAATTACTTCTTGATGAGCGTGCCCATTTTTTCAATAACAGCATTGCTAAGATCATAGGCTGGATTTGCGTATAGTATACTGGCATTGCTGGCTTTATCAATTACCACATCTACCTTTTTCTCTTTTGCGACAATCTGAATGGCGTCAAACAATTTATCTTGAATGGGGCGGATTTTATCTTTCCGTGACTTGAAGTGTTCACCCTCGTAACCGAATTTCTTCTGTTGAAAATCTGCTAGGCTTTTTTCTTCATCCGCAATCGCTTCGAGGCGTTGGGCTTTAATATCATCGGGCAACAGCACTTCTTCTGCCTTGTATTCAGCATACATACCTTCTATTTTGACGCGTTTATCCGCAATTTCTTTTTGCCATTGTGAGCGTAGCAAATCCATTTCTCTTTCTGCCGTTTGATAATCGGGAAGTTTGCTGAGGATGACTTTTGAATCCACATATCCCACTCTCTGCGCCATCAGAACCTGAGAAGCGCATATCAATAGGCAAGTGATAATAATTTTTTGCATGTGTACTTTGTTGATGTAAAATCAGATACCAAAGATACAACGATGATTTTTGATATTTATGAAACCTACCTTGTGAAATTGCGAAAATAGGGCTACCTTTGTACTCATAATGCGGGATGGAGCAGTTGGTAGCTCGTCGGGCTCATAACCCGAAGGTCGTAGGTTCGAGTCCTGCTCCCGCTACAAAGCAGCAATTTAGAAATAGATTGCTGTTTTTTTGCGCTTCATTTTTCGATTCATTCTGCATTATCATATTTTAATTTTCGCAAACGGGTAAATAATTTAAAAATTTGGGCGCCTGCCGGCCACTGCCATACGGCAGGTCCGGCACCCGGCTATCCGCTATATGCGCCCTGTATAGGTTTTGTACTTTAGATATTCTTGATGGGCGCATGCCGCTGCTATCCGTGGCGCTCATTATAGATGTTAGGATTGAGGCAGTTTGCACCAGCAATGACTATTGAAGCACCCCCAACCTAAGCCACCCAACCCAAATCTAGAAAAGAATCAGCAGTGACACCCCAGCGCCCTTTGCTTACTATTGTTGCAACCACAAAAATTAACAATTAACAATTCAATGTCGTTTAGTTAATAGATGCAAGACTTATAAACATATGATTATTAATACACTGGAATACTCGAGATGCAATGCGTTACCGATAAACCGCGCCATCATAATTTCTGAAATCTCGCACGAAATCTTGTGGTCCCTTGCCGGATCAGCGCGTGCAGGGC
>Ga0247843_1004701_pt1 | contig 20043 bp, 19 predicted proteins | sample LaCruzMarch2017__FD_192420 | JGI IMG/M metagenome (GOLD analysis project Ga0247843, IMG submission 192420) | Freshwater microbial communities from meromictic Lake La Cruz, Castile-La Mancha, Spain - LaCruzMarch2017_8m | ecosystem: Environmental > Aquatic > Freshwater > Lake | place: Spain...
GCAGATAAACAATACGTTATAAATTTTTGTAGTCATTTATAGCTCCATCAGTATTTACGCGTGTTGACGCAGGGTAGGTTGTATTAGCTCTCTCATCGTTGCTCCCTCAGCCATTGCACGTTGTCTTCAAAACAAGGCAGGGCTCACCCTGGCAGCAATTTTCAGTCAAGTAGTCGATCAGGCCAGCCATATGATTGATACGGGTGCTGTAGATTAGGCTTCGGCCCTCTCGCGTTTGCTCAAGTAGCCCAGCATTGAGCAGTTCTTTCAGATGGAAAGACAAGGTTGCTGGCGGTATGTCCAAGCTTTCACCAAGCGCTCCGGGGGTCAAGCCCGACTTACCTACCTCGACGAGTTGGCGAAAGATGCGTAATCGGCTTGGCTGCGCTAGCGCGGCGAGTGCGGCAATTGCGTCTTTTTCATTCATGAAATTTATTTAATTTGATAGATCTAGAATAATAGAAATATATGACAGGAAAATGACAAGCAATGTTTAGAAAAAAAGAAGCGCCACCTAAGGCGCCCCAATTTTTCGTACAACACGCATTAAGCGACCTCTGGCAGAGACCGCCTTCGAACCTTAAGCGAAACGGCGATCCTTGAAAGAAATCGTCTTCTTGAAATCTTCAACGCTGCCAACGCGTTGGATACTGCCCCAGGTACCTTTGTAGTAAGGCACCACGTTGCGGTCGACCCAATTCGTCACAACATCGCCATGCACACCCTTGATATACCCAAACAACATAAAGGTGTGACCGGGTTTCATCGATTTGATCGGGTAAGCGACGGAATAGGTGCTACCAAAGTCGTTAAAAACCTCAACCACGTCACCCGCATTGATGCCGAGTTTTTTGGCATCCTCAGGATTTATTTCTAAGAACGCCATCGGGATCCGATCACGCACAAAACTGTTGTACTGATCGTGATAGGCCGTTTGCCAAACCTCATTGGCCCGACCGCCGTTAATCCAAAACTTATGCTTAGATTTTTGCTCAGCCACAACCTTTGGCAAACCATTCCAAGGTGCAGGTTTGAACTCGGCTCGACCATCCTTCGTATCAAACTTACCATCGTCGTAGTGGATTTCAGTACCAATGAGTTTGTCACCCTCGACACGCTTGATCGGAAGCTGGACCCCGTTATTGCCCGCCTTGCGCAGCAAAGCATAGGTTGCGAGATAACCAGTATCCCCACCTTGACTGTCGATCGGCCCGACGCCAGGGCGACCTGCCTGACGGAAGCCATCGTTAAAGGCATCTTCTTCGGTTTTCCAGTCGAAGCCATCAAACCGCTTCGCCATCTCTGGCTTGTTATCGGCTATGTACAGAGCCTTCAGCGCATTGGCGATTTCGGCTGCAATCAAACAGTCAGCCTTGGCTGTTCCTGGGGCATCCATGAATTTTTCTGACAGGCGCAAACGTCTTTCGCCATTCATCGAGGTGAGATTAATCTCGCCTGGTTGGGCAGCGGGGAACAATAAATGTGCCTCTTCAGAAATCGTAGTCGGATAGAGATTCATCGCAGCGATGAACATGCCACCCTTATTTTTGCAAGCGTCGTAGATCACATCAATCAACTGGGCAACCGAGGCGCCTCGAGCCTTAGCAATCGCGTCATTCACGATCTGTGCACGCTTGCGCAAGACAAGGCGATGCTGCTCTGCATTCAACGTTGTCTGGAACGGATTTGTGCCCCACAACGTATACATCAAGCCTTTGCCATTAATGACCTCTTGGTCAAGGTAGATTTTTTTGTCGCCGGGATAAGGTGGCCGAGTGTAACCCTCTTGGTGTCCGCCCAAGCGACACACACCCGTCCCACGGCGACCAACGTTCTGCGTCGCGAGCACCAAACCAACCAACGCGCTTTGAATCACGTAGTTGTCGTTACCCCAGATGATGCCTTTTTCATAGGGGTGAAAGGTACGCGGGCGATGACCAGAAGCCTTAGTCTTATAGGCCCATTCTGCAACCTGTTTGAGCTTTTCAACTGAAATGCCGGTGGCTTTCGATCCCTCTTCAAGCGACATGCGATTGGTTTTGACAGCGTCTTCGAAACCTTTTGTATGTTTAGCAATAAACTCTTTATCGTGCCAGCCCTGCTCTACGACATAGGTAAAAAGCGTATTGAACAAAGCTGTGTCTGAGCCCGGTTCAATATCGAGGTGCAATACATTTTGCGCCCCAGCAATTTGTTCGCAAATAACGACCGTCGCTGTGCGGCGTGGATCAACAATAATGACTTTTGCTGGCGCAACGGTTTCACCCGGAAAACGCTGCTTTTTTTTGTCAACACTTCCGCCTGACAAATTAGGCACCCAGTGATTCAAGAAGTAATTTGACTGAGTCTCATAGGGGTTTGCACCCGTCAAGAAAATTACATCCGCAAGCTGAGCGTCTTCGTAACTATTGTTCAGTTCACCAACGCCCATCTCACGGGTTGCGTGGCACTCTGAGTTATAGGCAGGTCGGTTATGAATTCGAACCATAGGCGTTTTTAAGGCGTTGAACATCAACTTGCCGGTACCCCAAGTGTTCTCGAAACCACCGCCGGCGCCGCCGTGATCGAAGCAATCGTAAAACAACCCATTCGGGCCGTCGTTATCCAGAATTTTTTTGGTCAAGCCAGCATACAGTGCCATCGCATGGTCCCAGCCAGTATCAAGCCACTGATCGCCGCGAAAAATGCGAGGATTTTTAAGACGCTCTTGCGTCATTCCGTCATGCGAATACATGTAGGACGCCATCTTGCCACCGCGGGTTGACGACAAGCCGCTATTGACCACGCACTCTTTGTCCGGAACGATCATGATGCTCCAGCGTTTGCCGGCTTCGTCGGTGATGGTGTTAGTCATCGCCCGAGTCATCGTGATTGCCATTGGAGGAACTTGTTTCGTGAAATCAACGCCCAAAGCGTTCTGATTTGCAGGCCGACCGCCTTCTTTGTTAGCGTCCCACTTGTAAACGTTGTAGCCACATCCAACAATACAGAAATGACAGGTCATGTTTGATTTTTGCGCATCCTTCGGTGGAAGGGCGATCCGGTCATCAATTCGTGTAGACATTTTGCACTCCTTAAATTAAGTTTGACTGACGGCCGTATAACAAGCCGTCGATGCCTACAGCGCTGACGGTATCTGAACTGGCGTCGTACTCGAGGAGGATTTTTGGCAAGTTTTCAGTCGCTTGCCCGCAAATCATCTGACCACCGTTCTCGGGGTCAAACATCGAAAAATGGCAGTGACACTTAAAGACGCGCACGCCGTTGTCATACACAACGGGACAGCCCATGTGGGTGCACATTGCGCTGTAGGCGACGATATCTTTATCTGGTCCGACGCCACCTGGAACCGCATGGCCCATGCGAATGACGTAGCACGAGGAGCTTTCGTCAGGATAACTAAACGAGGTTGCAGTGTTCAGTACAATCGTCGAACGCTTGCCTACCGCCTTTTTAGGATAAGGCAGCGTCGTGGTACCCACTCCTGCAGGCACAGCGGCAGATGCTGTCATTGGTACAGCCGCTGCCCCGACAACTGCAGCTGCAGCGCCCCCGGACTTTAGAAAATAACGTCTGCTAACTTTTATGTCTTGCATCTTGTCTACTCCGTTTGTCGTTGATCTGGTTTCAAAAGGGCCCTACCAAAAAGGCAATCTTTGTGACTTTCGTCATTGAAAAACTCTTACCTAATTTAATTGCAAGTTTGTTCAATGTCTATCTTTTTACGGCGCTCAACGCAAATTAGTCGCAGAAACTATTTGTGAAATGACTTTAAATGGTAATAACTTTGTAATGTACGCCAGGCCTCTCTTCTGAGTATCAGGCACGTCAGAACCATCTTATCCTTATTCGGTTTTGAAAATGAAAATCACATTTCAAAATATTAAAAGCATTGCTGTGGTGATTGGCCTGTGCTGGTTCTCTGTAACTGCATTTGCGCAGACACCCCATACACATCAGCACGGCTTTACTGGTGCTGAGCAGTGGGCACAAGTATTCGACGATCCTGACCGTGATAAATGGCTGAGACCACATGAGGTCATTCAGGCATTAGGTCTTAAGCCAGATTCAACTGTTGCTGATATTGGCGCCGGAACAAGTTATTTTGCGACGCGTCTTGCGCACATGGTTCCAAAAGGTACGGTTTTTGGCGCAGATACAGAGCCTGATATGGTCAAGTACCTGGCCGATCGCGCTAAAAAATTAGATCTGAAAAATTTAGTGGTACTTCAAATTAAATCTGATTCGCCACAGTTTCCCCAAAAGGTTGATCTAGTTGTGTTAGTTGACGTTTTCCATCATATTGAAAGCAAACCAGCATACTTAGAAAAGATTCGTGCTGCACTGGAACCCAATGGTCGAATAGCTGTAATCGACTTTAAAATGGATGGCCCGATTGGACCGCCTAAAGAAGGACGAATTTCACCAGATCAGGTGAAAGCAGAGTTGAAAAATGCTGGATTCTCTTTAATCCAAGAGCCTGATTTCTTGCCGAATCAATATTTTTTAATCTTTCAACGACTTGAATCGGTGTGACATTCTGAAAATTCGTAAGCTAGCTTACTCTCACAAGCCAACGTAAATTGATCGTTGTTGTGATGGTGTATAAAAAGTAAATGATGAATCACGAAGCCCGCTAAAAGGGCTTTGTGATTCATTGGCTAATTTAATCTTAATTATTTATATGGCGGTTCGTATCCCTCCCGCAGACCAAAAGCAAAAAACCTGAGATTGCAGCACCTCAGGCGGTTTGTGATGTAGTCAGTGCTGCCCCGCCAGTATGTCAATTAATATGCGCCTCTCGGGGCGATTTTTATTCCTACATACCCAAAAGCATACCCAAGAATATTCGTTTGATTTCAGATCAAGTACCACTCACCACGATTGTTGGTTGCTTGCAGTACACGGTCCGGTCGAGCTTAGCTGCCCTTGTTTGGTCCCAGTGACACCCCACCCCTTGTCGATTTCAGGCAACCGACACCCCACCGTACCCCCACCCCCCAAAATTCATTTGGGTCCCCCCGGCTACCTTTACACCAGTATCCCTCTCGCAGACCAAAAGCAAAAAACCTGAAATTTCAGCACCTCAGGCGGTTTGTGATGTAGTAGCTGTTGCCCCGCCAAGACTTAAAGCTCGAACCTGCTCTGCTATGCAGAGATTCGATCTGCCACGAGCCCCGCACACTGTGGTGCCCTCCCGATGCAGCGCTCAAGGAGGCATTGGCGGCAGCACCGGCACGCTGAGCATTGCCCATTCTGCTTTTCTGCAGTTCGCCCAAACTGCGGTGCGTACCGACATGACATCCTACGTCAGTGTTTCCGGCAAAAACTGAATAAACCGATTTCGCCGGAAATATATATTGATTTAATTGCTTGTTTCCGGCAAAATAAAGAAATTATTTTTTTGCCGGAAACAATTTGAAATCGCTATCGAATCAACAGCGACTCCACCAAGTCAATACTGCGCAGCTCTACGAAAACTATCGTGCTGCTCAGAGTCATGCGGCGTCCTACACCTACGCTATGCGCTGGAAAACTGTACGTGGCACTGAATACCTGTTCAGAGATCGGGATCGACGGGGCAACGGCAAGTCATTTGGACCACGGTCGGCGCAAACTGAGGAACTATTAGCAGTATTTTCTGCTGGCCGCCAAGCGGCAAAAGAGCGGTTTCATTTAATTACCGAAAAAATTCAAGAGCAAGCCAGACTCAACAAAGCCTTGAGGTTAAATCGTGTCCCTCGTGTTGTGGCTCGCGTGCTTCGCGAACTCGAACGAGCCGGGGTGCACGACAGCTTTACTGTCATTGGTACCCAAGCACTGTATGCCTATGAGGCAGAGGGAGGTGCTCATTTTTTGCTCGAATTACTTGCCTCAGGTGACGTTGACTTGCTCTACGATGGGCGTAAAAAAATGACTGTCGTATCCGAGAAACTAGACGGTAACGGCCTGCTAGGGCTGTTAAAAAATGCGGATAAAACGTTTGAGTGTGTCCGTGAGAATAGCTACAGAGCTGCCAATGCTGGGCAATTCATGGTTGATCTGGTAACGGCACCGAGTGGCATGCATACTACCGACCTTGTTACCTTCGCCGAGTCTGATCTTGTCGCAGTCGAGGTGCCAGGATTGCAGTGGCTGCTGAATTCTCCCAAACTCGACGCGATCGCCATTGATGAAGACGGTTGGCCTGTGCCAATGCGGGTACCAGACCCGCGAGCTTTTGCAATGCATAAAGCTTGGCTCTCTGGCCTATTAACCCGAGAAACGATTAAAAAGCCGCGCGACTTTGAGCAAGCACGAATCGTGGCAAGATTGGTTCGAGAGAACATGCCGCAGCTTTCATTTGAAAGCACGCTGACATCTTTACATGGTGATGTACGCAAGATGCTGCCGCTCCTACTTGCCGAAGAGTAAAAACTCATGATCAGTTAGTATCCCTCCCGCAGACCAAAAGCAAAAAATCTGAGATTGCAGCACCTCAGGCGGTTTGTGATGTCGTCAAGGCTGCCCCGCCAAAATTTGGCTCTACCCCGGCTCTACGCCACAGGCGGTCATTTCGGCAACGACTTCGCCAACGACTCGGCGGATACCGGAAAGCGCTTTTTCAGGGGTAGCTGCAAGCCACGAGAGAGAGGGAAACTCTGTGCACAAACCCACATGCTCGTTGTCTTACGCTGTAGCTCGGGAAAGCTGTTGAGAAAGAATCCCCTAAGGTTGCTGGGTGATCTAGTGCGCTACAACTGATAAATTTCGTACATGCGTTTTACGCTAATAATGATACTAAGGTTAAGTCAGTCAAAAGCATGGTTCTCGGTGTAGGACTTCGACATCAGTTTTAGTCTTTGAAAAGGAAAAGCATGAGAGACAGCGCGACCGTTTTGATGTTCTGTGTGTTGGTGCTGCTGCATGGGCTATTCGGTAACAGCGCTGAGGCGCAGTGGCTGAGTATGCATGAGGACGCCACCCTCACTACCTATACCGAACGCAGCGAGCTTATTCAAATGGATAGGTTTGTGAATGTGGCAGAGATGCTTGACTACAAACGCAAGATGCGTAATGAAGAAGGGCACATATTTCAGTCGGTAATCATCAAGGCACAATATAACTGCCCTGATAATCGTGTGAGGATCTACACGATTGAGCTGTTTGACGAGCGTATGGCCCGCGGCGATGTCGTCAATACACAAAAAATCTATGGGCCGTGGAAAGCCATCAATCCGCGAAGCGTTGAGCAAGAGCTCAAAAACTTTTCCTGTACGGGAAAAAAATAGCTTGTGATCTAAGCATCTGACGAGCCGTTACAGTTTTTGACATCCTCCCCGCCAAAAAAAAGAGCGCTTCGCCTAGTTTGAGGACTGTCTCATTAGATCAGGCGCTCTCTTACCTTGGCCGTCACCCACTCGCTGACCGCCACCGTGGCAAGAATGACAAGAAGCAGCATGGTGACTTTGGGCCATGCCAGAGTGTTGAGCGCGGACTCCAGTTTGACACCCAGTCCGCCTGCGCCGACCAAACCCAGTACAGTGGATTCCCGGATGTTGATGTCCCAGCGAAACACGCTGATGCCCGCAAGCGTGGGAGCAACTTGTGGCACCACGCCCCAAGCCATGGTCTGGGCCGAGCTTGCCCCGGTGGCTTCGATGGCCTCTACTTGCGCGGCATCAATTTCTTCGATGGCCTCGTATAGCAATTTACCGATGAAGCCGATCGAGCGCAGGGCAATGGCCAGGATACCAGCGAGCACTCCAGGGCCCAAGATGGCCACCAGAAGCAGCGCCCAGATCAGTGAATTAATCGAGCGTGAACCGACAATCAGTAGCAAGGCCACAGGACGCACAAGTGTTGTACTTGGCGTTGTGTTGCGTGCCGCCATAAAAGCGACCGGAACCGCCATGATTAGCCCGAGCAAGGTCCCCAGAGTCGCGATATTGATGGTTTCCCAAAGCGGCCACCAGAGCTCATTCACAAAGCTCCAGGCAGGTGGCATCATGCGTGAACCGATATCTTGCATTTGCTTGGGTGCGTCTGAAACGAAAGCCCAAATCGTGTCGTTGGTCATCACCTGGAAAGCCCAGGACACAAAGGCGAGTGTAAGCACCCAGGCTGCGAACAACATCAGCTCATTGCGCGAGGTGCGTTTGCGCCACACTGGCACAGAAGGTGTATTTGAGCTCATTGGATGCGCTTTCTGAGCCAGCCCGACGTGTACTCAGCCACCATCACGATCGCAATGATGACCAAGATGATGGCGGCAGCTGTATCAAATTCGTAGCGGTCCATGGCGGTGTTGAGCGTCGCACCAATTCCGCCGGCGCCCACAATACCAATCACGGCTGATTCTCTAAAGTTGATATCGAGTCGATACAGTGAAAGGCCCACTAGGCGCGGCATTACCTGTGACAACACGGCAAAGTCGAGCACCTGTAGATATCCAGCACCCGTGGCACGAAGGGCCTCAAGTTGTGACGCTTCAATCTCTTCAATGTCCTCAGCCATGAGTTTGGCCATGAAGCCTATGGTGGCGAACGTCAACGTTAAAAATCCGGCGAAGGGACCAAACCCGAACATGGCCACCAGAAAGATGGCGACAATGATTTCGTTGAGCGTTCGAGACAAGGCGATAAAACTGCGGCAGATGAGATAGACCCAAGTTGGCGCAAGGTTTCGGGCAGCGCCAACGGCAACTGGAATCGACAACGCGACGCCAAGGGCAGTGGAGGTGATCGTCATCGTCAGGCTTTCTTGGAAACCAATGACGATCTCATCCCAACGACTGGTGAAATTCGGATTCAGAAAGCCAAGTACGAACACCCAGCCGCGCTCTAGTCCCTGGATGGCGCGTGCCCAGTTGACCTCTAGCGAGCCGATACCCAACACGAGGTAAAGGGCCGCACCGGCATACAGTGCCCAGCGCAGGCGAGGATTCGCAATAAATTGAGGGCGCCGCCACTGGCGTGGCAATACTGCTGCAGCCGTTACCGCAGGGGTCATACAGAATCAGCCAGCGTCAACACGCGGTGGTCACGCGCACCACGTTCTTGATCACCGTAGTCAGAGTCGCCTCTGGCTGTGGCTTGCATGCTTTGGGTGATGGCGGTCCAATCCTCGTCGCCATAGATATTGGTCAACACAGTCTTATCGATGTCGGCCGCTGGGCCGTCATACACGACACTGCCGGCACGCAGACCTACAATCCTTGGCAGGAACTCGGTTGCTAACACCACATCGTGAATGTTCACGATCGCCGCAAGCCCGCGTTCTTGACACAGCTCAAGGATCAAACGCATGATCTGGCGCGAGGTCTTCGGATCCAGGCTGGCCGTTGGCTCATCCACCAGCAGCAGCTTTGGGCTTTGCATCAAGGCCCGCGCGATCCCTACGCGCTGGCGCTGCCCACCTGAAAGCGCATCGGCGCGCTTGTTCTCCATTCCGCCCAACCCCACACGATCAAGCAGTGAGTAGGCCTGCGCGATATCATCCCCTTCAAAACGCCGAAACCAGCTGGCCCAGAACCCGGTGTAACCCAAGCGGCCCGACAGCAGGTTTTCCATGACGGTCAAGCGTTCGATCAGAGCGTATTCTTGAAAAATCATGCCGATTTGGCGGCGCGCACGGCGCAGGCCGGCCGAACCCAGTACGCTTAAGTCTTGCCCTTCTAGCTCAATTTGCCCGCCGCTTGGCTGCACCAGACGATTCACGCACCGAATGAGTGTGGATTTACCTGCCCCAGAGGGACCGATCAACCCAAGCACCTCACCCGCTTCCACACGCAAGCTCACACCTTTGAGCGCAAGGTCACCGGTGGGGTAGCGTTTTTCTAGCTGGCGCAACTCAAGCATTGAGACAGACCCTTATTTACAGGCGTAGCTGACGTTCATCGCCTGATCGATCTCGCGCACGACTTGCCAGTATTGCTTGTACGTGATGGGCATGAACTTTTCTTGTGGCGGCTCACTCTTGCTGAACTCTGCAGCCAAGGCCGTTCCTTCCCACTTAAAACTAAAGAAAGCCTCTTTGACTTTTTCTGCCAATTCGGGCTTGAGATTGTAGACGTACCCATACCCCGACGTCGGGAAGGTTTCGGACTTGTAGATGACCTTGGTCTGGTCCGCCTTGACCACGCCGCGCGCGATCATCCGATCTTTAACTGAGTTGGCAATGGCCGCGGCCGGGTAATCTTTGTTGGCAACGCCAAGAATCGAGTTGTCGTGCTTGCCGCTGAACACGGGCGTATAGTCTTTGCCGCTTTCCATCTTGTATTTATCGCGCAACAGGGCAGCAGGCGCCTTGAATCCGGAGTTGGAGGTTTCAGAGGTGAAGGCTAAGCGCTTGCCTTTCAGATCCTCAATTTTCTCAATGCCGCTTCCTGGATGGGTGATGATTTCCATCTCGTAGCCGTAACGGTTGTCTTTAGACGCCATCATGGCGAAGGGCACAAAACCAGAGCAATTGACAGCGATTGGATTAGAGCCTGTATTGAAGGCCGCGACGTGCAGGCGGCCTGCACGCATGGCTTCTAATTGAGCAGCGTTACTCTGCACCGGAAAAAACTGCACTTTCTTGCCGGTTGTTTTGGCCAAATGCGCAATAAAGCCATCCCAGACCTTGGCGTAAACAGCGGGGTCTTCGACAGGGGTGTAAGCAAATACCAATGTAGACGGATCAACGAACTCAGATGCATTCGTTGGGGCATCTGCGACCATGTCACCGTTTGCGTCTTTGAAACGAGGGTCCATAGCCTGAGTAGCGGGGACCAGGGTGGTCAGGGCGGCAACAAATACGGCGGACAAGGCGAAGCGCATGAGATTCTCCGGAGGACATAAGAAAGTCGAGTCTAGTTTACTTGAGATGACAGAACCATGACACTGCGCTGACTAATTGTCAGCTGCCCCGATCACCGGTCATGCAAAAGGCGAGATGATGAACAGGTAAGAGAAATCGATGCTTTTCATCTGAATGCAACATTCATCTTATAAGCTCTCGCCCAGCCTTTACTTCGATCTTCTTTTGGGCTTGAAAGCAAACCTGACTTTCATCTTCTTAAGAGCTTGAAAGTAATCTTTACCTCCACCGGTGAGCAAACGCTCAGCGCTCAAGGCAAGTCTAAAAACTCATGAACAACCGCGCCTTATCCCTTCGCAATCTCAGCAAGCAATTTGGTGACACGCTGGCCGTTGATCATGTCAGTGTTGATATTGAACCAGGCAGCTTCGTCGGAATTATTGGTCGGTCTGGCGCTGGAAAATCAACGCTGCTTCGCATGATCAATCGCCTGAATGAACCCACTCAAGGCGAAATTGTTTTTGGTGGTGAGGTGATTACCGGTCTGAAGGGTGCGCAACTGAACCAATGGAGACGACGTTGTGCCATGATTTTTCAACAGTTCAATCTGGTCGGTCGCCTCGACGTTTTGACAAACGTTTTGATGGGTCGGCTCACTAGCGTGCCGACCTGGCGTTCGCTGCTCACGCTTTGGCGCGACGCGGATAAGCTCGAGGCCTTAGACGTGCTTGATCGCTTTGGGATGGCAGACTTTGCAGCGCAGCGTTGCGACCAACTGTCTGGTGGGCAGCAGCAGCGCGTCGCCATCTGTCGAGCGCTCGTGCAGCACCCAGAAATTATTTTGGCCGACGAGCCCATTGCCTCGCTTGATCCGCGCAACACAAAAATGGTGATGGACACGTTGCAGCGTATCAACGAAGAACTCGGCATCACCGTACTGTGCAATTTACATTCGCTGGAAATTGCTCGAAATTATTGCGATCGACTGATTGGCATGTCAGCGGGCAAAGTCGTTTTTGACGGAACGCCTGAGCAGCTCACAGAAAGCATGGTCAACACGCTATACGGGATTGACGCCGACGAGGCGTTGCAAAAGCCGGTTTCGCTTCAACCATCCGCCGTAGACTTTTCTATGCAGAGGCGTGTGGTTGGGATCAATTAATCGTTTTTAAATTGTTGAAATCGTCTCCTTAAGTTCACACTCTCACCACTAAAAGGAATCGTTATGTTTGGTCGTTTGTTTCTAACATCAGTGATTGCATTTGGCGCTTTTATGTCCAGTTCAATGGCTCAAGATTGGAAGTCGAAGTATCCCGAACTAGTCTTTGCCTCGATCCCCGCTGAAAATGCAGGGCAAGTCACTGAGCGTTACGGTGATTTCGTCGCCTACTTATCCAAAGAGATCGGAGTCCCAGTCAAATTACGGATCGCTGGCGACTACGCAGCGGTCATCGAGGGTCAGCGCGCCGAGCAAATTCATTTCGCGTATCACGGCCCAGCTTCATATGCCCGCGCACGTATGATTGGCGTGAAGATCACTCCGTTTGCAATCGAAGTCAGTAAAGGTGGCGTCAAAGGCTATCACTCAGTTTTTTATGTGAAAGCAAATTCCCCTTACCAGACCATTGCGGATTTAAAAGGAAAAAACCTCGGCTTGGTTGATCCTAACTCGATGTCCGGAAATAATGCACCTCGTTTTGCCTTGAACGCCATGAAAATCAAACCTGAGGATTTCTTTGGCAAAGTCGTTTACACAGGCAGTCATGTCAACGCTGTGATGGCCTTGAACCAAGGCACTGTTGACGTTGCTGCAAACTGGTGGAACAACGAAAACGATTCAGAATTGCAACGCTTGGTAGACAAAGGAATGGTCAAGAAAGAAGACTTCCGCATGATCTTCAAGTCGGATCAAATTGTGAACTCGCCACTCGCTTATCTGGATAGTTTGCCAGCAGATTTGAAGAAAAAAATTGCGCAAGCTTTTTTTGATGCGGCTCAAAAAGACAAGGCAGCTTTCGACAAATTGTCAGACGGCAAAATGGAACCGTTTCAGCCGGTGACGCATGAGGCCTACCTGCCAGTGGTTGAGCTCAACAGGTTTGTTGACAGCCTCCGTAAAAAGTAATTAGAAGTGTCCTCACTCGACCTTCATCAAGCAGCCTATGCCCAGGCGGTGGCGTCTAAACGCCGCCGTGCTTGGCTAGGGCTGCTCGCATTGACCGTTTGCATCTTAATTTCAAGTCAGGTTGCTGAAATTTCGTTTTCGAAGTTATTTCAAAATATCGGAAGTTTCACGGGTTATTTTGTTCGAATTTTTCATCTTGAGAACGGCCAATTGGTATTCACTGATGTTGGCGAGTGGTTTTGGGGGTGGAAGAAGTGGCTCGTTCTGATGGGCGAGACCTTGCTAATGGCCTACGTCGGCACGCTTTTGGGTGCCGTCGCTGCGCTAGTCTTATGTTTTTTTGCTAGCAAAAATATTACGAGCAACAGCGTGGTGGTCGTTGTTGCGCGTCGGTTTTTAGAGTTTTCAAGAACCGTTCCAGAGATGGTCTTCGCGTTAATTTTTGTGGTGGCGTTTAGTCTTGGCCCGCTTCCCGGTGTGTTAGCGCTTGCGATTCATACTGGCGGAGCCTTGGGCAAATTATTTGCCGAAGTGGTTGAAAATATCGATCTCAAGCCAGTCGATGGCATCGTGGCTTCAGGTGGTACGTGGCTGCAAAAAGTACGCTTTGGTGTGATGCCTCAAGTGGCGTCTAACTTTGCGAGCTACGCCTTGTTGCGTTTTGAGATCAATGTGCGCGGCGCAGCAGTGTTGGGCTTTGTGGGCGCAGGCGGTATTGGTCAGACCTTGCTTGAAGTGATTCGTAAGTTTTACTACTCAGACATTAGTGCTCTACTTGTGATGATTGTGGTTACAGTCATGCTGATCGATGCGATCACCGAACGCGTGCGGTATCGATTAATAGGCAAGGAAGTTAAACAATGAGCGTATTGCCTTCAGCGCAAGACAGGTCTGTGGGCGGCGAGCGCCAAGTGTTATTGCTGAGTCGTTACCCCACACTGTTTGTGCCCTTTTATGAAAAACATTGGAAAGCACTAAGTGGTTTTGCCCTAGCAGCGCTGCTGTTTTTATACGGGGTGCTCACTTTAGGCGTGTCGCCTTCGAAAATATTCTTTGGACTCGGCGAGCTTGCGTTGATGGTGATGCGTATGTTTCCACCTGATGCGCAGCAGTTCACTACTTATCTTTACGCGATCGCTGAAACATTAGCCATTGCTTTGTTAGGAACACTTTCCGCGGCAGTGGTCGCGTTTCCACTCGGGTTTTTAGCTGCACGCAACACCACAATAAACCGAGTCGTACATTTTTTTGCGCGACGTAGTTTTGATACGCTTCGCGGGATCGATATCCTGATTTGGGCATTGATTTGGATCAATGTCGTTGGACTGGGTCCCTTCGCGGGGGTATTGGCTCTGTTTATGTCTGACCTGGGGATTTTTGGGAAATTATTTTCAGAAGCTATTGAGGCGGCAGACCAAAAGCCGGTTGAAGGGGTTTTGTCTACTGGAGGTACACACGCCACTTCAGTGCGCTTCGGCATTTTGCCTCAAGTCATGCCAATTTTGCTCAGCCAGGTGCTGTACGCCTTTGAGTCGAATACCCGGAGCGCGTCAATTATCGGCATTGTCGGCGCAGGCGGGATCGGACTCATCCTATCGGAACAAATTCGGACGATGGAATTGCAGCAACTGTCGTGCGTCATCCTGATGATTTTGGTCACGGTCGCGTTGATTGACTTCTTTTGCTCAAAAATCCGCTTTGCCATCATCGGTAAACAAGCGCTTTAGCGATGGCTATACGGCTAAAAGTGAATCGATGGGCTCGCCAGCCTCTCGAGCACGCGAAGGGTGTTGCTCAATAGTCCTTCGTCATGCCCAGCACGACAGTATCGGTTAAGCTTGCGACCAACCAACTGTCACCTTTGGTGCAATACGCATGAAACGCCTCGCTAAGGTTATCTCTTTGTTACGCTCGGGTGCCGCCAGCCGCTCAGCAGACGAGCGCCTTGTCCGTACGAAAATAAACGGAAAATCCTACAACATCTCGTCTGACGATGATTACCTTGATCATGTCGAGGGAGAGTTCGAACCCGAAATGGTCTCGCTCTTTCAATTATTGCTTCAACCGACGGACACGGTTTTGGATGTTGGCGCAAATATTGGCTGTACCTCGCTATTGTTTGGTGACCTTGCTAGCAAGGTCTATAGCTTTGAGCCCTCGCCCACTACCTATCGTTGGCTTGTTCAGAACGTGCAAAGAGCCAAGTTGAATAATGTTGAACCCATCAATCTGGGTCTGGGTAAAGATGCTGGTACCTTTGAACTGACCTTTGCGCCCAATAACCGCTCTGGCGGTTTTGTATCTAACTTGACGAGCGCTTCTGAAGGGCATCAACTTGAGACGATTACGATTGCTAAGGGTGATGATTTCATCAGCGAGCGCCAAGTAACCAAAGTCGATTTTATTAAGATTGATGTCGAGGGATTTGAGCAGAGCGTCATCGAAGGGCTTGCGGTGACCATTGCGCGTGATCAGCCGATTGTCGTGCTCGAGTTGAATCACTGGTGCCTGAATGCGTTTCAGCGAACCTCGGTACCAGATTTTTTTGATTTTCTACGCGGCGTGTTTACTTATCTGTATGCAGTGGATATGCGGTACACGAGTAATTTACGTGACCGCCTTCACCGTGAGCTGTTGCCATCTTTTTACGACAAAAAAGATGCAAGAAATTTGCATGATCAAGATGCGGCCTACCACGTGATGTATCGCCACATCCTGCATGGCTCAAGCTACCCGACGCTGGTGGGGGCATTCAAGCCAACGCAACTCAATGCTCTGTCTTCAACGTTTGGCATACAGCTCGCTGGGCGCGCGGGAACGATGCGCTAACGCGCCCTCTGAAATCTATTTTGCACGCCATGCCCTCAAGCCCTACGCACTCAACCTACCGGCCAGACGTCGACGGACTGCGCGCCATCGCGGTATTAGCGGTCGTGCTGTTTCATGGTTTTCCGCAGACATTCAAAGGCGGCTTCATCGGTGTAGACGTCTTTTTTGTGCTGTCTGGCTACCTGATCAGTCGTATTATTTTTGAGCAGTTGAATCAAGGCACGTTTTATTTTTTTGATTTTTATGCGCGGCGTATTAAACGAATTTTCCCGGCTTTATTGCTTGTTTTAGTCGTCGCTTACATCGCTGGGTGGTACACGCTGCTGGCTGACGAGTACGCCCAATTAGGTCGGCATATTGCGGCGGGTGCTGCCTTTATCTCAAACTTTGTGTTGTGGGGCGAGGCTGGTTATTTTGATAATTCGGCTCACACCAAGCCTCTGCTTCATTTGTGGAGCTTAGGCATTGAAGAGCAGTTCTACATTGCGTGGCCGTTGCTGTTGTGGTTGGCATCAAAGTTAAGATTTTCACTCTTTGCGCTAACACTGATTCTTACAGCCCTCTCGTTTTATCTGAACGTCACTGGTATCAAAAGTGACGCGGTGGCTACGTTCTACTCGCCGCAAACACGGATTTGGGAGCTTTTAATTGGCAGCGGCTTAGCGTGGTGCTCGCTTTATAAAAAAGATGCTTTAGGCGACGCCGCATTGTTTATTGATAAGTGCTGCGGACGCGGCGGGTCTGCCGTCGATCAAGCGCGTATTCGTACACGTATGGCCAATGTTCTGTCTTGCATAGGCTTTATCGTCTTGATTTACGGCCTGATCCGAATTAACCGAGACCTCCAGTTTCCGGGTAAGTGGGCGCTCATACCGGTGTTGGGTACCGCCTTTATCGTGGCCGCTGGGCCTCTTGCACGGCTCAACGCAAAGATATTGTCCAACAAAGTTTTGGTGTGGTTTGGCTTGATTAGCTACCCGCTGTATTTATGGCATTGGCCGCTTCTTAGTTTTGCGTGGATTGTTGAGGCAAGCCCGCCAAGCGCCTCTACCCGTTTAGGCTTAATCTTGCTTTCAATTGCGCTGGCCTGGCTCACTTATCGGTTGATCGAGCGACCGATTCGTTTTGGAAAACATGGTGGTCTAAAGGTATGCCTTCTCATCGTGTTGATGCTCATACTTGGAGGGGCAGGCTTGGGTACGTATGATGAAAGGGGCTTTCCGTTTCGTAAAAACGTGCAGCTAGCCGATGCGTTGTACACCTCTGAAGCACATAATATTGAAGCCAACTTGGTTGCTAGTTACCGCAACTACGCCGGGGGCGAGCCTGGCCACTCAAGCAAGCCTGTAGTCTTAATTATTGGTGATTCGTACAACCCCAACTGGTCTGTTGGGCTCGGCACTGTGATCGATGTGAAGCAATACGATATTGTTTCGGTTTCGTATCTTGGTTGTAAGGTGAGCGTAACAGCCGAAAAAATCAGCGCAATCGCCAGAGAACAGAAATTTGAACGCTACTGCCAACCCTTTGAATTGTGGATTAACGATCCAAGTGTGATCCGCAGGCTCGCGGCCGTGATGTTGGTCAGCTATCGGCCCTTTGAATATGACGTCAATCGATTTAGATTTGACATACTTCGAGAGCTGAAGAAAAAAAATAGTCAGTTTGATTTATTTGTATTTGGAAATTACTTTCAACTTGATCCTGAGCAGTATTCGAGTTGTGAAAAGTTGATGTACAGAACCGGTCGCCGAGCCGACCTGTGTTTGGAGCTGGCGAATTATCCAAAAAAACAAACCAGTCGAGAAAGCTTGCCGCTTTATCCGCACGACCTTAAGTTTGCCTACGTCGATCTGATCGGCTTAACTTGCCATGAAGATAAAACGGGGTGTCCGACCGAAGCGCAAGGCGTACCTTTTATTAGCGACTCCCATCACTTGAACGCTACCTTCATCGCAAAACTCATGCGTGATCTTCAGACGACGCAGTCGGCAAACCTAGAAGACCTAGGTCTTCGAAAGTACTTGGTCAATCGGTCTGGTCCTTGATGGTATGAAGCCGTTGCGGTGCAAGGGCTTGACCTAACGCAAACGTAGGCTTGAAATTGGTGTTTTGGCGCCAAATAGCCAATGAGCTCTTAGGTGACGTACTAAAAGCTTTTGTGGCGCTTTATACTCAAAGCACTGTTTACCTTTGCGATCGACATCATGAAAATCCCATGCCCTCACTGCAATAAGATGAACCAACTCGCGATTGAGCGTCTGGCGAGCCAACCAATTTGTGGGGCGTGCAAAAAGGATTTATTGTCTGCCCCGCTTGAAGTTGATGAGCAACTATTTGGAGAATTAACCGCTCAATCGCCACTGCCAGTCATTGCCGACTTTTGGGCCTCGTGGTGCGGGCCATGCAAGATGTTTGCGCCAACTTTTCAGGCCAGTGCGCTTAAGCATACCAATGAAGCTTTGCATGTCAAGATCAATACCGAAGATAATCAAGCGCTGTCGCAGCGCTTAAGCATTCGGTCAATCCCGACGTTGGCTGCGTATTCAAAAGGCAAAGAACTCACACGCGTGAGTGGCGCGTTGCCTGCGCCGTCGCTTGAGCAGTTTGTGCAGAAAGCGATTCAAGACGCGGGCTGATCGTGGCCTGGGTCGTGAGGGTTGGTTGGACGTAGCACAGGAGGCTGCAGGCCACTGTGTATTGTTTGAGTGCCGTCGTGCGGTCTGTTATTGATACACAACAGTGAGCGTTTCTGCCACGAGTGCCGGCTTTGCAACGCCTTCAATTTCAACGGTGTTGCTATACGTTAGTCGTGCGCCACCTTCTATTGCGTCATATTTTTCAAGGGTACGATGTAAACGAATACGTGCACCGCACTGCACCGGACTTACGAATCGAACCTTGTTTTGGCCATAGTTAACGCCACGCGAGCGCTGTTTAATCCGAACGATTTGACTCGCTAAATAGGTCACAAGCGAAAGCGTGAGCATGCCGTGAGCGATGGTCTTGCCATCTGGCATTTGTTGTTTGGCACGCTCGCGATCAATGTGAATCCAATTATGGTCACCCGAGACCGCAGCAAAGTCATCGATTCTTTTTTGGTCGATGGTCAGCCAGTCACTGCTGCCAACTTTTTGACCTACATATTGCTTCATATCCGAAGGGAATTCGACTTCAAGCATGGTTGACTCCTGAGATCTGGTTGTCTGATTAACCGCACAAGCGGACTAGGCGTTCGCGGATGATGTGTTCGGCTTCTTGAACAATTCGCGCGACCAGTACTTCGCAACTTGGGATATCGTGAATGAGTCCTTGCACTTGCCCGACTGTCCAGATGCCGCCTTCGACATCGCCCCCTTCGTAGACTGCTCGGCCTTTGACGCCGGCAACTTTGGGGCCGATTTCAGCGATGGTGGCGCCTGACTTTTCCATCTCGATCACGCTTAGCGCTAAAGCGTTTTTGTAGACACGGCTGCTATTTCTTAGGCTTCGCAAAATCAGGCTGGTATCGTGTTCAGTTTGCTCAACGATGGTCCGTTTGATGTTGTCATGAACCGGCGCCTCGAGGGTGCACATAAAGCGCGTGCCCATGTTGATTGCCTCGGCCCCAAGGGCTAACGCTGCGACTAAACCACGCCCATCGCCAAAGCCGCCTGAGGCAATGACCGGAATCCTGAGCTTGGCGACTGCTGCGGGGATTAGTACCAGGCCAGGAATATCTTCTTCGCCGACGTGCCCCGCACATTCAAAGCCATCGATACTGACCGCACTTACACCGATGTCTTGCGCCTTCAAGGCGTGTCGGACAGTAGTGCACTTGTGTATGACGGTAATACCGGCCTTATTAAAAGCGGGCATGTGTGCTGAAGGGTTGTTGCCGGCGGTTTCGACAATCGTGACGCCCGCATCAATGATGACGTCTCGGTAGGCCTCGTAGGGGATGGGTTTGAGTGAGGGTAAAAAAGTGAGATTCACACCAAAGGGTTTATCAGTCATGCCACGCAAGCGATTGATTTCATCGTGAAGCGCTTCAGGGGTTGGCTGGGTGAGGGCGGTCAGTATCCCTAGGGCACCAGCGTTAGAGACTGCCGCGGTAAGTTCGGCACGCCCCACCCATTGCATGCCGCCTTGAATAATGGGGTGGGCGATACCTAATAAGCGTGTGATTGCGGTTTGCATGGTGTTGGTCCTTTACGGCTGAACGCTCAGGGCTTCAGCGGTTGAAATAAGTTGAGGTCGATAGGGCGTGCAGGTCGGGCTGAGATGCAGCTTGGCGCCGGTTAACTTCTGTAGCCCATCAAAGCCGA
>Ga0247843_1004703_pt1 | contig 20037 bp, 16 predicted proteins | sample LaCruzMarch2017__FD_192420 | JGI IMG/M metagenome (GOLD analysis project Ga0247843, IMG submission 192420) | Freshwater microbial communities from meromictic Lake La Cruz, Castile-La Mancha, Spain - LaCruzMarch2017_8m | ecosystem: Environmental > Aquatic > Freshwater > Lake | place: Spain...
CCTTCTCAAGTAATGGACGAAATGCTTCCCATGGAATTGATTCCGAAAGGCAAGTTAGAACAGGCTTCTTATTTTTGAGCTTTGATACTCTTTCTTGTTCGTCCCAGAAACCCTTTTGGCCCATTGTGAGCAGTCAATTATCTCAGAGATTTATAACTCAAACCGAACCTCTATCTAGAGCTACATCAATTTTTCGAGGTGCCCTATAAAAGCCTATGTGCATATATCAGCTGTCCAGCCGGTTTAGATAACCACCGGAGCGGCTGCTCAGCTCGGAGTAGGTGCCTAGCTCGCTAACGCGGCCTTTAGAGATGACGGCAATTTGGTCGGCGGATTCAATTGTAGATAACCGGTGAGCGATCGCGATGCGGGTTATCGGAAGCGACTCGAGTGTGCGTGTTACAGCAAGCTGGGTGGGTGCGTCCAGGGCGCTGGTTGCCTCATCCAAAAGAAGAATCTTAGGCCTTCCAATCAGCGCGCGGGCAAGTGATAGGCGCTGGCGCTGGCCACCCGAGATACTGGAGGAGCCTTCTGTGATGATTGTATTAAGTTGCATTGGCATACTCTCTATAACGTTCGATATTGAAGCCTGTGCCAAGGCTTCCCAGACCTCATCACGGCTGCAAGCTCGGCCTGCTCGCACCACCTCATAAATTGAGCCTGTGGGCAGCGGTGTGTTCTGCAGAACTACTCCTAATTGGCGCCGATAGTGGCGCACTGAAAGTTCGCGCAGATCTACGCCATCTACAGCGATTAGTCCAACTTCAGGATCAATCAATCGCAGCAAGCAACGCAACAGCGTGGTCTTCCCACATCCGGAGGCCCCAGTAATTGCTGTGAATTTACCTTGAGGAATAGTCAGATTTATGTCTCGAAGGACTGGTTCCTGCTCACCGGGATAACTCACATTAACTCCCATCACCTGCAACTGGCCATTAAAATTTAGTCGTGTAGAAGTACCAACTTGGCCGGCTTCGGGAGTGGCAAAAATCAAAATTTTGCTGCGTTGCCACAGCACAAACAAGCGCGACATGGTGGTAGCCATCTGCACCGCAATTAATGTAAGTTGGCTATTGAAAGACAGAAAGGCTGCCTGGAAAGAAACAATTAATCCCACTAAATCGTTTGGATTAAGGCTCCCCAAAGAGCCAGGGGCGGGTGGAATTCCTAGCGCCACGGCAGCCCTTGTCTTGTTAAGAGTTTCTATTACTACGATAATTATCACAAACTGTCCCAGAGGGGTGAGCACGCGAGACATGATTTGAATGGAGTTTTTTACAAACTCACCGCGGCGCATCAGCACACCCAGCCGCACCACATAATTAATCCACTGTTCGAATACGAAAGGTTCGCTGCCGCTTACACGTATTTGTGGCATGCCAATGACCGCTTGAAGACCCATATCAGCTAACTTGGCTTGGCTTTCTTGGAGAGGTAATTCAAACTCTGCGGCCTGTATCACTAACACCACCATGACTATTACATTAATCAGGCTAAACACTGCACCTACAGAAGCCAATAAAGGCTCGTAGGTAAACATTAGTACCAGACTAGAGAGTGCAAAAAGCATGCCCAAGCCACTGGTCAACAAGCCTTGACTTATCAATTGACGCATCTCGCTGATCGAGCCGACGCGCGAGACCAAGTCTGAAGTACCTAAAGACTGGAAGAAGGCAAGAGGTAACCGAATGAGATGGCTCCAAAGTGCATTTTCGAGCCGCGAGTTAATAAGTGATTCCACTTGCACCGAGGCCAAACTGCTGAATACTTGTGAGAGCACAGTGCTGATAGCGATGAGCAGCACAACAAAGGAGGTTTCAGCGATGAGTTTTAGGTCGCCCAGTGGCAACACCGTCCCAACCAAAAATGAGGTCAGCGCCGGGATACTGAGATTGAATATGGCTACTACCAGGCTGCCGGTAATCACAACTAGAAGGGCTGATCGGTAGCTAGTTAGAGAAAAGTCAAGAAGCTGCGTCAGCGAGCGCATTGGCACCGGTAATGATGCATAGAGCTCGTAGGCATAAGGTTTTAAAGTTATTGTTGGGTCAAGTTCTTCAACTAGACCAGTGACGCTGTCAAAGGCGACCGTTTTAACGCCCTGCCGATGCACGGCCAATGGGCGCCCATCACCAGCATTAAATACAATCATAGTTATTTTAGTTGTGAAACCAAGATCTGATGGAGTCCTGACCTCCCGGTGGACAATATTGTTAGCCTCAAGAAGATCGGTAAAAGTGCCTTCGCTTGCAATGATTAACCTATTATCTCGAAGATAGGACATTGCATATGTCAAAACAATACTATTAGGGTTATTAGCATGACTTGCCATTATTGTGTGAGCACTTTGACCTTGCACAGCGACCATGCTGCGGAGTAGTGCATTTTGTCGATCGCGCTCGAGGCTCATGCTGATCTCCCTCTATTTGAACTTTGCAACAGCTCAGTTTCAAGAAGGCGCTGGTAAGGGCCTTCTGCCTCGGCAAGATCACAGGGATGACCTTGCTCGATCAACTGTCCCTGCTCAAGTACTAGCACCCAGTCGCTTACTGTAGCTGCATACATTCGATGGGCTACTGTCAAAAGTGTGCGAGGCACTTTCTTTACAGAAGTTATAATTTGTTTCTCGCGACTATCGTCCAGTGCGCTGGTGGCTTCATCCATAAGCAATAGGCTGGGACGACGTATCAAGGCCCGTGCGATCTCTACTCTCTGGCGCTGGCCCCCGCTAAGTTTACCGCTCCCATTGCCCATGAATTGATTTAGCGCGGTGGCCCCGCCCAACTCATCGAGCAGGCCCGCCTGTTCAAGGGCGTATTTAGCTTCTTCAGAATTGAAACTGGGATCCCAGAGCGTTAGGTTTTGCTCGAGAGTGGTTGAGAATAAAAAGACATCCTGCGCCACCAGAGCAATCGAGGCGCGCAATGTGGGATCTTCCCATTCAAGCCAATTTCTTCCATCGTATAAGATTTCACCTTTGGTTGGTGGATGCAATCCTGCGAGCAAACGAAGAAGGGTAGACTTACCAGATCCACTGCTTCCAACGATTGCCAGATGTTGGCCGGCTTGTAAATTGAAACTTAGGCCACCAAAAAGCATTGGTGAGTTTTTGCTGAATTGGAAGCCTATTTCCCTTAGTTCAAGTTCACCCCGAAGCTTTTGGTTGGATGCGGGAGTTGCTTCCACCTTAAAGCTGCGCACCGCGGGATCAACATCATTGTCAATAAGGTCATTAGTGCGACCCATCTCGCCATCAAAAGATTGCAACTGGCTGCTGAGCATGCCTAGCTGTGCTAGGGGTTGAGAAATTAATCCTGTCAAAAACTGAAAGGCAACCAATTCACCAAGTGTAATCTTCCCAAAAATGATTAATACACTACCCAGTAACAATATGCAGGAGCGAATTAAAAATCCCGAGGTTGTTCCAATTATTCCTACCAGTGAGTTAGCAAGTGATTGCTTTTGGACTTCGATCATACTTTCGTTAAAGCTCGCTGCCCACTGCATGAAAGCTTCGTTCTCAAGGCCACTTGCCTTTATGCTTTCGATGGATTGGATTGCATAGATTCCAATACCTTCGGATTTCCCCTTGAGCATAGCAAGTTTGTAATTATCGTCCTTGCGCAATTCTTTAATCCAAGTGGTCAGTGCACTACTAACTCCAGTAATTGCAAGGGTCAGCAGGGCTAACCAGGGTGATATCAGCATGCCAACGATCAGTGCTAGCAACCCGCTGATGGTTGATAGAAAAAAATTGAGGAGGCCCGTAACGCCTAATTGAACAAGTGTGAACGGTAAGGTCAATCGTGTTGAGAGCTCGCCGCTCATGCGTCTCACAAAGTAGCTGTACGGAAGGCTAAATAGTGATATATATAGAATGGCGCTGATGCGTTTTAGCAGCTGATTACTCAAGGTACGCAATAGAAGTTGTTGTAGATTGAGAAGGGCAATCAACAACATCACAGAGATTCCTAAGATCCAGATTATTGGAATAGGTAAGTTCAGTCGGCCGTCTTGGAGAAAGCCCCCGACAAACTGGCTGGTGGCACCAGCCATAAACAACTCTGGCAAAGTACCCACCAATGAAATTAGCGCCACCAAGGGCAACAGGTTGCGGTAGGTTTTAAATAATACGGGCAATCTATGATAAAGCTTTGGCTCTCTTCCGCCCAGGTGGAAATCTTGCCCCGGCCGAAGTTCCAACGCAACACCAGTGAAACTATTCTGAAACTCTTTCAAGTCAATGCTGCGCCGGCCGCTGGCTGGGTCGCTGAGATAGGCCCTACCGTTAGTAAAGCCCTCAAGCACCAAAAAATGGTTGAAATTCCAAAATAAAATGCAGGGATTATTACCGTTTTTGCGTAAGTGCTCAGCACTGCAACTGAGTCCCTTAACCTCGAGACCGAGTTCTAGGGCTGCTTTCTTAAGTTGCAATGCTGTCACACCATCCCGTGAGATACCACAGCGTTCGCGCAGATCAGTCAGCGACATCACCTTGCCGTAGTACTTCAATATTATCTTGAGGGAAGCGGCGCCACACTCAACCTGTTCATATTGCAGTACAGTATTTGTTTTAACTCGGTTTTTAATTCGGATGCCAAACCATGATAATTTTGTGTTCATTTGTTATCCACAACTAATCCCATTGTTCTGCGTATGAAGGGCATCACAAATTCCACGGGATGTCGGGAGTAACTAATGATCTGAACGTCAGCCAATGCGCCCAGCCGTACCGGGTAGGGAGGAATACGACCAGAGCTCCAGCGATAACAACGTTGAGAAAAAATATTTTTACAGGAATTAGGCTCTGCTTGTTGTAACTCAATCATCACCACATATGGAACTTGAATCAATTGTTGGATAGATTTTGCAATGGATACGCTGCCCACAGTACCGCGTACTCCATCGCTTGAAAGTGGTAATTTGGAAACCTTAACTACAGTTCCAGGAATTCCTCCGTACTCGGCTCTGGAAATCCCTCTTGGTGTTACCAGTACTTTCATTCCACCGGCGACCTGATCAAAAGCGATGCTATTTAAAAATACTGGGATTATCATTGGCAGGGCTGGCTTCTCTTTTGAATAGGTCATCAATTCATCACCCTCTTGGACAAATCCGCCGTTGGCGAAGTTATTGGACAGAAGATAGATGCCGCCTTGAGGAACAAAGACACCAGTTTTCCTGAGGTATAAAACTAGTTGATAAACTAATTTATTGCGAGCTTCGATATCAGCAACGCTTGCTTGTTGGGATTTAGTGCGTTGCTCCTGTGAATTAATACGTGTGTTTAGATTGTTGCTATCAGAATTGAGCAGTTGGTTTTGGATTTGGTTAATTTGAGCTTGTTCTTCCATCAGCTGGATGCCAGGTAGAAAACCCCGTTCCCAAAGATTCTGTTTGCGTTGGTAAAGGTCTCGTCGAGCATTCAGTTCGCTGGCAATCGTAAGACGTTGTTTAATCTGAAGTCTGCTCAGGCCGTCTAATTGGCCTGAACGTTTTAGGAATTCAATTTCCTGTTGTTGTTCCATTGACAATGTAGGCAATGTGGATTGAAGAGCGCTGTAGAGCTCCTGATTATCCAGTGGATTAATCACACGCGCTATTAAGGTATCTTCTGCATACCTTACTGTTTTCGAGTCAATATTTTTAACCGGAGAACTAATAAGGTCATCAGGTAAAAATAGTCTCTGGCCAGCAACAGGCAACAATGTAGATTTGACGAGGTTAATTAAATTTTTTTCATTATTTTTTTGGCTTTCATTTGAGGCACCGCTTAATAGATTTTGCCTGAATTTTGTTAAAAGACTATTTGTCCTAATAGAATTTGGTGTTGAGTTATCTCGGCCGAGTCCACTCACTTGGTAATAAATGTTGCCAGTGGTAAATGACACCAAGCTGCTCATGCCGCCTCTTGGTACAAATGTCGCATAGCCCTCTACCAGATAGGGAATCCGCGCAAAAAAAGACCAACATACTCCAAACCCAGCGATAGCAAATGTAGTGATAATTGCCAGCCGTACAGGAAGGCGTATAAAAGAAGCTGGTTTTGTGCCTTCAGAATCAATACTCAAGCGTTCAAGCGCGATCGCCTCAAAAATCTGAAAGCGATCAATAGTCCTATTGCTAATATTTTTATTTATATCAGGCGAATCGTCGGCTTTTTCTTTGGCGAAATTATTGTTAATCATATGCTTTTCCAAATGTAGCCACCGTAAATAACAACGGGTAATGAATCATTGAACTGCACTATCGCCTAGCAGTGATTGATTTCGTAGCATATCTTTACGTCTCTCAAATGGCGAAAGCGCGCCATCGGGCCATCGGGCAGAAGACCGATATAGGCTATCAATAGCATTATTGTAAGTAAAAATTGAGTTCGAATAAACGGTGGCAGATGTAACAGCTTGCCTTAAGGATTGTATCACACTTGTCATATCGCCAACTCCAGCTATAAATCGTGCTTCAACGGCGATCATCGCCCTTTTGGAAGCAAGCAACTGAGCGTTGGCACTATCTAAACTAAGTTGCGACATAATATAATTATTGTAAGATTGCTCGACCTCGCGGACGATGATGAGCCTTTGATTGGCTGCTTTTTTCTCAAATCCTAACGCTAAGAAATCGTTTACTTTGGCATTAGCGGCATTAATACCACCATCGAATAGCTGCCAAGTAAAGTTCAGACCTAGAGCACCGTCAAAGAAATAGTTGGTGTTGTTGGCAGGATTTGGAAGTCCTGATGTTCTAGTAGTTAAATTGTCGTATGACCCTAAACCGCCCAGAGCTAATTTTGGCAAGTAAGAATTAATGAGACTATTGGCGGCCCAACTAGCACTCGAGGCTTCCGCTAAACTAGATTGAACCTCCTCTCGCAGTCGTAAGGCTTGACTGATAGTCACCGGCAGCGGATCGCTCCAGGCGCCATATTTGTAAAGCGGAATGGACGGCATCACTAATGTTCCAGTCGACATAGTCATCAATTCGGAAAGTCTAGCTGAGTCATTAAGCAGTTGTCGGTAAGTATCTATCAGAGTTGTTAATGTTTGATATTGCTGAACGCGAATCTGTTCAACATCGGCGATGGAAACCAGTCCGCTATTGAACTGCGCCTCAGTCAGTAAGGCCAGGCGTTCGGTACTTGTTAATATATTTTCATATGAATTGATCAATTCTAGGTATTCTTGCAACCTAAGGTAGGTTTGCTGTACCGATAAAACCAGGTCGCGGCTTTTCACGTCGAACAGCAATTGCAGGCTACGCAAACGTTCACTTCGCGAATTTATATTAGAACTGCGACTTGGATCGAAAAAAGTCCACGTAATGTTAATTTCTGCGTCTGACTTACTAGCCCTTAATTCGCTGATTTGATTGAGCGAGTTAGATGCTCTTGATGGTCGAGCCCTTCTTTCTCGAGTGTTGATGCGATAGCTCTGAGCGAGTCGGGCCTTAGTGACGTTCAGAGTTGGATACCACTGTCGCCGGACCGCAATCAAGTTCCACTCCGCACCTTGGATCTCAGCATAAGATTCCGCCAAAATTGGATTATTTAGGAGGGCCGATTCGAGAACCTCTGGCAAAGTTTTGTTAACAACTTTGTTAGTAGATTCAAACTTGTAGTCTCTCAGTTGCTTTCGTAATTCATTGATTACAGGATCGCTTTGAACCTGTGGTGCAATTTTATTGTTTATTTTGTAGCCCTTAAAAGGCTGGTTCGCCGTTACCTTGATGCTGGCCATTCCTCCACCTGGGAGTGTTGATGCAGGAACTTGGTGGCGTTGGTCTTGCTTAGCGTTTACTTTTGGTATCCCCGGTAGCAACAAATAGACGGCAAGGAGGCACTTTGTAATTTGTTTGAAGTCCATTAAAAATTGATGGTTGCCCAGTGAACTTGCATCTTAGAACAAATTTCAATAAAATAATTTATATACGTGATTTTATTAGTTCTTAGCAAGGTCAGCTTGTTTCAACTTAATTCCTTTAAGTATCGTAGTTGTCCACCACTAGCATAGAAAAGGGAATTGAATATCGCCAGTTTCTTTAGAGTGGGCCTTGAAAAAAGAGGTTTGTGCTCGCATCAGACGTTCACAATATAATGCTTTTTGACAAATGGTAATCATAAAACTCCCTCAATAGTGAAATTAATTGTATAGTTTAAGTAATGTTGCAAGACAACTAAATCCTGACTTGTGAATTGCCTGAATGATGTAGGTAGCGCAAGAAATTAAAAGTTAGATTTTTAGGTTCCACAAAGCCCTATTCCTTTTAAGCCCAATTTTTGTTGTAAATTTTCCTCCCTTCGATGTGGTAGAATAACCAAATACATGCTTTACTATAGCTTAAATTTGGTACCTAATCGAATTGCGTTTTGTTGCAGCTGCGCTAAGAGGGTGATTTCTTCATCCCTTCTCATGGATCCTATTTTCAAATCCTCCTTAGCTAAGTAAGTCTTTAAGAGCTCAACCGAATATGCAGAATCTGACCATACATAATCATCTTAATTTTCAGGAGCTTAATGCATGGAATCATCTGACTATCGTGAATATTTGCAGGCGTAACTATAAAGCATCTGATAAAGTTATACTTCGCATCAATGCAAATACTGTTCTTATAACCATAGGGCACCTCGAAAAATTCAACTTCGAGGGCGAACCGGCCGACGAGACTCATGTGCTGTTCAGGCCCCGCCCCTTGCGCTTATTTGGCTTACGGCAATTTTTCGTGGTGCCCCATAGTAATTGATATCATGTTTTTAACCCAACGTGCATTCAGATCCAATTACTGCAAGCGCTTTGGGCTTTCATTCCATCCTTCTGGTAGGCGATTCGCCTTTATCTCTTTATTGTCATCCCGGCTATTGCGCTGCTTTGGGACAGGAACAAGTGTGGCATCAATGATTTGTCCACCATGGGCTTCTAATTCTTGATCTCTTAGGTAATTCTTAAATATTTTAAAAAGCTCGTCTATTACATTTGCTTTTCGGAGTTGCTCTCTAAAAATTAATTGTTGTTACTTCGGGGATATCATGCATTACACCTAAACCAACAAACTGCTCAAAGGTACGTCTCTCATTTACTTGAAACTCAACCTCCTCATCACTAAGATTAAAAAGTTGTTGGAGAACCAGCATTTTAAATAAAATAAGGGGATTAATTCTTTTATGGCTAGCATTGCTCTTTCGCTCTTGATTCTACCCCTTGTCAAGTAATGGTCGAAATGCCTCCCATGGAACTGATTCCGAAAGGCAAGTTAGAACAGGCTTCTTATTTTTCAGCTTTGATACTCTTTCTTGTTCATCCCGGAAACCTTTTTGCCCATTGGAAATAGTTAACTATCTCAGAGAATTACAACTCAACCCGAAACTCTATCTAGAGCAACATCAATTTTTCGAGATGCCCTAAAGGCACTTTCTTGGATGACCCACGCATTCGTAATGATTTTCGCATTATGGCACCTCGGAAAAGAGGTGCCATAATGCGAAAATCATTAGTTTTACTTGTACATTTTATAGGTGCCTGCAGCCGTTAACCCTTTTGCAGCTTATGCCTTCCAACCTTTTGTTTTTTGTTAACAGTTTCCCTGTTGGGCGGAATTGTCCGTGCACAGATGTCACGACCAGATTTGATCTTATAAATCCAGACTTCTTTGCTTATATAGGGGACTTTTGCCAGTAAATCTATTGTTCGGAAAATACAAAAAAATCCCATTAGATTTATACTAAGCATGAAATTGACTTTATCTTCACCTATAGAAGGCTATTAAAAGAATTATCGCTGTCCCAGTAAACCTGCGCTAAGAACCTGGGGCATCCAATGTTGGTCATCTGTCGCTTCAATCAGGGCAAAGGCCACACCAGCCTTACCGGTGAGCAAGCCCGGAAGATTTAGCGAGCCGTTCTCCACACTAAAGAATTTGTATGAGCCGTCAGTTTTGGCCTGGCTGACAACTCGAGCTTCAGCCTCTGGCACCGCCGCGTCGATTAACCCCCCGTTTATTTGGTTATCTACCCTCAGCAGGCTGGTGAGACCGAAAACACCACAACAAAGATTGACCGTGGCATCTTCCTCACTTAATCTGGTCTGTTTGAGGGCCGACATCGTGATGGTGCGAGCGATATTCAGCTCGTTGTCGGTTTGGTCATCAGCCAGTCCAGCTGCCTGCAACACCTGTCGGCAGAGCAGTATTCCGGGGGCTCCGTGGCACCAGCTCAGCATGAATTCGTTGGGCTCGCTGCTTCTCCTGAAATCGGGCCAGTTTCCCTTGTCGGCAACGAACACGTCCCGCTCATAGCCCACTGCTCTGCGAGCAGCTGCAGCGAAGCGTTGCTGCCCAGTGGCTTGGGCTAAGCGGGCAAAGGCAGCGGCCATGCCGGCGGCTCCGTGGGAGAATCCAGTCAGCGCCGGACGGCGTTGACTAGTAAGGCTAGTCCCCAATGACCAGCCGCCACTTTCTAGCTGTAAGTTCAGAAGCCGCTCACCGCAAACAATGGCAAGTTGAAGTCCTTGCTTTGTTCCCAGAATCAATAGGGGGCCGATCAGGCCGGTGACTCCGCTGAGCAAATCAACGCCTTTATCTGCCTGAAGTCGTTCAGGCCTCAGCTGCTCTACGAGTTGCTCAGAGAGGGATGCCGCCTCGCTGACGCCGGATTGAGCGAGAAGAAGTAAGGCCAGCAAGATCCCTCCGCTACCATTGAGTCCGTATGGCAGATCTCGAATTAGCCTAAAAAACTGATCCATGTTGTTGTTTTCAGCCAACTGGGCCAATCTGGCAAAGCAACTCCAGGCGCGTTCGTGCCACATTGAGGCAGCAGCGGGATCAGGACTTGAGAGGGCCAGGCGTTCAAAAAGCAAGCCAATACCGCTGGTACCTGAATAAAGAGAGTTGCCGATCAAACCGAAGTTGAAGGATTCACCGTCAACTCCTACGTCCATGCCCAACCACTCTGGGCGGCCTTTGCGATCAAATATGGCAGAGTTCCAAAGCTCTTCTCCGAGTCGGAAAGCCTCTTCCCCGTATTTAGTCGTCTTAACACAGGACTTATCTAATAATTTTCCATGTTGATGGTTATTCGCTCTCGCTCTGAAATTGAGTTCAAATGGACTGTAATTAGCATTCAGATTTTTTGCTGCAATCGCACCCCGAATCAGTTTTTCTTGAAACTCGATCTGAGATGAGTCAAGCTCTAAAAGGCGACGCCTGGCTGACTCCAGACCGCTTGCTAACCAGTACCCCTGGATAGGAGCCAATTCTTCGGGCAAGGGCAATTCCTCGCTGTCGGTCAAATGTTCAAATAGTGGTATATCCAATCGCTCCATCTGCAAAAGCTCAGCCTGAAAAATGGGCCAGCTGTTCGGCTTCTTATTTAACAGAACAAAACTGCGACTCAATTGCTCCAGATTTAATCCTTGGGATACGGCGCTACGCAGCGACACTGGTTTGAGCATCTGCCGTTGTATGGCGTAATAAATTCTTGTGCTACGTGCCAACAGGCGCCTGGGCAGATTACTAAACTCTGGAAGTACTGCAAGCAATATAATTCTTTGATGAATTATATCTTGCATTTGCTTAGTAAAACCACCGCACAACTGTTCGATGAAATCTGTGAGCCGTTGCGGGCTGTCCAATGCCACCGGTAGACTGCTGGGCAGCTCGCAAGCTTGTCTGAAGGTTCCAGCCATCATTCCGTCACTATTGACCGCCATCCATCCAGGTAGATCGCGTTCAGGCGTTGGTTGAATGCCCAGAGCGCTGATGTCAAATACGTGCTTGCGCCCAGCGCCGACCATTAACCATTTTGGCAGCAGTCCGGAGCGAAGTACTGAGTCCTCTATTGACGATTGCATGAGTGACAAAGAGTCGGGGTCATCGTCTCCACTGCTGATCAAATCTCGCTCGCTGACATTGAGCAGGGTCTCGGTATCGATCAAAATCAAATGATTATTACTAGCGATTAAGTTTTCAAAGTGGCAGTCGTTGCAGCCCAGCAGGTGCAGCACCGCCATGACGCGGCCGGCGTTGGTGTAGAAACGTGCTAGATCTTCATCATTGGTGCATGGGCTATGCTCAACCCATTCCATGAAGCCGTAATCGCCCTTGCACAGCACCGTTAGGCAGCGCAAAGGGGGCATGGCGCAAGAATCATTCAGCTTTTGTAAAAAGTTCTGATAGGTCTGATCAAGCCTCATATCTTTAGGCTTATATACGACTTTAGTTAAATTTTTTGCCTGCGCGTCACCAAAGCTCAGAATCGCCACTGCTCGGGCGCCGCGGTGGGGGTCGCTCAGTCCTAACTGCACCTTGATAAGTAATGCATCTGAGGCAATTCCAAATTGCTCTTGAAGTTCGAGGCGGCTTACAGCCAGCCGATGCAACATCTCTGAACTGGCTTCGAGCCAAAGCTCGCTAATTGTTGCAAGCAGGCGTCCCAGCACGGGGAATTCGGACAGCAACTCCTTGTAACCACTTTTTAGCAGCTCGCTAATGAAAACATCGTATGCATTATGTACAGGCCCACCGCTGCCGTCACCATTTGTCCCAAGGTGGGCTAGTAAGATCTGTCCCGGAGTTCGGCGCTGGTTGAATTGCTCCCATAGGGCATGGTCAGCCGTGTTGCAGAGACGTTCGACTAGTGCCTCACCTAAATCAAGCCAAGCGTCATCGCTTAGTTGCAGCAAGGGCAATAGATCGGAACAGCGCACTTGCAGAGTTTGCAGCGCCCAAGCAGCAGCAGGTCTCCAGGCGTGGACAAACGGTTCTCGGACGCACCGTTCAGCCAGTCTTTGGGGGGCAAATCCATCAGTGGCAGCCTGGCGCAACGAAGCCAAAATTGGCCACCATGGCGGATAGAAAGGACAGTCTTCCAGGTCAGGCTGCAACGCCCAGCAAGCATGCTCGTACTTGATGCCGTCCCAGGCCAGGCGTTGCTCGAAGTTAGCTGAATTGTCGGGGGCGACAACCTGACGCCAGGCCTGAAGTTTGTCACTTTCTGGTAAAAGATTTTCTAGTTGGAGCCGCTGGTTGGAAATCCAGCTAATTCGTTGATGCAAACTCCACCCTTCCAGGCGCAGTCTACGATCAAGTGATGAAGTTTCGTCTTTAATATATTTTTGCATGCTTGACTTTAACATGTTGAATCCAAGCATTCATGAGATTATGGTATTAATTTTTTATTGTCTGCAAAAAGCACCTCAATAAAGGAGATTTCTGCTCGCCTCAGACGTTCATAGAAAATGCTTTCCGGCAAATGGTATTCACCTCCCCAATGGTGAAAATAAATTTACAGTTTAAGGGCACCTCGAAAAGAGCTATTTCCTAGATTGAACTGTTCATAAAAAATGCCTTTTGGCAAATGGTAATCATAAATCTTCTTCAATAATGAAACTAAATTTACGGTTTAAGTAATATTATAAGATAATTAAATACTGACTTATGAATTGCCTGAATTATGTAGGTAGCGCAAGAAATTAAAAGTAAGATTTTTTAGGCTCCACAAAGCCTTATTTCTTTTAATCCCAATTTTTGTTGTAAATTTGCCGCCCATTGATGTGGCAAAACAGCCAAATACATATTCTACTTGAGCTTGAATTTGAGACCTAATGGAATTGCGTTCTGTTGCAGCTGTACTTAGAGGGTGATTTCTTGATCCCTTCTCATGCATCCTATTTTCAAATCCTCCTAAGCTAAGTATGCTTTAAAATGCTCGCCGGAATATGCAGAATCTGCCCATACATATCAGCTTGATTTTCAGGACCTAGGAGCGTTAGAAGCATCTGTTTATCATGAACATTTGTAGGCGTAACTATAAAGCGTCTGATAAAATTGTACTTCGCATCAATGCAAATACTATTTTTATAACTACAGTGATTGATATCGTTCTTTTTAACCCAACGCGCATTCAAATCCATTTGCCGCAGTCAATTTGGGCGTTTATTCCATCTATCTGGGAGGCGATTCGCCTTGATCTCTTAGGTAGCTCTCAAACATTTCAAAAAGCATGTCTATTACATTCGCCTTACGGAAACGCTCTCTAAAGAAAGCCACTGTAGTCGCGTCGGGGATATCATGCATTACACCTAAACCAACAAACTGCTCAAAGGTACGTCTCTCATTTACTTGAAACTCAACCTCCTCATCACTAAGATTAAAAAGTTGTTGGAGAACCAGCATTTTAAATAAAATAAGGGGATCAATTCTTTTATGGCTAGCATTGCTCTTTCGCTCTTGACTGTACCCCTTGTCAAGTAATGGACGAAATGCCTCCCATAGAACTGATTGCGAAAGGCATGTTAGAACAGGCTTCTTATTTTTAAGCTTTGATACTCTTTCTTGTTCATTCCAGAAACCTTTTTGGCCCATTGGAAACAGTTAATTATCTCAGAGAATTATAACTTAACACGGAACTCTATCTAGAGCAACAACAATTTCTCGAGGTGCCCTTAAGTAATATTTTAAGATAATTAATATTGATTAACAAAATGATTGAATGGTATAAGTAGCGCAAAAAAAATTAAATTTAAGGTTTTTATGTTGCGCCAAGCCTTATTTATTCTAAACCCAATTGATTGCCAAAACCGTACCTTAGTAGCAATATTATTAAAGGGCACCTCGAAAAAAGAGCTATTTCATAGCTTGAACTGGTCATAAAAAAATGCCTTTCGGCAAATGGTAATCATACAAACTCACTCCAATAGTGAAAAAAGATTTGCAGTTTATCTAATTTTATGAATTAATTAATTGCTGACCAATGAATTACTTGAAAGATATAGGTAGCGTAAGAAATTAAATGTAAGATTTTTTAGGCTCCACCAAGCCTTATTCTTTTTAAGCCCGATTTTTCTTGTAAATTTGCCTCCCATTGATGTGGCAAAACAACCAAATACATGTTCTACTCGAGCTCGAGTTTGAGACCTAATGGAATTGCGCTTTGTTGCAGCTGCACTTAGAGGGTGATTTCTTGAGCCCTTCTCATGGATCCTATTTTCAAATCCAGCTAAGCTAAGTAAATCTTTAGAACGCTTGCCAGAATATGCTGAATCTGCCCATACATAATCATCGTAATTTTCAGGATCCAGGAGCATTGGAAGCATCTGGCTATCGTGAATATTTGCAGGGGTAACTACAAAGCGTCTGATAAAATCGTGCTCAGTATCAATGCAAATGCTGTTCTTATAACCATAGTGATTGATATCATTTTTTTAACCCAACGCGCATCCAAATCCTTTTGCTGCAGTCGCTTTGGGCTTTCATTCCATCCATCTGGTAAGCGATTCGCCTTTATCTCTTTATTGTCTTCCCGGCTATTGCGCTGCTTTGGGACAGGAACAAGTGTTGCATCAATGATTTGTCCACCACGGGCTTCTAATCCTTGATCTCTTAGGTAGCTCTCAAACATTTCAAAAAGCTCATCTATTATATTTGCCTTACGGAGACGCTCTCTAAAAAAAGCCACTGTAGTTGCGTCGGGGATATCATTCATTACGCCTAAACCAACAAATTCTTTAAACGAACGCCTATCATTAACTTGAAACTCAACCTCCTCATCACTCAGGTTGAAAAGTTGCTGGAAAACCAGCATTTTAAATAAAATAAGGGGATCAATTCTTTTACGGCCAGCATTGCTCTTGCATTCTTGACTATAACCCTTCTCAAGTAATGGGCGAAATGCTTCCCATGGAATTGATTCCGAAAGGCAAGTTAGAACAGGCTTCTTATTTTTGAGCTTTGATACTCTTTCTTGTTCGTCCCAAAAACCCTTTTGGCCCATTGGTAACAGTCAATTATCTCAGAGAATTATAACTTAAACCGAACCTCTATCTAGAGCTGCATCAATTTTTCGAGGTGCCCTAAAGAGCAAGCTGCTTGGGTAGATGGTTACAAGCATGGTAAAGGATTAGAGCTTATGTTGGCGAAGTTTAAATTCTTCAGCTATCTGCTGAATAGTAAACCATCGCATTGTCTCGATGCTGTGCTTGATTAAGGGAAAACTGATTCCTCACGTCTTTGCTCTTGTCAGCTTCTTCTTCAGATAAGGGATTTTTCTATTATAATTACAACTAATAATGTAATATATTATGTCAGTTTGGCTTACACCTGATAACTCCGCAGCATTTGAGCGACTGACAACGCCAGCGCTAGCCCAAGCATTGCATCGCATTAAACATCCAGGCGCTCAAGAGCCGCTCCTACTCGTTGGTTCTATCTTGGCTGTAGGGACTTTCTTTGCTGCTCAACCCGCCGCCCTGGCGGTACTGCGACCAGGGCTTGAGCAGTCAGTCGAGGTCCTTAGCCTTGTGGTGTCTAAGCCCTTCAGGCGTCTTGGTCTTGCGAGCGAACTATTGCGGTGGATTCAAGAACAGGCTTTGTCGATGGGGTTTCGATCCCTGTTTATCAGCTATCCCCTGGGTGATGAATCGAACATTGCAATGAAGCGGTTAACCGACCCGCGGCGTGGCTGGGAATGCATTGAGGGATTACGGCTTTTTCGTTTTGACCGTTGCGGTGCTCAAGCGTTACTACAAAGAATAGCACCCATGGTTCAATATCTTTATCGATCGAATCGATATAGCTTAGTTCCATGGAGCGATCTTGAGATTGACGCGCAGCAAGGGCTTGGTGAACAGCTTTATGCACCACAGTGGAGCTGGCCTTCACAAGAAGATCATATTACAAATTTTGATAGTCTTGATGAGAAAATAAGTGCAATTTTGCTAGACCGGGGTGTCATTTCTGGATGGGTTACAGCCCACCGGGTTGGGGACTCACTTCTTCGTATTACGAAGTTATGGGTGATTCCTGCCCATCAAGGAAAGGGAGCTGGAATGCTGCTGCTTAATCGCGCCGTCCAGCATTACATTAATGATTGCACATATATTAGCGGTTGTTTTGGAGTTAATCCAAAAAATAATGTTATGATGAAGATTTGCACACGTTACATAGAGCCTCTATCAGTCAGCGTTCAGAAAATCAGGCGTTGCTTATTTGCATTCTTATGATTTGCGCCTACAATGAATGGGGGTTCTTTAATTTATTTAAGAACTCTTGTGCAGTCATATCCCGAATTATATAGTTTTGTATATCAAAAAGTTACGCCGAGTTCCAGTCGAAGGATATGTTTCACTTGCATCTTCCCAAGTTGTGATAGCCTCAGGTAATTCTCTTGATCCAATCTTCGTAGCTGGGTTTGCGACCAGAACAAGTTTAATGTGAGATTATTACGGAGATAAGAATGTTGGGACTAATGAACATAGACTCTTAATTGCTTGGGGTGTGAAGTTGTTAACTCTTTGAGTTAATTTGCTTAAGGGGACCTCGAAAAAAGAGGTTTCTGCTCGCCTCAGGCGTTCATAAAATAATGCCTTTTGGCAAATGGTAATCATAAATTCTTCTTCAATAATGAAGCTGAATTTGTGATTTAAATAATATTATAAGATAATTAAATGCAGACTAATGTATTATCTGAATGATGTAGGTAGCGTAAGAAATTAAATGTAAGATTTTTTAGGCTCCACCAAGCCTTATTCCTTTTAAGCCCAATATTTTTTGTAAATTTGCCTCCCATTGATGTAGCAAAACAACCAAATACATGTTCTACTCCTGCTCGAATTTGAGACCTAATAGAATTGCTCTCTGTTGCAGCTGCACTAAGAGGGTGATTTCTTGAACCCTCTCATGAATCCTATTTTCAAATCCAGCTAAGCTAAGTAAGTCTTTAAAACGCTCGCCAGAATATGCAGAATCTGCCCATACATAATCATCTTGATTTTCAGGATCTAAGAGCATTGGAAGCATCTGACTATCATGAATATTTGTAGGCGTAATTATAAAGCATCTGATAAGGTTGTACTTCGCATCAATGCAAATACTACTTTTATAACCATAGTGATTGATATCATTTTTCTTTAACCCAACGCGCATCCAGATTCTTTTGCTGCAAGCGCTTTGGGTTTTCATTCCATCCATCTGATAGGCGATTTGCCTTGATCTCTTTATTAACTTCCCGGCTGTTGCGCTGTTTTGGGACAGGAACAAGTGTGGCATCAATGATTTGTCTAACACGGGCTTCTAATTCTTTATTTCTTAGGTAGCTCTCAAGCATTTCAAAAAGCTCGTCTATTACATTTGCCTTACGGAGACGATCTCTAAAAAAAGCTACTGTAGTTGCGTCGGGGATATCATTCATTACCCCTAAACCAACAAATTCCTCAAACGATAGTCGGTCATCAACTTGAAATTCAATCTCCTCATCACTAAGATTAAAAAGTTCTTGGAGAACCAGCATTTTAAATAAAATAAGGGGATCAATTCTTTTGCGGCCAGCATTTACCTTGCGCTCTTGATTATAGCCATAGCCCTTGTCATGTAATGGGCGAAATGCCTCCCATGGAATTGATTCCGAAAGGCAAATTAGAAGAGGCTTCTTATTTTTAAGCTTTGATACTCTTTCTTGTTCGTCCCAAAAACCTTTTAGCCCATTGAAAACAGTCAATTATCTAAAAGAATTGTAACTCAAACTGAACCCCTATCTAGAGTCATATTAATCTTTCGAGGTGCCCTTAATTCCTGACAGTATGTCTACCTGCAACTGACTGTTAATCCGTATTCGAAGGATTTTGCTTAAAACTAAATATTAATCATATCCAGATGCTTGCAAGCGCTTGATTAATAAATGTTACTATGAACGTCATTTCGCCTGCAATGTGCTTTTGTTAATTCACAATGCCTTTGTGATAAATGCATCAACTTATGGTTTTATCGCCAGAAGAGTGCTCGACAGTTGCGGATTCTGTGCTTGCTTTGTCTGATAATTGGGTGCAACGAGCACCTTTTGATTTTTATACACTCGGCGCAGCTACCTATTTAGATGGTCCTTGGGATGGCGAGAATTATATAAGCGAGCGATGCTCCACTCGCTCGCTTCTTATGAATAATTTTTTCGATCTATACCATACCATAATAAATGTGTTTCAGCCTGTGCTTGGAGCTGTCGATTTTCATCCTCAGCTGGGATTACCTGGCTTTCATATCTTTAGCGCAAAGCCAGGAAACATAATGATGAATACAACACCAGTATGTGCAAAAGCTGGCGGAAATATTCATCAAGATTTTCAATATTATGCGCACAACACACTTTGGAGTAATTACAACAAAATTGATTTTGATCATCCATTGTCATTCACTATACCGATAGCAATGCCTGATAAAGGATCTGGCCTTAATATCTGGAAAGGGTTGCATAGGGGGAAACACACGGCTCAGGAGCTTAGCGATCTAGCACGTCTTATACCTCCCGAAAAAATTAACTATAGGCTAGGGGAAATGATATGGTTTGATTACAACCTGTTGCACCAGATTGCTCAGCAAGAATGCCTGCAGGGCCAAGATCGTAGAATAACCTTACAAGGTCATGGCCTGCGCTGCGACGATGTTTGGTTTTTATACTTTTGATAGACTTAATTATCTCTTCATAATTCATTTCCCAAAGCAATCATTCATAGCGCACCTCCTTTTGAAGCGTCTTAGAAATGCCTCCCTCCCCCAATGAAAAAATATTTGGAGCCGGTCTGAGTAGTTAGAACCTATGTAATACACCACTGCGTGAGACGAGCACTGGTCTTTAAGAACCCAATGTTGGCTTGATTTTTCAGAAGTTGCCCTGCGTCTGTCAACCAATATCCAAGCCACCACATTCTGTTTCTCTGATTTTTCATCTCAGCAGGCCCCCAACGGCTACAAGCTGTAATGGTCTATTTAGTTAAATTAGTGATGCAATTATACCCCTGCTATAAGCAGCACCGCCCAGCGCAGAACCCCCTTCTCTGCGAAATCACAATGGCAGCCTCCATGTGCGGGTGCTGATTGATGGAATGTACGCCTGTATCAACCGCCTTGTCCCGCTGGCAAGGGCAAATTCTAAGACCAATTTCCAACCCAAGGCATCCGTTTCGTTTAAACGCGAATGGTTGGCCAACCAGGCATCCGGCACTGTTATCAGCAGATCTAGATCGGAATCGGGGCGGGCAGTGCCGCAGGCGCGGGAACCAA
>Ga0247843_1004705_pt1 | contig 20034 bp, 14 predicted proteins | sample LaCruzMarch2017__FD_192420 | JGI IMG/M metagenome (GOLD analysis project Ga0247843, IMG submission 192420) | Freshwater microbial communities from meromictic Lake La Cruz, Castile-La Mancha, Spain - LaCruzMarch2017_8m | ecosystem: Environmental > Aquatic > Freshwater > Lake | place: Spain...
TAGCGGTATTGCCGTCACCAAAATCCCAAACGTAGGAATCTGCCTCCTCGGATAGGTTTGTAAAGCTCACTTCCAAACCATTGGGGGTCATGGTGTACAATACCGTCGGCAGCGGACTGGTATTCACGAGGGCTGTTTGAACCAAAGTGCTTTCGCCAAAAGCGTTTTGAACGGTCAACGTAGCGTCATAAGTGCCTGGCGTCAAGTAGATTATGCTTGGGTTTTGTGCCGTAGAAGTATCTGGCAAACCGCCCGGAAACTGCCATAACCACGCACTTGGATCATCCGTCGAAAGATCCTGGTACTGTACCACCATCGGAACGCAGCCCGCTGCCGGGGAAACCTGGAATGCCGCCTGTGGTGCCTGGCCTGAAATATTTACATTTTGTGCACTTGGGCTAATGCCACAGATTCCGTTGGCTATCAGGGTTATGAGGTATGAGCCGGGCATAGCGTAGACATGGGTTGGAGCGACTTCATCAGAGGTAAAACCATCTCCAAAATTCCATAAATAACTCGTAGCATTCACGGAGTTATTTTCCAATAATATTTGATTTTGGTTTATTAGGACGGAGAAATACGCTTCTGGCAACGGATGGGCGGTGATTATCGCATTTTGACTCAGGCTGGATTGTCCAAACCCGTTTTGTACCATCAGTGTAGCCGAATAACTACCTGGCACACTGTAAGTAACGCTCGGATTTTGCTCAATTGAACTGGATGGATTGCCGCCCGGAAATTCCCAATGCCATTGGTTGGGGTTGCCGGTAGAATTATCCTGAAACTGAACTATAAATGGCACACAACCCATATTTTGTACAACCTGAAAGGCTGCTTGTGGGGCTGGTGCCGTGATATCCACTAAAAAAGTGCTGACACTTGACCCACATAAGCCATTTGCTACCAAAGTAATGGTGTATTCCCCTGGGGAATTGTATGTATGGCTGGGGGATATTTCTGTGGACGTAAAACCGTCGCCAAAATCCCATAGATACCCCGTTGCGTTTTGCGAAAGATTGCTCAGGGATACTTCATTTAAAAGAGTATCCGCCGTAAAATCGGCAATCGTAAGTGGGAGGATGGTCAAAAGGGCATTTTGGACACTTGTATTTTGGCCAAAAATGTTCTCGACCGTTAGCGTAGCTGAATAGGTTCCGGGACTGTTGTAAGTAATGATCGGATTTTCTGCTGTGGAAATTGAAGGATATCCGCCCGGAAATTCCCAATGCCAGGCTGTTGGTTGCCCAATCGAATGATCCGTGAATTGAACCGTAAAGGGTGAACATCCTGCATTTTGTGAAATCTGAAATGCTGCCAAAGGCAATTGCCCAGCAATCACAACGAGTTTGGTTTGGGTTGTACTGGGACAAAGCCCGAATGCGGTCAATGTAACAGTGTAAGTTCCTGGAGCGGAATAGGTATGTGACGGGTTGGTTTCTGTGGAAGTGGCGCCATCGCCGAAATCCCAAAGATAATTGGTGGCATTGGAGGAGAGGTTATTTACGGTCAAAACGTTTTGGGATACACTCGAGCTGAAACTGGCCAGCGGAGGGGCGTTGAGGTTAAGCACCAGCGTATCCTCAAAAAGAAATGTTTGACCACCAATTTTGGCAATCAGGTCATAAACGCCAGCATTGTTATATACCACTTTTTGAGGACCCGCACCACTAATAATGGAAGGCACTGCGCCAGGGCATTCAAGCATAACCCCGCCTGGCATCATAAAAGTGACCGTATCAGGCGCGCAACCATCGCTATCTGTAAAATAATCAATCAAATAGACCCGCTGGGCATAGTCATTGCTACACCCGGAGATTAAGGTCTCTGACCATACATACACGCCACCACTATTGACCATTAGACCATCTGGAAACGTATATTCCGAACCTATTCCAACGACTGGTGGTAGTGTAGAAAACCCTCCTTCGGTCTCCAAATGGATTGTGAGTAATACCGGGCAAGGATATACATATCCATCGTCTCCTACATAATCGGACAAATAAAATTGACGCGTCCCAGGATACGAAAGTAGTGGAACACCATAATCGTAATACGCTGATATATAGGGATATTCTGTATAACAGACCGTGGCATTTTCCACCAGAAAAAGGTTCGTGTCGGCTGTAAATGGAAGGCAAACAAAAGCGCTGGTATCTGTAAAATTATAGGCAGCAACACAAACTTCGCCATCGCCATTTCCGAAGGTCAATTCTACTGACAAGTTTCCAGGCCCTGGAATCGTCACCTCCGGTTGGCCATTTACCAAAGCGCCGTTGGTCGCTTTCCAAATATAGCCTGCGGCGCCGAAAGGAATTTTGTTGAGCGCCACACCGATCGAAGCATTTTGGCAACCATTCGGATTAAATTCTTCAAAATCAGGGTCGCCTATACCACCAATACATTGTGGGGGAATTTCAAAAATAAAATCGCACAAATCTCCGGCGAAACCGTCTATCAGGATGTAATACTCTTCTCCTGGGACTGTTGGAAATACCAAAGTTTGAGGTTGCCAACCGCAAAAACTGCAGCCTTCCAAACAATCCAGAGGAGGGGTATTACAATCCTCGTAGACAGCCAATTGCAATCCGGCGCCATTCAAACAGTATCCAGGCGTAATGGTCATGCTCATTAAGTTGCAGGCGCTGACAAATGAAAACCATTGATCATTTTCGATGGTGCCGCAAAATCCAATGGCGCCATCCTTACCATAACTTGTGTTGCCGAACAAAAGATTCACATTGGCAGGGAGCGGAGCGGCACTATTGCAAGATTCGCCTGCAATTGATTCGTAGTTCAACCCTGAACATATAATTCCGGACTGGTCGCAAAACTTAATCTTAAACCCATAAATATAGCCTACGCCCCGATACCCATTACTGCTAACCGTTAGAAGCCATTTACCATTGACGGGACCAGTATTGATACTTTCTAAACAATCATTTGCCGGGGTCACATTGTGGTGATAACTGCCCGTAAACGTTGAATTATTTGGCCAGTTTGTGTTGCTCTCAAATATTGGAGAAAACCCCGGATCCGGGTTTGCCGGATCACCACAGCGTTTTATTTTGATCTTCCAGCGGGAGAAATAAGTCGTATCATTATTAGCGGGGGAACTAATGAGCGGAACCGTTTGGCCAGACGGGGAAGTGAGCGAAATCTCAAGGTCGCTGATAAAATCATGAGCAAAATCAATCTCCACCTCACAGACACCCTGCCCGTTTGCCCCTAACCAATTGGACTGAGCACCAATAACCCCCAGGCTAAACGTGCGTGTAAGATTAGCAACGATGGGAATTTGACATTGTGAACAGCCGCAATCCGACTGCGAAAAAAGAGGAGCGTAGGCGAATGTAAATATAGCAACGAAAAAGAAACGGTATAACAAGGTCATAAGGCAGGAAAATAGATTTCCTGCAAGACCAAATGCATTTGGGTTTCGCTGCCTTGCCGCCAACTCAATCCTCCGAGATCACATCCCTGGCAAACAAAATCTTTGTCTTCCAATAAGCGGATTGACTGATATTCTCCACAATAACACCCCTGCTGGTCGTACTGTGAACGCAGGTTATACCATCCGACCCGCGTTTTACAACAAGCGCCACATGGGAGATTTTCTTCTTGCTTTCGCCAAAAAAAATCAAATCGCCGGGCATAACTTTTTCTATGGCGACATGGCGCCCTTCAGTGGCTTGAATAGCCGACGCAGGGGAGGCCATCACGCCAAATTCTTTCAATACATAGCTTGTGAAACCCGAACAGTCGAAACCCGTTTTAGGGCTTTGACCGGCATATTTGTAGGTGGTTCCCACAAATTTTTTGCCATAGTCCACCACCTTTTTGCGAAAAGGAGTGGCGACCGCCTCGGTGTAGGCACCAGACTTTGAGGGTGCTTTAGGTTTAGATTTTGTTGGTGGTTTTACAGGAGTACAATGAAGGGCCAATAGGGCAATTAGCAGGAAAAGTGGAAATCGAGCGGTGTGCATGTCAGATAAACTTTGCGAGAAAACGCTGCAAAGTTCGGAAAATGCGGCAGCCTTGTTGTTTTTGATTTGTTTAACGGGATAGCTACCTGTTAATTCATAGCATCTACTTCCATAACCAATTCAAGGAGCAGACTCAGGTCTTCATAAAACTCGTGTACAACTTCATAACTTGTATTATTAGCGAATAAGGAGGGTTCCAACAGGTCGCGATCCTGCCGCAAGGCGAGGTAGATTTTATCGCCAATGATGGAGAAGTAAATTTCCTTTTCGCGGCCAATTTCCTGAAAACGCTGTCGAAAAAGCAGGATGGCTTTTTGAAACTCCTCCGAAATCACGTCTTTAATCCGCACATCGGGCGTGGCATAAGTATCAAAAAATACCTCAAATTCGGGTAAAATCCCATCCCGAACCCTTCGCCCACCTTCGAGATGGAACGCCCGTTCGCTGCGACTCAGGTATTTGCGGTATGCATCGGGAAGTCCCAAAACGCCGCCGTGCATGTCCCAACGCTGGTAATCGGCCACCAGGAAAATACCCGAAAAAACAAGGTCGAGTTGACTGCGCACTTCAGAGAACTCCTTAACGCGCAATTCACAAACCTCAAATGGGGTTTCGCGCACCTGCCCTCGAATCAAATCTTCGCCAAAATAATCGTCGCAAGTAGTAAAAATCCGACTTTCCAGAAATTTATCAGTCGGAATAAAGCCCTTGGGTTCGTAGCCATCGAAGGAAAAATTCACATCATTGTCAATAAAATCGAGCAAAAGTGTCACGATACGCGGTTTGAATTCTTTGAAAAAAATCTGCACCTTGAACGCTAAATAGGCGATCCAAAGTCCGACCGGGATAAACAAGGCCAGCGTAACCGCAAAAATGGAAAGGTAAACCTGTAGCACCACCACACCCACCAGCATCAGCCCGGAGAGCAGAAGCAGCCGCATAAGCCGCCGCCGTCGTTGCTCCATGTTGAGCAATTCCGGGTGGATGCTCTGGTTATAAAAAAGTCGGAAGTTGTGGTAGGAGGATTGCACGGCCAAATGTAGAACCTTTTATCTTTGCAAGAAAAATCTGTCTGCCATGTCTGCTATCGAACAAAAATTAGAAATGTACGAATGGCTCTCGAAAATTCGAGACCAAGACTCCATCCATCAATTATACGAGTTGATGTTGGATTTCATCCGAACGCGCATTCAGATGGAAAATGGATTGAAGGAGGATGTTGAATCAAAAATGACTTCCCTGCAGGAAGCCGCGCTACTTCGTGCAATTGAACGGAGCAAAGATGAAGGCAACTTTGTCTCTGATGAAGATGCCCAAAAACAATTTGCAAAATGGCTAGAAAACTGATTTGGGACAAAGAGGTGCTTGCGCAAATTGACGAAGTTGCCACCTACAACCTGAAAAGAATCCCTATGAGTGAAAGATGCATTAGAATATAACTTGGGCCAAGCGGATAATATTCTTATTTAAAACAATTTGCATTGTATTTATTGATACTAAGTCATTTCCCTAACCTGTGTTGAAAACTTCCCACCCCCCATTTCTTTCCCAAGCCCTATTTTCGCCCTCTTTTTTGTCAGACCGTTGACTTTTGACCGTTGACTATTGACTTTTGACCGTTGACCAGATTCCAAAAGAGTAAGTTTTTGTCAAAAGTCAACGGTCAAAAGTCAATAGTCAACGGTCAACGGTCAACAGCCAACGGTCAATAGTCAAGGGCAGATATGCGGCTTAAATCATTAGAAATCAAGGGGTTCAAATCCTTCGCCAATGAAACGGTGCTCCACTTCAACTCCGATGTGACGGGCGTGGTGGGCCCCAACGGCTCAGGCAAAAGCAATGTGGTAGACGCCATCCGCTGGGTGTTGGGCGAGCAAAAAAGCAGTCAGTTGCGCCTGGACAAGATGTCCTCGATCCTTTTCAACGGCACTAAAAAGCGCAAGGAAGGCCAAATGGCTCAGGTAACGCTGACTTTTGACAACACGAAAAACGTCCTGCCGACTGATTACACCACGGTCGCCATCAGCCGCATTCTCTACCGAAGTGGTGAGAGCGAATACCGCCTCAATGGGGTTTCCTGCCGCCTCAAAGACATCACCTCCCTTTTTCTGGACACAGGCATCGGACCAGACAGTTACGCCATCATCGCGCTCAACATGGTGGAAGACATGCTTTCTGACCGCGAACAGGCTCGACGCAAGATGTTTGAACAGGCCGCCGGGGTGAGTAAATACAAGGCGCGCAAATTGGAGACCAAGCAAAAACTCGAAGCCACTGCCGCCGACCTCGATAGGGTAGAGGACCTCTTGTTTGAAATCACCGACCAACTTAAAAAGCTCGAAAAACAAGCCGAACGCGCTCAGAAATATTACGAACTAAAGGCCGAATACAAAACCATCAGCGTTGAACTAGCAGTCCACAACCTCGCCAGGCACAAAAAAACCTATAAAGAACTCGAAGGCCAAATCACCCGCGAAGAAGACAATTATCGCAGCACTGAGGCCATGACTCGCTTGCTGGAGGCTGACACCGAGGCCAAACGGAAGAGCCATACGGACAAAGAAACCAGCCTTAGCGAGCAACAACAGGAGGTCAACCAACTGACAGGGCGCATTCGAGGCAAGGAAAACGAGAAGGCCATGTTGGAGCAAAAACGCTCATTTGTCAACAACGACCTCCAACGACTCTATGACCAAATTGCCAACAGCGGCAACACCCTCCGCTCGCTGGATTCAGAAATTGAAGGCTATCAAACCGACCTGAATTATGAGCGAAATCTGGAGGGAGAATTTGAAGTTGCCCTCACAGAAGCGCAAAAAACCTTAGAAAAAGTCCGCTCCGACCATAACCTGATGAAAGGCAGCCTGGACGAGTTCGTGAAAGAACAGCAGGGTTTTGAGCGTGAAATTGTGGAGTTGGAAAAGACAAAAGCCATTCAGGCCAACCAAATCGAAAACCTTCGCCGCGACGTGGAGCGCACTTTGGGCGACATTGCAACGCGCCGGGAGGAGATGAAAATGCTGGAGAAAAATCTGGCAGAACAGACCAAGACAGAATCCGCTCAGGCCAAAAAAATCGCCGATCTGGATGCAGCCGAAATCAAAAGAAAGGCTGATTTGGTCACAAGCGAACAGCAACAAGACGCGCTTTCCAAAAAACTCGCCGACCATAACCGCGGCCTCGATGCCCGCCGCAACGAGCACAAATTGACCAAAAGTATGGTCGAATCGCTCGAAGGTTTCCCGGAGAGCATCAAGTTTTTGAGCCAGGACAAAGAATGGGCCAAGCGCTGTCCCTTGCTTTCTGATATGCTCTATGTTCGGGAAGAGTACCGGATTGTGATTGAAAACTATCTGGAAAACTACCTCAACTACTACGTGGTACCCAATGCCGAAGAAGCCATGAAGGCCATTGGGCTGCTGGGCCAAAGTCAAAAAGGTCGCGCCAATTTTTTCATGCTGGATGCTTTTCGCGACTATCAGGTGCCACTCGCATTATTGCCCGGTGGAATCCAGGCGGTAGATGTAGTGGAAGTAGAAGCGCAGTACCGCCCCTTGATGGAATTTTTGTTGGAAAATGTGGTGATTTCAGAGGAGAGTCTTCCTTCCTCGGCTACAGGCTCAGAGATGACGATCATTTCCAAATCGGGCACTTTTGTAAAGCGGAAATTCTCGATGTCAGGCGGCTCTGTAGGGCTTTTTGAGGGTAAAAAAATTGGCCGCAAAAAAAACCTCGAAATACTCGAGACGGAAATCAAAAAGCTGGAAGGCACAGAGAATCAACTCAATACACAACTCAGCACACTGCGAACGCACATCTCCGCGCTGCGCAATGCCGACCAATCGGCCATGCTTCAGCGCGAACGCGAAGTGCTCAACCGTCTCAGCCAGGACAAGGCCGGGATGCAGGCAAAGTTGGACAATATTGCGGCGTTTGTAGCCAATTTTGATGCTCAAGCGGGCGATGCCAATCAGCGTATCAAAAACTTGACGGAAAGCAACGCCTTGATCGAAACCGTTTTGTCCAGCAAAACCGCCGCCGCCGCCGCTTTGCGTGAACGCCTGACAAGTGCCGATGGATCTTTTCGGGACGTAGCAGAGCAACTCAGCCACTCCAGCGCGGCCTATAACCAGAAAAACATAGAGTTCATTCGTCAGCAAAACAAGGTCAACACGCTCCGGCAGGAACTCGCTTTCCGCGAAAACCGCCGCAACGACCTCCGTCAAACACTCGCTACCGCGCAGACGAATCTTGCCAAAAACAATGATGAGTTGGGTATGATCGAGACGGATATCCAGCGCATTACCCAGGAATTAACCACGGGATACGCCCAGAAAAAGGAGAAAGAAGCTGCACTCAGCGGGGTAGAACAAGCCTATTTTAAAGCCCGCAATGAAATTCACGAACTGGAAAACAAACAGCGGGACAACTTCCGCAAACAACAGGATTTGCAGGTGCTGGTGAACCGCCTGAAAGAAAAGTTTAATGACGTAAAATTTGAAATAACGGCTATTGGCGAGCGATTGCGGGCAGAGTTTGGCATTGGGGTGAATGACGTTATCAACCAGGAGCCAAACCCTGAATATCAACGTGATACGCTCGAACGGGACGTAAACAACCTCAAACGCCGACTCGATAATTACGGAGAAATAAACCCCATGGCCATCGAGGCCTACAACGAAATCAAATCGCGGCACGACACCATTGCCGGACAGCGAGACGACATTTTAACTGCAAAAGAAAACCTCGTACAAACCATGAAAGAAATCGAGGAGACGGCCACAGCTCGTTTCCTTGAATCCTTTGCTCAAGTGCGAGAGAACTTCATCTCGGTATTTCGCACCCTGTTCACGGAAGACGATTCCGCCGACTTGCTGCTCAGCAACCCGGACCATCCCTTGGACTCGGACATTGTCATCATCGCCAAGCCCAAAGGCAAACGCCCGCAGACCATTGCGCAACTCTCCGGGGGGGAAAAAACCCTCACGGCCATTGCGCTACTTTTTGCACTTTATCTGCTAAAACCTGCACCTTTCTGTATTTTCGACGAGGTGGATGCGCCACTGGATGATGCGAACATTGACAAGTTCAACCGCATTATCCGTCAGTTCTCCAAGGATTCGCAGTTCATCGTGGTGACCCACAACAAGGCGACCATGACGGCGGTGGATACCATTTACGGGGTATATATGCCCGAGCAGGGCGTTTCAGCGGTTACACCCGTGGATTTTAGAAAATTGGGGCATGAGGCGATGGTGTTTGAGGCGGGGTAAGGCAGCTTACCTGAAATACATCAAAATCGCCCCAAATGCTGTAATTAGCGCCAGCAACACAGAAGCCATTTTGATAGAATACCGCATGTGCCGCACGAAACTTTCGATTTCATTGCGGAACTGTGGATAACGAGGCAAAATTTCTTCCTCCAGCTTTTGTCGGTTGAATATATGCGCCGCGCCAAACTCGACTTTGTTGCGCACCAGAATGCCATATACTTTGAGCACCTTGGCCCGGAAGTAGACATTTACGAACAACATGGCCACAAACAAGCCACCAACGATGTAAAGTAGGAGGGTATACATGGCGCAAATGTAAAACGGACAAAGGTGCTGCGTCAACTTTACCCAACTTTTACACAGCAATTCTGTTCGAATCCCGAAATTTGCGCTTCACCCGCCATAGCCCTTCAGGGCGAAGGAGGGCAAAAATCCCGATATCAACGCCCTCATGCAAGAAGAAGAAAAATCCCGCCCCAAACTTACCCGTGAAAGCCTTCGCGAAGCCCTAAAAATCTTTGTTTACATCCGTCCTTATCGAGCACAGTTCATTTTTGGACTGGTGCTGCTCTTTCTCGGGAGCACGGTATTTTTGGTGTTTCCTGCCCTCATAGGTCGCTCACTGGATGTTGCCCAGGGAAATATCCCGCAGGACCTTGACCTCCCTAAAATTGGGATGTGGCTTGTCTTAATCCTTGTATTTCAAGGCATTGTGTCTTATCTTCGGGTCATGATGTTCGCCCAGGTAAGCGAACGTGGCACTGCCGACATTCGGGTGGCGCTCTATCGAAGGCTCATTTCGCTCCCCATCGTTTTTTTTGAAAAAAGCCGCGTGGGCGAACTGGTCAGCCGCCTCACCAATGATGTGGAAAAACTCTACAATACCTTTTATTTTGTGCTGGCCGAGTTTCTTAGGCAGATCATCATCCTCGTTGGTGGGATCGCCGTGCTTTGGTGGATGTCGCACAAATTGGCCTTTGTAATGCTGGTCACTTTTCCAGTCATTGTGATTGGAGCTATGGTGTTTGGCCGTTGGGTGCGTAAACTTTCCAAACAACGGCAAGACAAATTGGCGAATACCAATACGATCCTCGACGAGACCCTGCAAAGTATCCATGCGGTAAAGGCATTTACCAACGAACTCTTTGAAAGTCAACGCTATGGAAAGTCAAACGCTGAAGTGGTACAAGTGTCCATGCGCTACGCTAAAGGCCGGGCCGTGTTTGCGGTGTTCATCATTACCATGCTTTTTGGGGCCTTGTTTTTTGTGATTTTGTACGGGATGAACATGGTTCAAATGGATGCAGCGCTGCCAGTCGGCACTCCGGGTAAATTTACAGGTGGCGACCTCATCGCTTTCATCACCTACACTGCGGTGATTGGTGGTAGCATCGCCAGTCTCGGAAATTTTTATACCGAACTGGTAGGCGCAGTAGGTGCCACCGAACGTATCCGCGAGATCCTTAAATCATCTTCTGAGGTGGAGGAACGCCCACGCGGCCAAGTGCAGGCGGGTCGTTTTCGAGGCAATCTTTCTTTTGAAAACATCCAGTTTTCTTACCCCACCCGGGCTGATGTGGAAGTATTGAAGGGGGTTAGCCTTGAAATTCCTGCCGGGAAAAAAGTCGCGGTGGTGGGACAAAGCGGTGCGGGAAAATCCACCATTATGCAACTGCTGCTGCAATTCCATTTTCCAACCAGTGGGAAAATCCAGATGGATGGACGAGATATTTTTGATTACGAATTGGAGTCTTACCGTCACAATTTTGCCATTGTGCCTCAGGAAGTTATCCTGTTTGGGGGCACCATTCGGGAGAATATTTTGTACGGTAAACCGGATGCTTCGGAAGCAGAAATCATAGAAGCCGCCAAACAAGCCAATACCTGGGATTTCATTTCGATGTTCCCAGAGGGATTGGATACCGTCGTCGGAGAACGTGGCATCAAACTTTCCGGGGGACAACGCCAGCGCATCGCCATTGCGCGGGCTATTTTGCGTAATCCCAGTATTCTATTGCTGGATGAAGCCACCTCGTCGCTCGATGCGGAATCAGAAAAGGTGGTGCAAGACGCACTCAATCGGCTCATGGTTGGCCGTACGAGCATTATCATTGCGCACCGTTTGGCCACCATTCGGGAGGTAGATTGTATTTATGTCCTGGAAAATGGCCATATTGTGGAGCAGGGTACACATGAAGAACTTTCGGCCAAAACCGACGGGGTGTATTCGAGTTTGGCAAAACTTCAATTTGAATCTTGATTTTGAACACTACTTTTCTGCGTAACATCTGTGTATCAAATCTGTGTAACATCTGTGTGAAACTTGTCTCGTTCGGCATCAAACCTAACCTATTTCACGCAGATGTTACACAGATTTGATACACAGATGTTACACAGATTTTAAATATCAATTATGGCAAAAACAACAACCAAACCCGCTCCTCCCGCCAAAAAGGTCGCAGACAGCAAGACAATAATGACTGAACTCATTATGCCCAACGACACCAACCCGATGAGCCACCTGATGGGCGGTTACCTGATGCGTTGGATGGACATCGTGTGCGCAATTTGCGCCGGGAAACACTGCGAGGCACATGTAGTGACGGCGGCGGTAGACCATATCTCATTCCAAAATCCCATTTTTTTGGGCGATGTCATTACGCTTGAAGCCTCAGTGACCCGGGCTTTCAACACCTCAGTTGAAATCTTTGTCGAAGTTTTCGCCAACAACATAAAAGGCCAGCAGCCCAGACGTTGCAACCATGCCTATTTCACTTTTGTGGCCATGGACGACAAGAAAAAAAATCCTATTCCAGTACCGCCTTTATTGCCCTTGTCCAGCGAAGAACAACAGCTTTTTGAAGGTGCCGCCCGCCGCAGGGAACTCCGGTTGATTCTTTCAGGACGTATCAAAGCCAAAGACGCTACCTTGTTGCGTCAGTACTTTACAGATATTTGAGCTTTGACCGAGTAAATCTGCCAACCATTTATGACCGTCCGACAATCCTTCATTTCCATCGTTGGCGTATTGCAATCACAATACGATGCGCGCCACTTGTCAGCTTGGCTGTCCGGACTATATGGGGAGTTATCGGTCAATTTTAGCCATTTTGAATTTGTTTTGGTAAACAATGGGTGTGATTCGGCCAGTATTGAAGATGCCATCCACCCGCTCCCGGAAGATTTGCGGAAGAATATTTTCCTGCTTAATTTGAGTACAAGGGTCAACCGCGACAACGCAATTTTGGCGGGCCTGGATCGGGCCAACGGCGATTATACCACCGTTTTTGAGTTCGATTTTGCAGAAAAACCCGCCCTCGTAACACAGATGTGGGAACTGGCCCAAACAGGGAAAGACATCGTCTACCTACGCGCCAAAATGCGGCGTTTGTCACTGGCGCAGCGGTTGTTGTACAAGATTTTCTACTTTATCCTGAGCAGATACTCCCAGTTGCGCATTGACCCCTGGGCGCACCACACGAGACTCATCAGTCGCCGCGCACTCAATTCCCTGCTTCGGCTGCGCGAGAACAGTCGCTACCTGAAAGCCAACTATGCCCTGGTGGGTTACTCCACCGCCAGCATACCCGTCATCGAACCCCTGCACCCGGACCAGGCCGTAAGTTTTGGCGAACAGTTCCGCACGGCTTTGGTGGCCGTTACTTCATTCACAACCTTTCTGCGCAGCCTGTTGCTCTGGATTTTTTTGTTCTCCGTTTTAGTGGCTGGCGTGGCCATTTTCAACGCGGTGAAGGTCAAACTTACCAATGTGGACATTTTTGGGGAACACGTCGAAAGTCTGTCCGGCTGGGCGTTTCTGGTGGTATTGATGTCGGTTTTTTTCGCGCTTACCTGTTTGATTCTCTATGTAATGTCCATTTATTTGTCCAATATTTACAGTGAGATCAAGAATCGTCCGCTTTATATTATTGAGTCTGTAAGACGGTTTTGATTTTGGATTTACGATTTTGGATTTACGATTTTTTTGATCCGAAGTAAGAATGAATCGTTGCTTTTGAGAGTGTTCAAAAAAGTGTGTCAGGCCTTCGGCGAAGCTTGTTTTAAACACAGAGTAAAAGAGAAATACACAGAGTACCACTGAGTGTAAATTGCTGATAATTAACACTCTGGTCATCTCTGTGCAACACTTTGTATGCTCTGTGTTTTAATCACTCTCGACGGGTTGACACAGTTTTCTGAACACTCTCCATTTTAAAAAAATCGTAAATCCAAAATCGTAAATCCAAAATCCAATGTCTCCGCTCGAAATCCTTCAAAAATACTGGGGTTACCAAGCCTTCCGGCCTTTGCAGGAAGACATTGTGCGTTCGGCACTTGATGGACGAGACACCCTGGCTTTGCTGCCCACGGGAGGGGGGAAATCCATTTGTTTTCAGGTCCCCGCGCTTTGTCAGGAGGGTATTTGTCTGGTGATTTCACCCCTCATTGCATTGATGAAAGACCAGGTACACAACCTGGATCGTAGGGGCATTCCTGCTGCGGCCATTTTCTCCGGCATGAGCCACCAGCAAATTGACATTGTGTTTGAAAATGCCTGCAACGGGCAATACAAGTTCCTCTATGTAAGCCCCGAACGTTTGCAGACTCCCATGGCCCGCGAACGCATCAAACGCATGAATATCAACCTCTTGGCCGTGGACGAAGCCCACTGCGTCAGCCAATGGGGATACGATTTCAGGCCACCGTATTTGCAAATCACCGACATCCGAAAACTGATCCCAAAAGTCCCGGTACTGGCGCTCACTGCCACAGCGACCGCAGAGGTTTTGCTGGATATTCAGGATAAACTGGGCTTTCGGGCGCCGAATGTTTTTCGGCAAAGTTTTGTACGCAGCAACCTCTCGTATTCGGTTTTGTACGAAGACAAAAAACGGGAAAAACTGCTGGACATCCTGCGTCGTGTTCCCGGAACCGGGATTGTATATGCGCGCAGCCGGGGTGAAACCAAAGAAATTGCCCATGTTTTAATTCAAAATGGCATCAATGCCGATTATTACCACGCAGGTCTGCCGGGAGAAGAACGCAGCGCAAAACAAGAGGCCTGGGTGGCCGGAAAAACCCGCATCATCGTGAGCACCAATGCTTTCGGAATGGGCATTGATAAACCCGACGTGCGCATCGTGGTCCATCTACATCTGCCCGATACGCTGGAGGGATATTTTCAGGAAGCCGGCCGGGCAGGTCGCGACGGACAGAAATCCTACGCCACCTTGTTGTATGCCCCGGGCGACGGAGCCTCGCTTCGTTTTCATTTGCAGTCGGCATTTCCAGCGATGGAGCTGGTTCGCAGGGTATATCAGGCACTGGGAAGCCATACTCAACTCGCCATCGGCGCGGGATTGGGCGAGAGTTTTGATTTCGATCTCTCGAATTTCTGTCATGTTTTTAAATTTGATCAAGCCCCCACCCATTCCGCCCTGCGGTTGCTTGAGTTGGAGGGCTGGATTTTTATGAGCGACGCTTCTGCATCACCCGCTCGCGCCCACGTCACTGCTACCCGCGAAGAATTGTACAATTACCAACTGCGCAACAAACAGGCCGATACCGTGCTGAAAACCCTGCTCCGGGCCTATCCCGGTATGCAATCAGATTTTATAGATATTAGTGAAATGGTGGTGGCCAAATACGCCAAACTCCCGGCAGAAGTGGTGCAACAAATTCTGCAAACGGCTCAAAATGAAGGCGTTCTACTTTATGAACCACGCAAGGAAAAACCTCAACTCACCTTCACCCGCGAGCGCGTGGCCGCTGAAAACCTCACCATTGACCTGCAAAAATTCAATCTACGCAAAAAACGCGCGGAGGAACGGGTTGAGCGGGCCATCCAATTTGCCGAAACCCGCCAATGCCGTAGCCAACAACTTTTGGCCTATTTCGACGAACCCGAGAGCAAAACCTGCGGCATTTGTGATGTATGTACGGGGCGACACAAGGTGGAACTGCCAAGCTCCAATTTTGAAGCTTACGAAAAAAAAATCCGCGAAGTGCTTCGCCACGAGCCACTACCGCTGGATGAAATCCTAAAAGCATTTGCGTTGAAAAGACAAGATGCCGTGGCGCAGGTGCTGAATTATTTGCTGGATGAGGGGAAGTTGGTGATGGGGGAGGAGGGGAAGATTGGCTTGACTTAAGAGATGCCAACCACTTTTTGAAGCTGATCCAACAAAGTTTTATCATTGCTGGATTGCTCTAAAACCACTTTTGCACGCAAATAAAAATGCTCGCGTTCTTCTAATTTTTTGGAGATAAAATCCTGAAGATCATCCTCTTGTACTTCGGCGAGTAAAGGACGAAATTCCTTTTCATGGCGCAAACGTTCTGCTAGTAGGGTAGGGCCTGTTTTTAGATAAATTGTCGTCCCTATTTCATTCATCCAGTCAAGATTGTCAAAGAAGCAGGGCGTTCCACCCCCTGTCGCCACGATAGATTTGGGAATAGTAGCCAGCGATTGCAAGGCATCCCTTTCCATAACCCTAAAGCCTGACTCCCCTTTTTCCGTAAAAATTTGGGCAATGCTTGTTCCTGATCGCTGGCTGATCCAATCATCAAGGTCGAGGAAGGGCAAGCCGGTTTTTTCGGCCAAAAGCCGTCCCCAATGGGTCTTGCCACAGCCCATGAAACCGATGAGAAAGATGTGTTGCCGGGTTTGCATATCGTTTTGACTGCGAACAGTTTAAAGGCGAAGATAGGGATGTTACCTTTGCCGACTTTCATTCACATAAAACTTACTTGTTATGAAAAATAGCCTCTTTTTGCTCTTAATGCTTGCAATATCCTGGACTTCTTGTAAAAACGACCCAGGTACTGTACAAGAAATTCGCGGTGGCGGTCCCAACAGCGATCTGATCCGCAACCCAGCCACGGCCAATATGCCCACCGATACCAATCAACTGGCAAGAATAACTTATGATTGGCCTGAGTTTGATTTCGGTACTGTAGACGAAGGATCCATTGTGGAGCATGTCTTTACATTTACCAATACGGGCAAGGTGCCGCTCACAATTTTGACGTGCCGTTCTTCCTGTGGTTGTACGGTGCCAGAATGGCCCGAAGCGCCGATACCACCTGGAGGCACGGGCTCGATCAGAGCCAAGTTCAATACTGAAGGCAAAACCCAGCAACAACAAAAATCCATTACGGTAACGGCGAACACATATCCGAATGAGAGCAAGGTGATGTTGAAGGGGATGGTGAAGCCGGTGAAGGGGTAAGTTCGTTTCCTGAGGGGGCAAGCTGAAGGTGCTTGAAAAACAAGCAAGGACTTGTGCATCAATCCTTTACGAAGGGGCAGAAAAACAAAAGGGACTGGCCTTTCGACCAGTCCCTTTGTTTGGGAGGATGAGGGGTCTCGAACCCCCGACCTTCGGAACCACAAACCGACGCTCTAACCAACTGAGCTACAACCTCCATTTCGCTCGAAAGCGGGTGCAAAGATAGCAGCCCATTTCTAAAATTGTCAAATCTTAAACCCAGTTAAATTTCAAAAAGTTTCAGGCGGGCATTCCAGCGGTCTCTTTTGGCTTGGCCAAGGGTTGCTGCCAGCCCCGTAATTTCTTTAGAAGCTTAAAAAGTTTAAGGTTTAGCGAGGTGTTTGCCGTGAAAAAATGCCCATTGATTGTGATCCAGTCTTTCTGCCTTTTGACTTCTTTAATCTCTTTATAATTCAATTTACGCGCCTTATCGAAGGGGGCGCGCCAGTAGATGCACTGGTCGGTCATCGCAAAACCTTCTTTGCAGGTGCCTTTCAAAGAAAGATCGCAAATAAAATACACCTTCTCTTTCCGTTCCGCAAAAAGATAGTTTTTGCAGGCATTGGCGAGCAGATCGCTACGCATGGAAATAAAATCAAAGTGAAAAACCTCTTGCTCTCGCTCAAAATCAAGAAAATCCTGAATCATCAGCCACAGATCCGTTTTGCCGGGCTGGGCTTTTTCGTATTTTAAAATGGCGGGCGGAAGAATCACCCCGTTTAAATCGGGGCAATATTGTATGGTAAAAAAATCGAGCAAGCCTTCAAATGACCTGCCAATGCGCTGGTCAATTTCGGGCAGACCTTCGCTTCCAAAGCGTTCCCACTGAATCAGTACGTCTTCACCGATCTGCTCGGCGCGGAGCTCGTAAATTTCACGAAACCGTGACTGATAAAACCTTTCCACATAATCGCTGTACTTAACTACATCGTGTTCTTCTTCCACCCTGCGACGCAAACTCCTGAAAAACAAGGCTTTGACTTGTTCGGTCAAGGTGTCAGGGTCAAAATCGAGGGCATAAATCGGCTCATAACGGCGCTCTTCAACACCCCGTTGTCGGCCCTCAAAATGAAAGCCACAATGATGACAAAACACGGATGCGAGCGGGCTTTGCTCGCTACAAGCCGGGCACGGCTTCATGCGCTCCGCAACTTTGTCGCCACACCGGTTGCAAAATTTGGAGCCTGGGATAATGTCGGCAGCGCAGTTGGGACAGAGATTCATGCCAAATTTTGGATGGGATGATGGAGGGGGTTATTTGTGAGGACAAAAGTAAAACAAATTGTGTTTTATCGCCGCTATTTTTTTAAACATTTTTTTGTTCTACAAAATTTTCTTCCCTCCGCTCCTCCTTCAAAGCGGGAGTGTCTAACCGCTGGGCTCAGCAACCTTAAGGGCAGAACCCCCACTTCATTATGAAAACTCCTGGACTCAGTCGGCCTTTTTCCAGTCATTATTCTCCAAATCCACATCCGCCAAGCGATGGGTTGGATCAATTTCCACCTTGGCTACTTTCTTCATTTTTTCCGGGATTTCAAATTCATACGTCAGATCTACCCAGCGATGGTCTGGCAGCAAGGTGCGTTCGGTTTTGTTTTCGGCGGGTTTTTCGCCACGCATTCCTTCCAAAGGCGCGTAAAAAATCTCCTGATCCCCATTCGTGTACGTCACCACGATGTCCAGCGGCATCGCCATGCGACCGATGCGCTCGATAACGACTTTGGTGTTTTTGCGGCCTTCACTTTCCACGGATTTTACGGCGTAATCAATCGTGTTGGTGCTATGGACCCAATCTTCTTTGAACCAATCGAGTTCGAGACCGCTCTCTTTTTCAAAAACACGGGTTACGTCATTGGCGTTCGGGTGCTTGAATTTCCACTCGTTGAAATAACGGAGCAAACCTTTTTCAAACGCTTGTTTTCCGATGATGTACTCCATCTGGAGGAGATACACCGCACCTTTCACATAAGCTGCCACGCCGTATCCGTAATTGGTATGAAAATGATCTGCATGGGTGGTAAGTGGCTCTTCTACGCCGCTGGTGGCAAGTGCCTGATAACCAGCCAAAGCGCCTTCAAAGGGGTTGGCCTCCACGGTTTTTCCAGGGAGAAGACCTTCGCGGGCGAGTTCGTTCATCACAATATCTTCGGCGTAGGAGGTGAAACCCTCGTCCATCCATCCATAAAGACTTTCGTTGCTTCCCAGCACCATTTGGTACCAGGAGTGGAGTTGTTCGTGAACGGATACGCCTACCAGCGAATTGAGTCCTCGGTTGCCTGTAATCAGCGTAGCGAGCGGGTATTCCATCCCGCCGTCGCCGCCTTGGATGAAGCAGTATTCGCGGTAGGGGTATTTCCCAAAATGCTGGTTCATAATGGTTCTGGCGCGGTTCATAATACCTGGAAGTTTGCCCCATTGCTCGTCGTAACCTTTCCCTTTTTGCCAGAAAAAACGCATAATAGAGCCGTCGTCGGCTACGATCGAAGTATGGGTGTAATCGCGATCGGCAGCCCAAACGAAGTCATGGACGTTGGGGGTTTTAAAATGCCAGAGGAGTTTGTCGCCAGCGGGACGGTCAAGAACAGCCCCAGCACTTTCGTAGCCATGACCCACTGCCTGAGCATTCTGAAGGTATCCGCCCGCTGCTACCACAAAATTTTTGTCTATCGAAATTTTGACATCAAAGTCGCCCCAAACCCCATAGAACTCACGGGCAATGTATGGGTTTGCGTGCCAGCCTTGCTCGTCGTATTCACAGAGTTTTGGATACCATTGCGCCATGGAATATTCTACGCCTTCGCGGCTGTCGCGGCCGTTTCGACGCACCTGGAGTGGCACCTGGGCATCCCAGTCCAGGTCGAAATGAGTGGTGGAGCCGGGCAGTATCGGCTCTGTCAGCGTGACTTCAAGAATGGTTTCGTTGCTGAGGAATTTCAGGGCTTTCCCATTGTGATTCAACGTGTTGACCTTTATCCAGCCTTGTTCTTCGGGCTTCAATTTGGTGATGCGGTCGCTTACACGCGGGTCCGGATCGGCAATGGTACGAGATCGAACGTCCATCATGCTGCCGGGCTGGAAAGCGTTGAAATACAAGTGCCAAAACACTTTGTATAGCGTGTCTGGACTGTTGTTGGTGTAGGCAAGACGAAGCGTTCCGTGGTACTGGTGTTTGACCACATCCATATCTGCATTGATCTGATAATCAACGTGTTGTTGCCAGCGTTGGGCGTTAGCTTGGGATAGGCAAAAGAGTAGACCGACCAGGCCAAGGCTTCGGCGGGTAAATGAAAGCGGGAGCGAGAATGGTTTGCGCATGATTTTTTTGTATTTTATATCAAGACCTTATAGGTTTTGCAAAACCTATAAGGTCTCAAATCGCTTGCAATGATACAGCAATGTAATTTTGGTCAAATTGATTTTTGGAAAAACGACACGCTGGGAAGGGTGTTCGTTCTATCTTTGCCGCTGTTTTCAAATCAGCTCACATGAAATATCGTCTCGCACTTG
>Ga0247843_1004707_pt1 | contig 20025 bp, 27 predicted proteins | sample LaCruzMarch2017__FD_192420 | JGI IMG/M metagenome (GOLD analysis project Ga0247843, IMG submission 192420) | Freshwater microbial communities from meromictic Lake La Cruz, Castile-La Mancha, Spain - LaCruzMarch2017_8m | ecosystem: Environmental > Aquatic > Freshwater > Lake | place: Spain...
GTGGTTGGCACGCTATACCCGTAAAACATTGTCATTTTCAAAGTCTGATGAATACCATGCTTGGGTCACCCATCTGTTCATCCGAAAATATAATTTGAATCTGTCACTTTGATTTTTACCATTACCACATTTCGCGGGCAAAGGTTTGCACGTTTTTATCGCCGGACGTAGTGAAGAAAAATTGCACAGCCTTGCGGAAAGCATTTTGCAAGCAGGTGGTTCAGCGACACCAGTGGTCACCGATGCGACGGTTGAGGCGGATGTTGCCCGCTTGTTTGAGGCGGTGCAACAACAGGGCGGGGCACTTGATATTGCTGCCTACAATGTTGACAGCAATATCCCATCACCATTTTTGGACATGGATGTCCAAACCTTTACCACGCTTTGGCAACAAAACTGTTTGGCGGCGTTTTTGTTTGGTCAAGCCGCTATCAAAACCCTGTTGCCGCAACAGCACGGTACTCTGATTTTTACCGGAGCCACGGCATCCCTTCGTGCCAAACCGCCATTTACCGCGTTCGCCGCCGCCAAAGCGGGTTTACGGGCATTGGCGCAAGGCATGGCGCGGGAGTTTTCCCCGCAAGGCATCCACGTAGTCCATACCATTATTGACGGCGTGATTGATGGCGACCGGGCTAGGCAGCAATTTCCGGCTTACGTCGAAGCCAAAGGCGAAACGGGTTTGTTACAACTGGATGCTATCGCGGAAACCTATTGGGCTATCCATCAGCAACATGCCAGCGCATGGACACATGAGCTGGACTTAAGGCCATTTAAAGAACCGTTTTGAAGTGTTTAGTCGATTATTATTCAATAACTTATGGAGGTGTCTCATGAAAATATTTTTGTATGCGGAATTCCAAGTAGCCATTCCTTTCGATCAAATCGACTGGCAACCTATTAATGTCGAGATGAAAAAATTTCCGGGTTTAAAATCAAAAACTTGGTTAAGTGGCATCAACAACAATACGGTTGGCGGCTTTTACGAATTCGATTCCATAGAGAATGCACAAAACTACATCGATGACTTGTTGCTGCCCTTTACCAAACAAGTGAACGGTAATCTTTCGGTCAAGCTATTTGACGGAGACATTACTCAAGATGCCAATATTGGTATGCTTTCCCCGTTTTATCCGGCAAATTGAGTTGCCATCAAATTGGGTATTAACCCCGCTGATAAGTCATCGTTCAAAAGTATTTTAACAATAGCGGTGACGGTAGTTCCTTGATTAGGAGCCCAAAACATGTTTTGGACTCCTACGTAAAAGTTAAAGAACTTTTGCACTACTACTTACAGTCTGGCGGGCGACACCGAAGCTGCGCTCAAGGCTATGCAGGCTGGAGCGCTCGTGGTAGTCAACACACCAAGGGCATTTTTGTGGGGAGTCGGGGATAAAGGCATTGCAATGGTCGGCAAGGCCGTTCCAAGGCCAGTCGCAACCGCATTGGAACAGCCAGTTGCAGAAGGGGGCAAGGGCAATTGCCATCAACGTTAGCAGCACGAGTGTTAAAGCAAGCATCCGCCAATGCCGAATGACTAAGTTCACGCTATTCATCATCTAATACCCAACTGTATTTTCAATTAAAAGGGGCGCTATTTTTTTGTGTTTATGCCGCTATTTCGCAACAGTAGGCAATAGCATAAGCTAATGCCTGACAGCATCAAATCCTCTACGACTGTCATTTGCGTCAACGGCCTTGCCCAAAACACACCGAAGCAACCGCAGTTGTTCAGACTGATGTCACGATACAGGGTGACCGTCGCCAGACTGGCGTAGCCTAGATGAAACATAAGGGTCATTAAGGCATTTGTCGGCAAAGCGCGACCACGCAACAGATTCAGGCCAACCCACAACTCCACTAACGAAAAGGCTAGGCCGATGGGAAGCAGAAACTCGTGCGCTATGCCTAGCTTATAACTGGCAATGATTTCGGCAAAGCCTCGGTTATCCAATAATTTGCCAATGCCGGTGCTGACGAACAACAGCCCCAAAAAATAACGGATAATCGGCGCAAGCAAACCCATTCTCATCGTGCGGAATTGGCGATCGTCCAATCGTAAGGAATGAACTCTAGGTTGAAGTCATCCGGTATTTTTTCAGGGGCGTATTGGTTGATATAAGCAATCAGTGTCGGCGTGGCGGCGCTTAAAAAATCTTCTTTATAAAAATCCAATAGCTCACTGACATAAACGGTTTTATAGCCACGGTCGATCTGCAAGTTACGCGTTTCTGCAAAAAACTGGCGAGTTTCGCGGGCCAGCTCTTCGTCCAATCCGTCGCCTGTAAAAACCGCTCTTGGCAGCACGGGGCAACTTAAGGCGCTGCAATTGAGGGCAAAATGCACACGCGGTTCTTTTAGCTTACGGATCACATCGTTTTCATAATCGTAAAGCGATAGTTGTTTGCCGCCAATCAAATGCTTCCGCAAATAAAAAAACTCGATGAGGGCGCTGCCAGCATGGGTTTTTGGGATGCCGGATCTGATGACGTTGTACATCGAAAGGGCATTGTAGCTGTTGATATAATGCGCCAAACGTTCGTTTGGATTGTTGATTAAATCGGCATTTTGTTGGGCAACAAAGGCAATATAACGCTCCAAATCGCTAGGCTTGGCTTGCAAAGCCGGAAAGTTAACTTCACCCCGGTCATTAACATAGGTTTGCAAAACCCGCTGGTAGGCCATAATTGCGGCTTCACCAGTCGGTAACGTGGCCAATTCCGGGCTGGTAACCAAGGTGGTGCAGGCGCTTAAGCACAAGTAACAAAGGGTTATGGCAAATCTTGTTATTACCTTCATTTTTCAATCCTCCAATACAATGTCTTTGTCTGTCTTCAGTGCTTGCTGAAGTCCGGATAGTCGGTTTTCGTTACGCTCCTGTTTCAGTTGTTCCCGAAGACGGCCTTTTAGGTGTTTGATGGGATAGATTTTCGGGTCTATGCGTTGAATCTCATCCGTTTCGCTTACCGCGCCCCGTTCTCCCAATGGCTGCCATAAAGCTTCGCCGTTAGCACTTTCTACAGGAAATGGCCTCAGAATATAATCATCCCGTTTGGCATTGTGCAAACACATCGAAAGCGGCCCGTCTTGGGTGGCAACCATAAAAACACAGGCTTTGACTCGGTCATGCTCCAAGTGGCAGGCATCCATAAAATTATGGATGTAAAAAGATAGTTTCCCGACTTTTCCGCGTGCCGCCCAAAGGTCAAACTTGGCAGCCCAGAGTATCCGCAGAAACCATCGAGCGGCTCCGCCCCATAATTGAGGTGTTTTCAACAGCGCCATACCCGCCGTTTTAACGGCATGGAACCGGTCGGTGCGGGATAACACTGTGTCTTTGGTTGCCTCTAATACCCTTGCAATAAAAGCCGGATCATCGTAAACGTCATACAGGTTACCGTTGATGGAAAACGCAATCGCGTAGCGGTTGCAACTGGGGTGGCCTACCGTAACACCGTCAAAACGCAGGGCTTTATTGGCCCCTGCTTGTATTTTCTCAATGGTTGTTTCAGGATTGATTTGCACGGCACGGTCTTTGAGGACGCCTCGACCAGTGTTGGCTTGCAGTTGGAAAGAAATCAGCCTCACCACGTCAGTGTGTTTGCGAAAGAAATGCACTAACGCTGGGATTTCATGAAAATTACCTTCGTAAACCGTGGTATTAAAATAAACCGCTAAGGGTAAACCCCGAACGCGGTCAATATATTTCTCCCGAATGCCATTCAATGCCATCTCACTGTGAAAGCCTTTCCGTTGCTGGGTCATATCCACATGAAAAGCGACATCCACCAGCCCCACTTGACATAAATCTTCAAGCAATTCCCGCGTAGCCAATATGCCATTGGTGAATAACGCGGCACGCATCCCTTTGTCGGTGATGCGCTTAACAATTTGGATGAGTTCATCGCGGTTACGCAAGGTCGGATCGCCGCCAGAGACTTGAATATCGGTGTTTTTGCCGTAATGCGCCTCGATCAAGTCGATGCGGCGAAATATCTCTGCCAAGGGAATATCGCGCACCGCCTCCGAATGTTCAGAGAGATAGCAGAGCGTACAGTCTAAGTTGCAACGTTGGGTAATTTCCAAGGAGACACAGCCCATAGGCCAGCGCCGCCCGGCAATTTGTGAGGGAATCCATAAGCCAGTTTCTTCAAGCCGCTGGATCATAGGCGCGTTCCTTTGCGTCGGCTCCGGAATTTCAGAATAAGCTTGCCAAGCCTTAACTTCGCTAGGCGTTAAATAATTAATCTCTAAGCCATCATTCGAGAAAATCATGTTGAATAAACTCCAGAAGCCCAGCCACCAATTCAGTTGAGAAAATAGTAGTGGATAAGTATCACGAAATCCTCACGGAGGATTCTGAAAAATCTATTTTTTTTCTAAATTCAGTGGCGTACGTAACCTAAAAAACTTAAGCGAAACGGCTAGCACATAAAAAAAAACGAATATCAAAATCGCCAACAGACGGCGTGCCATCGGTGCTAGCTCGTCCGTCATTTTCAAATTGTTCATGCTTGAAGGCTTATGCCACGGTTTACTGGCTTGGATAGCGGTAGGAATTGGTTTTTCTATTGGCAGCCTATTTGCCTGCTCGGAATGCTACCTAAATTGGCATTTGAGAGATGTGTAAGCCCGCCTATCCTCAAAGCAAAGCAAAATAACGGCAAATCAATTGGTTAAAGCGGCTGATATGAATCGGTTTTTCACCACCATAAGCGTGTACCGAAAAAATAGGCCATTGCGGCCCGGTAATACCTTCCAGCACTTGTACCATTTCCCCCTGCTTCAATAACGGTTTGGCAATCACGTCGGGCAACAAGACGAGGCCCAAATGCCGTAACGCCAAAGCCAAAGCACTGGGCAAGCTGCTGACGCGGGCAAACGGATTGAGGTTTAGGTAAATGGGTTGTGGATTCTCGGCCATGCGGAGGCTAACTTGGGGTGTTTGCCAAGCCGTGGCAATCCAGCGGTGTTGCGCTAAGTCTGCCAAGGTTTGCGGTACGGCATGACGGTTTAGATAGCGTGGCGTGGCGCAAAATATCTCGGTCATGGTGCCGACAGGCATTGCCCGATAGCTGCTATCGGGCAATGCCCCCACATGTAAAGCCACATCCAATTGGTTAGCGATCAAATCCAAGGTGTTGTCACTGGCAATCAGTACCGGCTCTAGTCTGGGGTACTCGTTACAGAGCTGTTCCAGTGCCGGGATCACCACGTCCATTTCCAAGCTATGTGGAAAGGTCACCGCAAAACGGCCTTGCGGGTCGCCGCTGGCATTGGCGATTTCCGCGAACACTTGCTCAACTTGGTCTTCCAACAACTGGCAGCGTAACAATAGTTTTTCACCCAATGCGGTCAAGGACACGCCACGGGTACTGCGGTTAAGTACCCGCATTCCCATCGCTGATTCCAATTGCCGGATGTGCTGGCTGGCTGCCGATTTGGTGATGCCCAACGTCTGCGCCGCTTGGGTAAATGAGCCTTTTTGGGCGACGGCGACAAATACCATCAATTTGTTCAGATGCCGGATATTGTTCATAAAAACTTAACAGTGATTGAAAATATCAGCAATTGTGCTGTAAATCAGTCAAACCTACAATGGTTTTCCCTTTGTAACCCCAATGAGAAAATCATGTCTGCTTATATTATTGTCAGTTTTACCCCTACCGATGCCGAGCAACTCCAGCACTATGCGAGTGCCGTACCCGCCACCTTATCGCCTTACAACGGTGAGATGTTAGCGAAAGGCCCCGCGGAAAACTTGCAGGGTGATAGCGGCTTCACGCTGCAAGCTTTAATCGCCTTCCCCAGTAAAGCCGAAGCCAGTGCCTGGTACGGTTCGGCAGCTTACCAAGTCCTAGTGCCGTTGCGGGATGCCGCCATGGTGAGCCAATTCACTTTACTGGCGTAAGCGGAGGTACACATGAAGCCATTTATTCTGCACACCCTGGCGACTGCCCCCGCAGCCAGCCAAGCCTTATTATCAAATGTCCAACAAAAATTCGGATTTATTCCCAACTTGTTGGCTGGAATGGCAACGTCGCCAGCGTTACTGGAAGGCTACCGGAGCCTGGCGGCCTGCTTTGATAAAACCCAGTTAAGCGAAACGGAACGGCAGATTATTTTGCTGACCACTAGCCGCCTGAATGGATGCCGCTACTGTATGGCGGCACATACGGTGATTGCTAAATCTGCGGGTGTACCCGACGAGGTCATCGCCGCCTTACGCCACAATACGCCCATCGCCGATGCCAAACTGGAAGCCTTACGGCAATTTGCCGGTACAGTGACCGAACGCCGAGGCTCGCTTGAGGAAGGTGATTTACAAGGCTTTTATGCGGCAGGTTATACGCAAGAAAATGTTTTGGAGGTGATCCTCGGCGTGGGCTTAAAAATACTCTCAAACTACACCAACCATATCACGCAAACGCCAGTGGATAAGGTTTTTGAACAAGCTGTTTGGTCTGGAGGCTGACCCTGCAAGGTCTCCTTAGCCTATGGTGTAAAGTTTCAAAATCGCCGCACCATAACCTTGGCGGGCTAAAGGCCAATGGCTAAGGTTTGTCACATTCATTTGATTTTTTCGTGATGAATTCGTGATTTCTGATACTGATAATAACCCTGCCAAAAGTATTTTTGGCAGGGTCTTAATCGCCTGGACTTACACACTCCATTCACTTAAATGAAATAGGAAAACGCATGAAAACTTCAGCAAATACCTCCGGATTATTATTGGCGACTGCCGTTGCCGCTTTATTTGTAAACAGCCCTGTTATGGCAGAGGAAAGCGGTGCAGAAGAAGCGAAAGTGCATTGCGTCGGTATCAACGCCTGCAAAGGGCATTCTGATTGTAAAACCGCCACGAATGAATGCGCGGGCAAAAATTCCTGCAAAGGCAAAGGTTTTGTACAGACCTCTAAAAAAGAATGTGCGGATAAAGGTGGTAAGGCTGAGTAATTTCCAACTTTTAAAGCGGTAGATAAATGAGGGCGGTGTTTGGTTATTTGCTTTGAACGCCGCCTTTTCTTCCCTAGGAAGCGAGATTTCTGTACGGTTTGAAAGTCTAAAAAACCATTAAAAATTTGTAACATAGCAAAAATAATCAGCCTATTGGCTTATTGCTCACGAGTTTTACAGATTTTTAATCAGCCGCCGCATACACAAAGGCAACCTCCCCAGTAAAACAATTTTGATAGTATTTGCAGCCTAGTTTAATGGGCAAATTAACATAGGCTGATTCAACGTCATCAATAACAGACAAAGGCTAAGTTTTATGAATATTCCGCAAATTGACAGCCAACGTGCAAACAACCTTACTTACCGTATTAGCATCGGACAATGCGAATACACAGGAAGCTTAGACATTGTTACTTTAAATGGTGCGTTTTTAACTTTTGCCAAAAACTTGATGCCCGATAGCTTAGCTGAGCTGGATGAAATCAGCGTTTGCCTTGATGGCAAATGGTTGCCGATTCGCTGTGAAGTCGTTTATGCCGCCACAGAAAATGACGGAATTTTTCCGTTCGGCTTTGGTGTCATTTTCAAAGATGATGAAGCGACGCAATGGGCGATAGCAAAGCTGTTAACCAGTTCATTGCTTAGTGAAATGGCTGCCCACCTCACTTACATAAACAAGCGGCCTATGGCAATGAATTTACCCATTTAACAGAGCTGCTATGCCAACCATGAAACCACTCCCCAACCTTGGCTTCGGTCTAGGTTTACGCACTGACCACTATAAAACCATCTTGGCTGACAAACCCGCCGTGGATTGGTTTGAGGTTATCACCGAAAACTACCTGGTATCCGGTGGCAAGCCTTTGTTTTACTTGGACAGTATCCGCGCCGATTACCCAATGGTCATGCACGGTGTGTCGCTATCCATCGGCAGCACTGATCCTTTGAACTGGGATTACTTGCGGCAAGTGAAAGCCTTGGCGAAGCGCATAGAACCCGCGTGGATTTCTGACCATCTGTGCTGGACGGGTGTTAACGGCGTTAACCTGCACGATTTATTACCCTTGCCTTATACCGAAGCCGCCATCGAACAGGTGGTGAACCGTGTCAGCACTGTGCAAGAGTATCTGGGACGGCAATTGTTACTGGAAAACGTTTCCAGTTATGTCAGCTATGCCCATTCCGAAATGAGCGAATGGGATTTTCTTAGCGCCGTTGCCGAACGCGCCGATTGTTTGATCTTGCTCGACATCAACAACATTTATGTGAGCGCCCATAACCACGGCTTTGAACCCTTGGATTATTTAGCGCATTTGCCCGCCAAGCGCGTCCAACAAATCCATTTGGCAGGTCATTTAAACCTTGGCAACCTCATTATCGACAGCCACGGCGATACCGTGATTGACCCGGTTTGGTCACTCTACGAAGCCGCATTGCAGCGCTTTGGCTTCGTCGCCACGCTAATCGAACGCGACGAAAACCTACCGCCGTTGGCAGACTTATTGGCAGAGCTGGAAATAGCCAGGCAAATCGCTGGCCCCTTAAGGTTAGCGGCATGAACACAGTTAACCTGAGCCTTGCTGACACCCAGCAAGCATTCCAAACCAGCCTATTACTGCTGCAAAAGGCCGCACCCGAATTTATTATCGGCACCTCCCATGCTTCTGCCGCTGAACGTTTCAAAATCTATACCGATGCCTATCGGCTGCGGCTGATTGAAGCCCTAAGCACGGATTTCCCCGCCTTAAAAAACCATCTCGGTGAAGAACGTTTTGTTGAACTAGGACACGCCTATATTGACGCAGTGCCGTCCGATCAATTTTCATTGCGTTGGTTTGGTCGCCATCTACCGCGATTTTTGGCGGAAACCGCGCCTTATGCCGAACAACCGCATTTAAACGAACTGGCTGTTTTTGAATGGGTATTAAGTGAGGCCTTTGATGCGGCGGATAGCACTTTGCTTGACCATTGCCAATTAGCGGCTATTGCACCAGAGCATTGGCCTTTATTGACATTGCATTTCCACCCGTCTTTGCGCCGCATTGATTTAACCAGCAATGCCCCACAAGTATGGCAAGCGGCAAACCAAAATAAACCCTTGCCGCCGTTCACGCTATCTTCTGTACCACAAGCCTGGATAATCTGGCGGCAGGAACTGAAGCTGTTGTTCCGTTCCTTATCCGTGCCAGAGGCATATGCCGTGGACGCGTTTATGCAGGGACAAACCTTCGCCGAAATCTGTACTGGTTTGTCTGCATGGTTGGATGAAGCGCAAGTGGCTATAAAGGCGGTCATTTTTTTGCAGACTTGGTTGCGTGATGGCTGGGTTGCAGAAGCCAGAGTGGGTAAATGACTGATGCTTTGTATTTGACCCCGATTTGCGTTTAGATGTTAAAAAGCCAGTTTTATCGGTCACACCTTGTCTGTAAACGCTGTCTAAATTAATTCAAGGCTGCGATTTCCAAAGCCCTCAATTGAAGATAATAACCATGAGCAATTCAGAACAAATCATTAGCGCCGTTAATACGATGGCTTTGGCAATGGCGGAAGGCCGTTTGGATGACGTGCTGTCCGCTTACGAACCCCATGCCACGTTGGTGGCGCAACCCGGTATGCCTGTTTCAGGTGCTGGCTTGCGTGAAGCCTTCCAAGGTTTCATCGCCATGCAACCGAAGTTTGCCATGCCACAACATGAAGTCATTGAAGCAGGCGACATTGCGTTGCATATCGCCCCGTGGACGATGACCGCAACAGACCCCGTCAGCGGCAACCCGATAGAACAAAGCGGATTGTCATTAGCCGTGTTTCGCCGTCAGCCCGATGGCCATTGGCTGATGGTCATCGACAATCCGTATGGTTCGGTGTTGCTGAATAGCTAAATTGCCACACGGCTGAAATTCAGCGATTTTTAAAGTAGGGCAAAAACTAACGATTTGCCCTACAACTCATTAGGGCTCAGGAACCAACATGTACATTCCCGAACATTTCCAAGAAACCCATTCAGAACGTATCTCCTCGCTCATCAATGGCAATTCCTTTGGAATGCTGGTCACCGCGCCTGATGGTGAGCCATATGTTAGCCACTTGCCCTTTATCTTTGACCACACCGCAGGTTCCAAAGGCAAGCTGCTTTGCCACATGGCGCGGGCGAATCCGCAATGGCAGCACTTTTCATCAAGCGGTGAGGTGCTGGTTGTGTTCCAAGGGCCACAGGCTTATGTTTCCCCTTCGTGGTATTCGTCACCTGGCGTGCCAACATGGAATTACGCGGCGGTTCACTTGCGTGGCAAACCCCGCCTCATCGACAGTGAATCCGAGCTTGAAGCCCTGGTTGAACGGCTTACCCAAGTTTACGAATCCCAGATGCCAAACCCGTGGCAAGCCAACCTTGCAGGTGAACGGCGAACTAAACTGCTTAACATGATTGTGGGCTTTGAAATTGACATCACAAGCATTCAGGCAAAGTTCAAACTCAGCCAAAACCGCCCACCTGAAGACCGACAACGTGTTATTGATAAGCTGGGCCAATCAAGTCATCAAACTGAGGTTGCGGTTGCAACGCTCATGTCCGAGATGCTTGATGCTGAATTGTAAGATTGCACTCAAGTCGCTATCGCGCCTGCTCCTTAGTATTACGATAATAGCCCCAATTAAGCCAATTTTTGACTAAGGAAAACCTTTGCCCAAACCTGTTGGACTTCAACATCCTGAACTGTTGGAACATAACATACGCCGCGCCCAACAAGGCGAGCGTGCGGCTTTGGAGGCCGTTGTCCGCGCTATCCAGCCCGATGTCCATAAGCTGGCTCTACGGTTTTTGAGCTGTCCGCACGATGCCGAAGATGCCAGCCAAGAAATCCTCATCCGCGTCATCACGGGCTTAAGCAGCTTTCGTGGTGACAGCAGTTTCCGTACTTGGGTGTATCGTGTTGCCAACAACACCTTGCTAAATTTACGCCCACAACGCTTGGAGCAACAAGGCTTGGATTTTGCCAGCTTTGCCGACGACTTGGCGCAAGGCTTGGCAGACGGGGATGACCATCTCTATGACAGCCTACTGCTAGAAGAAGTGAAAATTGGCTGTACCTTGGCGATGTTGCAATGTTTGGATAGAAGTCATCGTTTAGCCTACATTTTGGGTGAGATTATGGAATTGGATCACAGCCAAGCGGCGACGGTAATGGATATTGCCCCCGCTGCGTTCCGCAAACGCCTGTCACGGGCGCGGGCGGACATCACTGCCTTCATGCAAAGCTATTGCGGTTTGGTTAATCCTGATAATGCCTGCCGTTGCCATAAACGCGTGGATGCCGCCATCAGTTTGGGCAGGGTCGATGCCACCCAGTTGCGCTTTGCCGGATCAACACAACAGGCCAGACAATTCCCGCAGGTGTTGGCGCACATCCGGCAATTGGAAACCGCCAGGCGGGCGGCGGCGTTATACCAATCGCATCCAGAACCCAAACCAGCCAATGATCTTAGCCAATGGCTCAAGCAATTGCTGGGCAGACAGGGGATGGCGAATTAACGGCTTGATTGCCAATATTTATGATGAAGCCCGCCATTCTTGCAAGCCCTTCACAAAAAATCACAAAACTATCACAAAACCATCCCCAAAAAGTGAATTGCCAAGCCCGTTCAGGCTGGTGATAATGCCGGGAACTTTATCTGAGCCTTACCATGAAACGACTGCTAATTATTGAAGATGACCCCGATATTGGCGATATGCTCGACATTAACCTGCGTGATGAAGGTTTTTTAGTCGAGCTGGCGACCGATGGTTTAAGTGGCTTGCATAAGCTGAAAGCACACACTTACGATTTGTTGGTGCTGGATTTGATGCTGCCCGGTCTGGACGGTTTGGAAATTTGCCGCCAAGTCCGGCTGATGCCCCATTACCTGCCGATTATCATCATCAGCGCGAAATCCCAAGAAAGCCAACGGGTGCTGGGTTTAGAACTGGGCGCGGACGATTATTTGGGCAAGCCGTTTTCAGTGTCGGAATTGGCGGCCCGTATCCGTGCCCTGTTCCGGCGCATCAACGCGTTGGAACACAGTTTACAAGCCAAAACTGGGGTGTTGAGCTATCAAGATTTGCTGATCGACCCGCTCAAGCACGAAGTCAAATTGGCGGGGCAAGCCGTGACATTAACCGCCAAAGAATTTGAATTGTTATTGTTTTTTGCCCGCCACCCCGGCAAAGCCTTCACGCGCCTGGCCTTGCTCGACCAAGTTTGGGGTTACCAGCATGACGGCTATGAACACACCGTCAACTCCCACATCAACCGTTTGCGTGGCAAAATCGAGCGCAACGCCGCCAAACCGCAATTCATCCAAACCGTTTGGGGCGTGGGTTACAAATTTGCCGACGGCGGGGATGCTGTTTAATGAAATTGAAATCCCTGTACAGCCGTATTGCGTTGGCCTTCGCCGTGTTGCTCCTATTGTTCGGCGGTTTATGCGGCGCTTTGGATTTTTTCGCCGCCCAACGCCATCAACAAGAAATCGTCCAACGCTTAAGCCAAGACCTCGCCAAGCACATCGCCGACCATTGGCCTTTAGTGAAGGCCAATAATCTCGACACCACCGCCATCGGCGAACTGTTCCACATGCTCATGGTGGTCAACCCCAGCATCGAGGTGTATCTTCTCGACAAAGACGGTGTCATTAAGGCCCATCAAGCCCCGCCCGGACGGGTGCAACTGGCGCAAGTCCAGCTGGAACCTATCCGCGCATTTTTGGCGCAGCAAGCTTTGCCGCTGCTGGGTGACAACCCGCGCCACCCAGAATTGCCGGCTGTGTTCAGTGTTGCTGCCTTGCAACAAGACGGCAATCCTGTGGGCTTTTTGTACATCATCCTCACGGGCGATGCCTACCAACTGCAAGCGGAACATGTTTGGGAAGGCCATATTTTCCAGAGCGCCATAGGGATAGGTGTAGGCGCGTTACTGCTGACTTTGTTGATGGGGTTAGGGGTTTTCGCAGCAATTACCCGCCGTCTGGATGCGTTGACCTGCACGGTGGCGGCGTTTGAAGAAGCCGATTTTGCGGGTGGCTTGCATGTTTGCCCCAAAATTACCGCCAGCAGCGATGAAATCGGCGTATTGGCACGCACCTTCGAGCGCATGGCGGAGCGTATCGGCAACCAGATGCAACTCATCAAACACCAAGACGAGCTACGCCGCGAAATGATCGCCGACGTGTCGCACGACTTGCGTACCCCGCTCACCTCCTTGCAAGGTTATTTGGAAACCATGTTGCGGAAAGCCGATGCTTTGCCTTTAGAAGATCGGCAACGCTATTTGTCGGTGGCGGTCAGGCAAAGCCGCCGCGTCAACTTATTGGCGGGCGAATTGTTTGAACTCGCCAAACTGGAATGCGAAGCCACCCGCCCGAATTGCGAAACCTTTTTTATCCAGGAACTGGCGCAAGATGTGTTGCAAAAATTCCAACTCACTGCCGAAACCAAAGTGGTGAACATAAATACCGTTTGGCCGAATGAACTGACTCCCGTGTACGCCGACATCGCCATGATTGAACGGGTGCTGACCAACTTGCTGGATAACGCGCTACGCCACACCCCCGCCCACGGCGCCGTCACCGTCACCATCGATCCCGCCCCGCACACGGTTAAGCTGCGTATAACCGACACTGGCGAAGGCATCAGCCCAGCACAATTGGTCGGGTTGTTTGACCGCCATTCGCCGTTACGGCAAAACGCCAGCAAAAAACACGGCGGTGGTGGCTTGGGCTTGTTGATCTGCAAACGCATAGTGCAACTGCATGGCAGCAACATTTCGGCGGACAGCCAATTAGGGCAGGGGACGGCGTTTAGTTTTTCACTACCCGCGCGAATGCCGGATTAACTGGCATAGGATTGGGGGCGATATTCAAACAGTCCAATTTTCCGTTTTTATTGACGAAGGAGCGCGGGCATCTTGCCCGCAACTGCCGAGCAAAATGCCCGTACCCCAAAACCGAAAATTTGACCGTTCAGAGCATGGCTTGAGAACAGGTTCTAAAAAAATCAGGCAATATGCCGCTATCCGCCCTATAATCAGCCCGTATTAACGGTAAAAAGGATAGGCATATGAACAACCTCTTACAACAAGTCATTTCCGTTGAAGGCTTGGTGGCGGCAAATGCTTTGGCTAAAGCCTTGCACATCACCCAAAATGAGCTGGCCGATTGCACCGGTTTGCCGCGTGATTCGGTATCAAAAAAATCCCGCGCCAACAGCCCCAGCAGCCAAACCCGCTTGCGCGACACGGTGGAGATCATCAACCGTGTCTCTGAATGGTCGGGCGGCGTGGGACGAGCATTTGCCTGGTTCCGCTCACAACCGTTGCCGTCATTCGGCGACAAAACCGCCGAGGAACTGGTCAAAGAAGGCCGCGCCGATGCAGTCAAAGCCTATTTGGCGCGAATTGCCGAAGGCGGCTACGCTTGACGGTGCCGATAAGGGCCTTTAGCGGCCTGGTGTACCGCGCCCATCATCCCATGTGGGCGCACCAAGCGTTATCGGGCGAAGGTGCCAAAAAACATGGCGGACGCTTCAACCGCCCAGGTTGCGCCGCGCTTTACACCTCGTTGGACATCACCACCGCTTGGATGGAGGCGCAACAAGGTTTCCCGTTCAAACCGCAACCGATGACCCTGGTTGCCTACCAAGTGGAGGCCACCGCTATTGTTGACTTAAACGACAGCGACACCTTGCAGTGCTTGGGGATTTCAGCAGACGACCTGGCTTGTCCTTGGGAAGAATTGGCGTACCACAAACAACAGCCGCCCACATGGCAAGTGGTGGAGGACTTGTTAGCTTTGGGCGTGGCGGGTGCTTTAGTTCGCAGTTTTGCCTCTGGCTGCACGGTAGACCAGCACAATTTAGTGTTGTGGCAATGGCAAAAACCAGACAGTTGCCAAGTTAAATTACTGGACGATTTTGGCAGGTTACCCAAAACCCCTGCATCTTGGCAGGATGGGGCGACTTAGGATTGGGCTAAAAATAATTTCCCCAAAGCCTTTTTGAGACTGTAGACCTGTCAGGTTTCATAAACCTGACAGGTCTTTATATCAGCAAGGTATTGATGTCTTTTTACCTTAAAAAAGGCATTGTTAATATTGATGAAGAGCTATCTTTTTTAATCGTTTGATAACTATAAAAAATCGACACCGCCGCCAATATCATCTCAACTTGGCAAATCACAGCCTTTTACTGGTTTCTTGCTAGATTCGTGATAAATTCGTGAAGATTTCCAACGACAATAAAACCCTAATCTAGCCATCTCCACCCGCTTCTTCCATTGCTCAATCCGATACCTGCCATGACCACCACTACCGAAGCCATCCAAACCTACTACGGACAAACCCTGCAATCCAGCGCGGATTTAAAAACCAGTGCCTGCTGCACGATAACCGCTATGCCTAAGCATCTGCGGACTTTGTTGGCAGACGTACACCCTGAAGTCAGTGCGCGGTTTTACGGTTGCGGTTCGCCGCTGCCGCCTGCACTGACAGCTTGCACGGTGTTGGATTTGGGTTGCGGCTCAGGGCGCGATTGTTATGTGTTGTCACGCTTAGTCGGCGAGCAAGGCCGAGTAATTGGCGTGGACATGACCGCCGAACAATTGGCCGTCGCCAATGCCCATGTTGATTGGCATCGACAACGCTATGGCTATGCACTAAGCAATGTCGAATTTCGGCAAGGTAAGATTGAAGACTTGGCGGCCTTAGATATTGCCGACCATTCCATTGATGTGGTGGTGTCCAATTGTGTCATTAACCTGTCTGGGGATAAACCCAAGGTGCTGGCGGAGATTTTCCGTGTGTTGAAACCGGGTGGCGAACTGTATTTTTCCGATGTCTATGCCGACCGCCGCATTCCTGATGCCTTAAAGCACGATCCCATCCTGCTTGGCGAGTGTCTGGCAGGGGCGTGGTATTGGGAAGACTTCCGGCGCATGATGCAGGATTTAGGCTGCCCTGATCTTCGCATCGTCAGCGAAACACCGATCAGTTTGGACGATGACGACGTTGCCGCCAAAATCGGCATGGTCAATTTCCGTTCGGTGACGGTGCGGGCGTTTAAGCTGGCTTTGGAAGACCGCTGCGAAGATTATGGGCAAATCGCCGTTTATCAGGGCGGCATACCTAACCATCAGCACGCTTTTGCCCTGGACGATCATCACCTGTTTGAAACTGGCAAGCCGTTGCGGGTGTGTGGCAACACGGCCGACATGTTGGCCTTAAGCCGTTACGCGCCTTATTTCAGCCTTATTGGCGAAAAAACCACGCACTTTGGCCTGTTCGACTGCTCACCGCCCAATCGCTCCGGCTTGCCCGCCAACGCAGTGGCGGCTTGTTGCTGATGGCAAACGCCAAAACCGCCATTGCGATATTCGTCAAAACGCCGGGCTGGTCACCCGTCAAAACCCGTTTGGCGGCGACACTAGGCAAAGACACGGCGGAAGCCTTCCATTTACAGGCCGCGCAAACCGTCGCCGCCACGCTTAAGCAACTCGCCTCCGCCGCGCAAGGCTATTTTGCCGTTGCTGAAGCCGAAGCCTTAACACAGCCATGCTGGCAAACCTTGCCGTGCATCGCGCAAGGCGCAGGCGGTTTGGGCGAACGTTTGGCAAGGGTTTATCGGGATTTGCAGCAACGCTATGCCAGTGTGGTCTTGATCGGTGCCGACAGCCCGCAAATGACAGTCGCGCAGTTGTCCGAAGCGATAAACTGGCTAAGCGACAGCAGCCAAGCACGGCTGGTTTACGGCGCGTCTACCGACGGCGGCTTTTGGCTGGTGGGCGGCACCGTCGCCATCCCAGAAACGGTGTGGACGGACGTGAGTTACAGCCAGGCCGACACCGGCAGCCAATTGCTCAAGCGCATCAAACCATTGGGTGAAATTAAACACTTGCCGATGCTGGGCGATGTTGACGAAGCCACCGATTTGCTGGCTTTACAACAGGCGCTGCACGATTTGCCCATCCCATCGCCAGAACAACAGCAATTACTGGTATTTTTAGCCAGCCTGTTCTTGCCAGCATCACCCATCCCATAAACGACTATGCGCGACAGTAAAGCCTTGCTGCTCAACAGCGATTTCCCCGCCCTCAAACGCGGCCAAACCCACACCCTGCAATTGAATTTGGGTTATCTGTGCAACCTCAGTTGCCAGCACTGCCATGTCAACGCCGGCCCCAAGCGCACCGAATTGATGGCACGGGCGACCATGCAAACCGCCTTGCAGCTTGCCGCCCAGTTGGGTGTGGCTACTTTGGATCTGACAGGCGGCGCACCGGAGATGAACCCGGATTTCCGCTGGCTAGTCACAGCGGCGCGGCAACAAGGTTTGCACGTCATCGACCGCTGCAATTTGACGGTGCTGTTAATGGCAGAGCAACACGGCACGGCGGACTTTTTGGCGGCGCACCACGTGGAAATCACCGCGTCCTTGCCGTGTTATCTGGAAAGCAATGTCGATGCCCAGCGCGGCAAAGGCGTGTTCCAAGACTCCTTGACCGCGTTGCGCCAGCTCAATGCCTTAGGCTATGGGCAAGCCGACAGCGGCTTAGTGCTAAATTTGGCCTACAACCCGCAAGGGCCGGTATTGCCGCCACCACAAGCCGCGTTGGAACAAGCCTACAAAGATTACTTGCACCAGCAATTCGGTATCCAATTCAACCGCCTGTTCACCCTCACCAACATGCCCATCCAACGCTTCGGCGCGGTATTGCAAGCCAGCGGTGAATTCGACGCTTATCTGACCTTACTCAAACACGCGCACCAGCCCGCCAACTTGGAACAGGTCATGTGCCGCAGCTTATTGAGCGTCGATTGGCAAGGCTTTGTATACGATTGTGATTTCAACCAATTGCTGGGGCTGCCATTGGCGGGGCGGCGCATCCTTATCGAAGATTTGCTGCAACCCGCCAAGCTGCCCGACGACATCAGCGTCGCCGACCATTGCTACGGCTGCACGGCTGGGCAGGGGTCTAGTTGTCAGGGTGGGTTAGTTGCCATCAGCAATAAACCCCAGAACGAAGCCAAGTTAGTTGCTAAGGGCGGCATGGTAAACAAAAAACTGCTCGTCACGTTGCCAACCGGCGGAATGGTATAAGGCTTGGGCTATATCGTTAGTGCGGGCTGTTGAAAGGGAAACCCGGATAGCTCCCAAGGAGCGGGCAAGCTCAACAGCCGTCAACATCAGTTTTGAAGCCACACCTTTTCTGCGCGAAGCTTCAACAACAAATAAATCGTTTAAAATGAAAGTTCTAGCTAACGACACAGATGAAAAGCTGGGGTAGAGCTGGCTAAAACCGTGATGCCTATTGCCATCATCAGCAATTAACACGATAGAATCTTTCTGCTGGAAGCGAGCTAACAAAAACTCCCTCGCCGCCGCAATGTCACTGTCGCGTCCATAAAATTGTCGATAACTATCAAACAGAGGTGCTAGCGCGTCGAGGTCGGATAGCGTGGCTTGACGGACGTTAATAATAAGACTCATGTTTTATATAGACTCCTCAGGAAAAATGGGGGTGAGACACACGTTAGATCTGTGGTTTTTGATTGCCACAAAGGCCTGCCCTATCTTCAGCGGTGCAAGCAAGGACGCGCAGTTGTGATATTTTCGAGTAAAAAATTACATTTTATAACGGGATTCAACGGTTTTACGGTGAAACCTATGCCGCCAAACACCAAAACCAACCAACAAAAGCCCGCCAAATTCTACGGGCCTGACCCACACGGGATGTTGATAGGGCGTTAAGCCTGAATCGTCCAGATTCAAGCCCGTGACATACGCCAACAGCACAAAAGCCGATGCCGCCCAAGCCAGCGGGTTGCGGTGCAGGCAAGCAAACGGCAACAGCCACAGAAAATACCACGGATTGATGACGGGCGAAACCAGTAACAATGCACCTAACAGCCAATCGGCGCGCGGTAAGGTGCGGTTTTGTTGCTGCCAATACCGCCAACCATAAGCCAAAGCCCCAAGCAGCAGCAAACTTCCCAACACCCACTTGGACGGCAACGGTGGCAACCATATCGTCAAAAGCCCGTACAATCCCGAGTTGAATTCAAAGCCGTCTGCAAAGGCTTTAAGCCCTGCCGCATCGGTTGCGCCTTGCCACCAGAACGGCGCGTACAAAACCCCAAAACCTAGCACCAAGGCCAGCGGCATCTGCCAGCCGCGTGGCTGCTTGACCAACGCCAGCAACCAAAACGGAATCAGCAACCAAGCTGCCGCTTTTGCTGCCGCCGCCATTGCCAGCCACAATCCTGCCTGAATCAATTGGCGATGTTGCCCAGCTAACCACGCGGCAATCAGCAATGCAGGCAACACACCATCGGGGTGGGCAGTGTAGGCAATTTCTTTGATAACCAGCGGATTCCAAGCATACAGCAGCACTTGGCGGGGCGGGGCAAGTTTGAGCAAATTGCCGATCAGCCACAGGTCAATCAGGCATAACAAGGCTTGCAATACCCACACTTGGCTTTCGGCAAGCAAGGTTGCCGCTAAAAAAACATATTGGAACGTCGGCGCGTAAATGGTCGGGATGTCGGGATGGTTGATTTGCCCTAAAATGGCTTGCCAAGGTTTAGGGATGTTGGGGGCGGTAAAAAACGCTTCCGGTGCGATGCCGTAAGGGCTGCCGGAGGTGGCAAAACGGTAGCCGTCCCATAAATAGCGGAAATAATCGTCTTCAAACAAGGGCAAGCCACAGCAGCCGATGATGCGGAACAGCGCTGCGCCCAGTAACACGGCTTTTGCATCAATGTGATGGTCATGCTTGGCGGATGCCGCCAAGCAAAAGTAACTGACGAAAGCCAATGCCATGATGGCGAAAAATATCACCAATTGGTGGCTGTAAGCGCTGCGGGAGAACCAGGTTAACATGGCATAACTGCCAGTGAGCAGGGCGAATTGAGGTTTTAACATAGGACTTTCGCTCCCCTGAAAAAAGTAGTGTATGTTATCTGGCATGATAACGAAGAAAAAATACATAGAATACCTGATCAGCACCCCGATCAATTACACCTGCCATAACTTGTCCGAACATC
>Ga0247843_1004709_pt1 | contig 20023 bp, 22 predicted proteins | sample LaCruzMarch2017__FD_192420 | JGI IMG/M metagenome (GOLD analysis project Ga0247843, IMG submission 192420) | Freshwater microbial communities from meromictic Lake La Cruz, Castile-La Mancha, Spain - LaCruzMarch2017_8m | ecosystem: Environmental > Aquatic > Freshwater > Lake | place: Spain...
GCCAGTGGGAAAACATCGAAGTCGCGCGTGTCTACTACACCGGCAAAAAAGGCTGGTCAGATGAAAAATTCGAGCGCCAGGTGGCCCATGCCGCCGAGTTGCAAGAACGCTATGCCCAACCGCACCGTGCCTATTTTGTCGATTACTGCAAAACCCATGGCCTGGCGCTGGCCAGCCACGACGACACCACGGCCGCGCATGTGCAGCAAGCCCATGCCGAAGGCGCGAGCATGTCCGAGTTTCCGACCACGGTGTTGGCCGCGCGCACCGCGCACGAGCTGGGCCTATTGACTGTGATGGGCGGCCCCAATGTGGTTCGCGGCGGATCGCATTCGGGCAATGTGTCCGCGGCAGAACTGGCCAAGCTGGGATTGCTGGACATCTTGTCTTCAGACTATGTGCCCGGCAGCATGCTCAGCGCGGTGGTGCGCTTGGTGGACGATGGCATCTTGACCTTGCCGCAAGCCGTGGCCATCGTGAGCCACCACCCTGCGAAAGCCACCGGCCTGACAGACCGGGGCCAAATTGCCTTGGGCTTGCGCGCCGATTTGATCCAGGTGCGGTTCGTCAGCTTGCCCAATGGCCAGCGCCATGCCCTGGTGCGCGGTGTCTGGCGAGAAGGCCAGCGCGTGATGTAAACCCAGCCCATAAGCTTTGCAACATTCGCCCTTTTTTCCTGGAGTTGACCCATGTCCCTGACTTTGCCTGAAGTGGTTTCTTTGCTCGAACGCCGTGGTCAAAATCAATACGGCATGGAAGCCATCAACCAGCTCGAACACGCCTTGCAATGCGCCCATTTGGCGGAGCAAGCGGCTGAAACGCCCGAAACCGTGGTGGCCTCTTTGCTGCACGATTTGGGTCACTTGTTGGCTGCCGAGCGCGAGGGTACGAAAGAAAACAACACCGACCAGGATGACCTGCACCAGTTCATGGCGCTGCCTTTTTTGCGCGGGTTGTTTTCCGATGCGGTGCTTGAGCCCATTCGTTTGCATGTGGATGCCAAGCGTTATCTGTGCCTGATCGAGCCCACTTATTGGGCGTCTTTGTCACCGGCCTCCAAGCACAGCCTGGAGCAGCAAGGCGGTGTTTTCAACGAGGCCGAAGGCCAAGCCTTCATGTTGCAGCCGTTTGCGGCAGAAGCGGTGCGCCTGCGCCGGTACGACGACTTGGCCAAAGTGCCCGCCAAGGCTGTACCCGGTCTGGACCATTACGCTGAATCACTGCGCCAAGTGGCGCTGTGATGGGTTGGCCCAGCGTTGGGCCAGCATGGTGGGGAATCTGCTGCCCCTGAGAGTCAAGGCTTTAGCGAAGACTCTGGAAGCCAATGCAACACTTGCTGTCTGGGTTAGGGTCAAGCACAGCTTGGACTGAGCGGGGTGAATTCGTCAAAGTCATGACACCTCATCAATTTCATGAATTCGACACAGTAAAAACACATGATTGAACTCTCATCGATCAGCGAAAGCACTGGAAATGTTACACATCGACCACTTGGTCAAGCGTTACGGAAACCTCAATGCGGTCAATGGCATCAGCCTTTCGGTGCCCGCGGGCAGTTTTGTTGGCGTGATCGGTCGCTCTGGTGCGGGCAAGTCCACCTTGTTGCGCATGATCAACCGCTTGGAGGACCCCACCTCCGGCAGCATCAAGATGGATTTGACGTCAGTGTCGGATCTGACTGGAGCGCCTTTGCGCGAATGGCGTCGTCAATGCGCCATGGTTTTTCAGCAGTTCAACCTGGTCGGTCGCTTGGACGTGCTGACGAACGTCTTGATGGGCCGCCTCACCACAGTTCCCACATGGAGATCGGTGCTGCAACTGTGGTCCAGCGAAGACAAAGTCCGCGCCTTGGCAGCACTCGAGCGTTTTGACATGGCCGAGTTTGCCGCCAAGCGCTGCGATCAACTTTCGGGCGGCCAACAGCAACGCGTGGCCATTTGCCGGGCCCTGATCCAAGAACCCAAAATCATCTTGGCCGATGAACCGATTGCCTCTCTTGACCCGCGAAACACCAAAGCGGTTATGGACGCACTCAAAACCATCAATCAAGAGTACGGCATCACCGTGCTGTGCAATCTCCACTCTTTGGACATCGCCCGCGAATATTGCGACCGTTTGGTGGGCTTGACCGCAGGCGAAGTGGTGTTTGACGGCGCGCCAGCCCAGCTGACCGAGCCTTTTGTGCGCCAACTTTATGGCGTTGAGGCCTCTCAAGTGAGCGATACCGATATGGCCAGCGTCGAGATGCTGGTCCACGCCTGAGCTTTCCACCATTTTTCTCCCCGCGCCATTTTTGGCATTTTTTCATTTGAAGGACTATCCATGTTGAACCGTCGCAACCTGATCGCCATTGCTGCTGCAGTGCTCGCCACGGGCGCTCAAGCCCAAACCGCCGCTCCCAAAGAGCTGGTGTTCGCCGTTGTCCCTGCTGAAAACGCCTCTATGGTGGCCGACCGTTACAAAGACTTTTTGGAATACCTGTCCAAAGAAACTGGCGTGAAAGTGACCTTGCGCGTGGCCGCTGACTACGCTGCCGTGATCGAAGGCCAACGTGCAGGTCAGATTCACATTGGTTACTACGGCCCGACCGCTTACGCCCGTGCCCGCATGACCGGTGCAAACATCACCCCCTTTGTCACCGAAACAGCCAAAGGTGGCGTGCGCGGTTACTACGCAGTGGTTTATGTGAAAGCCGACTCGGCCTACAACAAGATCGAAGACCTGAAGGGTAAAAACTTCGGTCTGGTTGACCCCAACTCCACATCGGGCAACGTGGTGCCACGTTTCGCCTTGGACAAAATGGGCATCAACCCAGACAACTATTTCGGCAAAGTGGTCTACACCGGCAGCCATGTGAATGCCGTGATGGCCCTGAACCAAGGCACTGTGGATGCCGCCGCAAACTGGTGGAACAACGAAGAAGACTCTGAGCTCATGCGCATGGTCACCAAGGGCATGGTCAAGAAAAACGATTTCCGCATGATCTTCAAGTCCGACCTGATCCCTGCTTCGCCAGTGGCTTACCTTGACAGCTTGCCAGCCGATCTGAAAGTCAAAATCGAGCAAGCCTTCTTGCAAGCCCATGTGAAAAACAAGACTGCTTTTGACAAGTTGTCTGACGGCAAAAACGAACCCTTCGTCAAAGTGACCCACGCCGAGTTTGAGCCTGTGGTGGCCATGAACAAGTTCGTGGACAACCTGCGCAAGAAGTAATTCCTGCCATACCAGCACTCACCATGGTCAATCACCCCGAACACAACGCCTTGTTGAAGGCCTACGAACAGGCGACCCATCGGCGTCGCCAGCAATTCGGAAGTGGTGTGGCCATGGTTTTGTTGCTCTCCATGTTGGCAGCATGGATGGCCGAAGTGGACTTGGAGAAGTTTTACGACAACATCGGCAACTTCACCAGCTACATTGGCCGCATTTTTTATCTGGAATCTGGGCAAGCGGTCATTCGCGACCCTTCTGAATGGTTTTGGGGCCTGAACAAGTGGATGGCGTTGTTGGGCGAGACCTTGATGATGGCTTACGTAGGCACGCTTTTAGGTACATTGGGGGCCGTGCTGTTTTGCTTCACGGCCAGCAAAAACGTGACCCGCTCGGCGACATTGATTTTTGCCACCCGCCGCTTCATGGAGTTTTGCAGAACCGTTCCGGAATTGGTGTTCGCATTGATCTTTGTGGTGGCTTTTGGCTTGGGACCCATGGCCGGCGTTTTGGCGATTGCCATCCACACCATGGGTGCTTTGGGTAAGTTGTTTGCCGAAGTGGTCGAAAACATCGACATGAAACCCGTTCACGGCGTGGTGGCCACGGGTGCCAACTGGGTGCAAAAAATCCGCTTCGCGGTGATGCCCCAAGTCTTGTCCAACTTTGCCAGCTACGCCCTGCTGCGCTTTGAGATCAACGTGCGGGGAGCCGCCGTTTTAGGTTTTGTCGGTGCAGGCGGCATTGGCGAGACTCTGATCTCGGCCATTCGCAAGTTTTATTACGCAGATGTCAGTGCGCTTTTGATTTTGATCATCCTCACCGTGGTGGTGATTGACAGCTTGACAGAAAAACTGCGTCACCAATTGATCGGCTCGGGCCCCGAAAGCAAAGCATGACCACGGACGCCCAAATCACCAAATACCCCCAGCATTTCCGCACGGTGACCCGTCACCGCGTGATCACCATCACGGTGCTGGTGACGATGTTGGCCTTGTTGATTTTGAGTTTTTATCGCCTGGATTTCAGCCTCGCGCGGATCTTCAGCGGTTTCTCGAAACTGTTCGACGTCACCCGCCTGATGTTCCCACCGGACCCCGGTTGGGGCCCTACTTTGCTGCGTTACCTGCACGCCATGGGCGAGACAGTGGCGATTGCATTTTTGGGAACATTGGTCTCGGCGATATTGGCTTTTCCACTGGCCTCATTGGCGGCCCGGAACACCAGAATCAACCTCGTGATGCACTTTTTGGCGCGTCGCACCTTTGACACTTTGCGCGGCGTGGACACGCTGATCTGGGCCTTGATCTGGATCAATGTGGTGGGTTTGGGTCCATTTGCCGGTGTGCTGGCCATCATTTGCTCCGATCTGGGCTCCTTTGGCAAGTTGTTCTCTGAAGCCATTGAGGCTGCTGATCGTAAACCGGTGGAAGGCATCACCTCCACAGGTGGCAGTCGCATTCAGCAGATTCGCTTTGGCATCGTCCCGCAAGTCTTGCCGGTGTTCTTGAGCCAAGTGTTGTATTACTTTGAATCCAACACCCGAAGTGCCACCATCATCGGCATTGTGGGCGCTGGCGGCATCGGACTCATCTTGTCAGAGCAAATTCGCACCCTGGAGTTCCAGCAAGTTTCATTTGTCATTTTGATGATTTTGGTGACCGTCTCGGCCATCGACTGGCTGTGCTCAAAACTGCGTTTTCAGGTGATTGGTCAGCCCCAGCACTGATGGGCAATCATCTCCTTTGAGGCAAACGCATGGCTGCTGGCTAGGGCTTACTGAGGCGACTCGAAGGCGTGCACAAAAGCTTCTTGCTTCAGGGTTTCAATCGCGCCGGGCCGGTGCTGGCGGACATGCCTCACGGCCTCTTCAGAGGACCATCCCCAGGCTTTGAAAAGGGTGGCGACCAAGGTCCCGGATCGGCCCTTGCCGTGCGCACAATGGACCAAGACCGGGCCTGATTGCAAGGTTTGTGTCAAGGTCGGAATCAAGCGTCGCCATTGGGCTGTGACCGCCTGGGTAGGAACGCCAAAATCCACCACAGGCAGTTGGTGCCAAGTGATGCCATGCAAATCCAAATGGTGCGACAGGCTTTTGGCACCCAAGCGTTCGAGTTCAGCGGTTTCAAGCAAACTCACCACGGTGCGAATGCCCTGCTGTTTCAAATACACGACGTCTGCGACCAAAATTTCTTCGGGTGCAGCGGCGGAATCACCCCTTCCAGGACAGGAAGACATGGCGATCTGGCCGTGCCAAGGCGTGGGCACGAAATCCATGTCAAGCGATGAAAGGTTTTTGCTGATCACTTTGCTTTTGTAGCGTAGCTGTGCGACGCCCAAATGACAGGACGCAGACTCGGTTGACAAAGGAATACATTACCCTTTGTGGTCCACAAACTGCGTCTGCCCGCTGTGCATGGGCAACCAAGCCCAAGTGCGCGAAGGCGCCACGGTGGTGTCCACCAGCACCCGCAAATTCCCCAACCGCCTGGGCAAGAACACCAACGTGTTTTTGGCCAGTGCCGAGTTGGCGGCGATTGCGTCCAAGTTGGGTCACATTCCCACGGTGGCCGAGTACCACGAAGCCATGGGCATCGTGAACAAATATGGTGCCGCGATCTACAAGTACCTGAACTTCAACCAGATTGAATAGTACGTGGAAAACGCGAAAGGTGTGACGGCCTGAGCGTTGATTCGCTTGGGCCAAGAAACGGTCAGGGGAGCGATGGTCAATATTGGATCGACGCGAAAAGGTGGTGGGCATCTGGACGGCGGTGGTGAAGCGCCTGCGGCAAGTGCCATACACCTTGGTGGTTATTTTTTCAAATGGCGCGCTGTCCAGCCAGGGACGTGGTCCATGCGCCATTGCCACCACCTTGGCACGGGCTTGATGGCACGCTGTACGTAGTACGGCACCATCGGGCTGAACCAGTCCCACAGGCGGCGCAGCTCGGCTTCAGGTTCGTCGTGCAAATCCACCCGAAGATCGACGACAGGAAAGGGCTGGTCACCATAGACCAACAAGGCCGCCGAGTTTTGCCCTTCGGGCTGACCCCCGGCATCGCGCCCGGCCTCCACAGCGCGCACCAGCCTTTCGGCCAGAGCCTGATCGGTCCCATCTTCAAAGGCCTTGGCCATGGCCTTGACCACGCCTTCGCCCGCCAATACATTGCCTGCAACGGCAAAGCCGTCTCCCACGATGTGTCCTGCCCAGACTGGGTTTTTTCCCCCCGTGAATGCGTGGGCACGCCCATACACATCCACTACCGCAATTTGTCGTGTTTGGGGATAAGGGTCAGAAGCCAGCAATTCGTCGACGATTTTTTCAGCCGACAACGCTGACGCCATCAACCGCTTCGCAATGGGCAGCAAATAAGGGTTGGCCACCGCCTGCAGCGATGCGGCTCCGCGCTGGGGCACCACCACAGGACAACGCACACCCACATTGGGGGAATATGTGGCTATGCCAACGCCGTATTCACCGGTTTTGGGACAACGGGCAACGATTGAATATGTCATTCATTCACTCCATGCGAATACCGGACTCGGCCGACATTCTTTTGTAGGTTTCAAATTCGGCCATGGTCAACTTGCCCAGGGCTTCGGGACTGCCTGGCCGCGTGATGCAACCTGTTCCTTCAATTCGCCGCACCACATCAGGGTTGGCCAGAATCTTCAGCAACTCGGTAGACAAGCGTTGAATCACCGCCTTGGGCGTTCCTGCAGGCGCATACAGCGCATTCCAGGAGGTGAAGTTCAAGCCGGTCAGTCCTTGTTCGTCCAGCGTCGGAATGTCTGGTGCCGTGGATGCTCGGGCTGGCGATGAGATGCCAAAAATCTTCAACTTGCCCTCTTTGGCAAGGGGCAATTGGGTGGGCAGCGTGCCAAAGTAAATCTGGATGCGGTTGGACAGCAAATCGGTATTGACCTGCGGTGCCCCTCGGTAGGGAATGTCTGCGATTTTGGTCCCTGTCAGCCGGGCCAGGGACAGACACGCAAACTGATTGCTCGAGCCATTGCCATGGTGCCCACAATTGAGTTTGCCAGTGTTGGCCTTGACGTAGGCGAGAAAATCGTTGGCGGTCGTGCCCGGAATTGACACGTGCCCCGTCAGCACGATGGGCAATTCGGCCACATAGCCGATCGGCTCGAAATCCTTGGGGCCATAAGGCACATTTTTGTTGAGTGCAGGCGTGGCGGCCGTTGGCGCGCTGCCCCCCATGATCAAGGTGTAGCCATCTGCGGGCGCTTTGGCTACAAATGTGTGCGCAATGGCTCCGCTGGCACCCGTGCGGTTTTCGACCACCAGCGCTTGCCCTAGCGCCCTGGACAACTCGTCAGCCACGATACGACACAGCAAATCTGTGATGCCGCCTGGGGGGTAGGGCGAAACAATCGTCAGTTGCTTGCTGGGCCAAACGTCACTTGCATGGGCCCCCCAGGAACTTGCCAGAGATCCTGCGCCGACCAACAGGGTCTGACGCCGTGACCACAGTTTTTTAAGCATGGTGTCTACTTTCTTGAAATTGATTTCATAACTTTAGACAATAAAAAATTTAAGTCAACGAAAATCATAGAAAAAATCCATTCAAATTACAATGAAACGATTTCATATTGGAACCTTTCATGCCCAAGGTCCCCACCAAGCCTGCTGCGCCCGTTTCGGTGTCCGATGTGGCCCGACTTGCCGAGGTCTCACCCGCCACGGTGTCGCGCGCCTTCAACAACCCCGGTCTTTTGGGCGCGCCCACACTGGAGAGGGTCCAACGTGCCGCCAAGCAATTGGGTTATCAGCCTTATGGGCTGGCGCGCTCATTGCGCAGTCGTCGCTCCATGGTGGTGGGTATCGTCATGCCTTCACTCCGCTATGCGTACTACTCTGGCACGCTGGAGCTGTTGCAAAGTTTGTTGGCCCGCGAGGGCTATACCTTGCTGCTGAGTTCTTCCAATCACGACCCACAAATCGAATTGGAAGGGGTTCGAGCCCTGATGTCGCAGGGCGTTGATGGGGTCATCTTGTTCGGACGCCCCTTGAACGATGAGAGCGCCCCCCTGCTGGCGCAGCGCGGTGTACCGCATATCCGTTGTTGGGCCGCCTTGCCCAACGAAGCCTCTGTGGCTTTTGACCACAGCGCGGCCATGGCCGATGTGGTCGAGCACCTGGTGGCTTTGGGGCACCGCCAATTCGCCATGGTCATGCCATTTGTGGCCTTGGGTGACCGCTTTCGCGGTCGCCTGACCGCCATTCGCGAAACGCTGGCCAAGCATGGTCTGGCCATTGCCAATGACGCCATCGTCGACGACGGCGGACTGGATGCCGAAGCCGGGCGGCTGGCCTATCAAACCCTGCAGGCACGCGGCGTCCAAGCCACCGCAGTGATTTGCAGCAACGACCTCATTGCTGCGGGTGTCATTTTGGCCTGTCAAGCTTGTGGCTTGCAGGTGCCAGCAGATGTATCGGTCACAGGGTACAACGACTCAGGCTTGGCACGCGCCTTCGAACCCGCCATCACATCCGTCGACACCCCGGTCGATGTGCACGCCCAGGAAGTGGCTCGCGTCATGCTTGCTGTCTTGCGCCGTGAAGCCCCCGCCCCGACGATCAGGCTGCCCACCCACCTTCGGGCGCGCCAAAGCACTGGGCCGGCACCACGAAAGCTGTGAGTCGCAAAATATTTGCGAATAAAAATTCAGGGCTAGCTGTTTTAGAGATTATTGACGCAACCTTCATCCAGGTACACACCGGCAATGCTCACATGGGTTTCGTGAACAATGACAACGCAGTGATCTACAAGAACCTGAACTTCAAGCAGATTGAAGAGGACGTGGAGAACGTGAGGGGCGTGACGGCCTGAGTGTTGATTCGCTAAGACCAAGAAACAGTGCAAGGAGTGATCAGCGCATCAGTGGGTGAGGGGAAAAACAGCGAGATGGCCGTCGCTTGGCGTCAGGCTGCGCCTGCCATTGCCCAAGCACGGGAGAGTCGACACATCTCGGGCAAAGGCTTTGAATAAACGCTTACTTAACGCCGGTTGGTGGGCCTGTAATGCCCAAAATTTGGGCCATCATCGTGCACATGCGGTTAGATTTCCGATCCTTTTTGCCGCACTCAAACACGTCGCTGCGCTGCCTCGACTGGCGTTTGCAAGTTGATCCTGCGTCGATCACAATGCCGACAGGGGACGATGTTCACAGCCGCAGAGTGCTGAAGCCCCGCCAAATAACCATCTTGAAAAGGCTCGACATGATTGACGTCCCCCCACTGATTCAGCGCCAAACCTTCACCCGCCCCACGCGCGACCAAGTAGAAGCCTTGCGCGGCACACCCACCGGGTTTATCGTGGACGCTATGGGCGGCAGTGGTGCGCTGGACCATCGGCTGCGGCCCGCGATCGCAGAGCAATATGCGTTTTGCGGTGTGGCCTTGACGGTGGACGCTGGGCCGGGCGACAACCTGGCATTGGTGCATGCCTTGCCGGATGTGCAGCCCGGTGACGTGCTGGTGGCCACCACGGGCGGCTTTACTGGTTGCGCCATCACCGGAGACCTGGTGCTGGGTATGGCTAAAAACTGCGGTGCCGTGGGTTTTGTGACCGACGGCTGTGTGCGGGATCTGGTGGGATTGCGTACCGTGGGTCTGCCGGCTTGGGCGGTCGGTGTCACGCCTAACTCGCCCCAGCGCCACCGGCCCGGTACCATTGGTTTTGCCATTGCACTGGCCGGGCACCCGGTGGCCTCGGGCGACATTGTGGTGGCTGACTTGGACGGCGTGGTAGTGGTGCCGCAGGCACGTATCGCTCAGGTGTTGGCCCGGTTGCCACAGATCCGGGCGGCAGAGGCCCTGGCCGATACGGCGGTGCGTGAGGGCGCCAGGCTGCCGTCTTTTCTAACGGTGGACACAGCACCGGCGGCATCCAAGCCATGAAAGTTGCCCTGATTGGCACTGGCGCCATGGGTTGTATTTTTGGCGCGGCATTGGCGCGTGGTGGAGCCGAGCTGGTGTGTCTGGACCGCAGTGCCGATGTGGTGACGGCCCTTCAGCAGCACGGCATCTTGGTGCGTGGCGTGTTGGGTGAGCAGACCGTGCCGGTTCGCGCCACCACCGACCCAGCGCAACTTGGCCTGGCCGACATGGCCTTGGTGCTGGTGGACGCGGCGGCCACGTCGGCTGCCGCAGCGATTGCCAAGGGCTGCCTCAAGCCGGACGGTTTTGCCCTGTCGCTGCAAAATGGCATTGGCAATCTGGAGGCTCTGGTTGACGCGCTGGGTCCGCAGCGGGTGATGGCAGGCATTACCTACAACAGCGGTTCGGGGGAGGGGCCCGCACGCTCCTGGCACACCCACCTGGGACTGACCACCATGGGAGAGGCTACGGGCACGATGTCCCCAAGGCTGGAGGCCATGGCAGAAAGGTTTCGCGCCCAGGGCATGGCGGTGGAACTCACCGACAAGGTGGAGGCGGCGATCTGGAGCAAGTTTGTGCACAACTGCGCCATCAACCCCATCAGCGCCCTGACCGGCTTGAGGCCAGCGCAGATCATGCAAACACCACCGGCGCAGGCGCTGATGGAGCACGTGATGGATGAAATTTTGCAGGTGGTTGATGCCCTGGGTATCGTATTGCCCGAGCATGACGCCCGCAGCGAGATCCTGCAGCATTGCCGCGAGCGCATGAACCGACCCTCGATGTTGCAGCACCTACAGGGCGGCAAACCTACAGAGATTGGTGCCCTGAACGAGGCCCTTGTGGCGCGTGCCGCCGGCCTGGGTCTGGCCGTACCGTACAACTCGGCGGTGGTGCTTGCCGTTCGCGCGCTGGAGGCTGCGGCTGCCTTGCCACCAGTGCCTGATGGCGTCTGAGCAAGGATTTATTGAGCATGTGGCCGACCAGGCCGGTCTGGGCCGGGACTTGTCTTGGCTCAAGATGTTTGGCGAGTAAGCGCTTGACTTGGACGGTCGGGTGTTGGCGCTGGTTTGCGGCAGCCAGCTGTTCATGAAGCCCACCCAAGGGGGTAGCAAATGCGGGTGCGGTTGGATGAGCGAAGTTGGATTTCCAATCCGTTAAAAGGGACAAGGTTGTAAAAGCGAATAACATCAAGGCATTCAGTCAACTTATTCCTGCGAGTTCATGAATTTTTAAAATGTAATCAATGGATCAAAAATGACAAAAGCTTATTGGATTAGTGCGTATCGCAGTATCAGCGACAACGATGCTTTGGCTGCTTATGCCAAATTGGCAGGCCCTAGTTTGACGGCTGCAGGCGGTAAATTTTTAGCGCGTGGCATACCTGCTGCAGTCAAAGAAAATGGACAGCAGGAACGTACTGTACTTATTGAGTTTGAAAATGTTGCGGCCGCGCTTGCAGCTTACAACAGCCCAGGGTACCAAGAGGCCCTTGTTGCTTTAGGCAGCAATGCGGTGGTTCGAGACATTCGAATTATTGAAGGCGTGTAACTTTGATTGCTGTAAGCGCTTTGACTTGATGTGAGGTGTTCGGGTCGACGAGCTGCACCTCACGGACGAGCTCCACCTCACGGCGCTCGAACTCATCGACCGCCTTGCCGTGCCAGTGCCCTCCATATCGAACGCACTTCTCGCACTGATGGCCCTGAGCTTGGGCTGGCTGGCATTTCGCCAGAAGCGGCTTCCACGGTAGTAGTGCCAGATGCGGTGTTATTTTTTTTCCCCCGATGGGGTGGTTGGTGCTGGCTGGGTGGTGCTGCGTGACGACGCCCCCTCGCATGATTTTGAGGTGCACAGTCTGTCAGCCACTGTCGGTACCGAGGTGCTGGGGCTGGATCTGTCGCAGCCCATCAACCCCACCGACTTCGCCAGTATCCACCGCGCGCAACAGGGAATGCCATGGGCGAGGTGGCTAAGGTGTTACCTGATAACCAACTGACGTGCAGCCCCAAAGCCCGGCTCACTGTCTGTGGGAGGCGCTGATCGCCCGCACCTACTAGGCGTTCCTTCTGCTGTGCTCGATTTGCGCAGGCCAGATGCGCGTGATCGCTTGCATCACCTAAAGCGCCGGTATCCGGCGTATGTTCGCGCAACTTGTTGCAGAGACCGAGCCACCGCGCATCGCGCCAGCACGCGGGCCGCCGCAGTGGGATGAGGCCCATGCGGGGGGCGGTGAATTTCGGGCGACTGGACCTGAACAAACGCTCACTCAACGCCGGCTGGCAAGCCTGTGATGCCCAAAACCAGGACCATGATCATGCACAGGCGATTGGATTTACTGTCCGTTGCTGGCCGAGGTGGGTGTGGGAGCCAACTGGGATCAGGCACTTTGAATGAACGCCTGACCTAGTTTTCCCTGACTTCGCGCAACTCCATGTTGGTGCGCCTGAGTCGGTCGGCCAACACCAAAGCCAATGACCGCATCACACTGACGCTCATCGCATGGTCGCCTGCGGCCACCTTGGCAAAAGCTTGTCGATCGATGGCAAAAATTTCAGTCTCCCCCGAGGCGTACACATAGGCCGAGGGCGCCCGACCATCTAAAAAAGACATTTCGCCAAAAAATTGGCCGCGGCCCAAAGTGGCCAAGTGGATGGCACTGCCCGTGCTGGTTTTCAAGCTGACTTTCACTTCGCCACGGCTGATCAACATCAACTCATGCCCCAGGGTGTTGGGGTCAAGCACCAAATCGCCGGCTTGGTAAACGCGAACTTCTTTGCACTGGTCCAATCCCTCCAACTCAGATTTACCCATGCCATGGAACAGTTCAAACTTGGCCACGTGAAGACCTTGACCTTTGGGGTGGACATAGCCTTCTTGCAGCAAAGTCTCTTCTTCAATCCATTCCAAGGCTTCATCAAGCTCTATAAAAACTTTTGCTTTGTTGTCCGATAAAAGCCCCATGTGATCGATGTAGGTGCGCAAATCCGTGCCATTGGGCAAGCGGTCTGGTACCCGGGCGATGATCAGGCGTGCTTGGTGGTCAGCCAGGTTGCCGCGGATGCGCTCAATCATTTGGCTCGCGGTCATGTCCATGGACTGCACCCGCATGAAGTCAAGCACCACAAATTTGACTTTTTTGATCTCGGGTTCAATGGCACTGTAGAGTTGATGGGTGGTGCCAAAAAACAGACTGCCTTGCAACTCAAAAATAAGGGTTTGGTGGCCTTTTTGCGACAAAATTTCGCGCTCCTGCAGACTGCGCACTCGCGAAGAAAACACCTTGTTGCCCCAGTTTTTGCGACGGATGGTGGTGGTGTGGATTTGCTCGGTCAAAAACAGAAAAATAGCCAAGCCAATGCCCACGGCCGAGGCGGCAATCAAGCTGACCGTGTTGGCCACGATCACCACCAAAATAATCACACCGAAGTCAAGCCGGGTTTGGGGCGATCGAATCATTTTCACGGAGGCCCAGTCGATCATCCTCACCCCGTTCACCACCAACATGGCTGCCAATGCGGGCACCGGAATCCAAGCGAACAAAGATGTGAGCAACAAAATCACCAACAAAGACCCAAGCCCACAAAAAATCCCCGCCCAATGCGTGGTGCCTCCGCTGGCCTTGCTGATAAAACTGCCCCCACTGGAGCCCGAACCTGTGATCCCGCCAAGCAGGCTGGACACCAAATTCCCCAAGCCCTGCCCCCGAAGTTCTTTGTTGGAATCGTGCCTTGAGCCGGTGACGGTATCCAGCGCCAGGCATTTGTTCAGAGTGTCAATCGACAAGAGCACGGCCAAAGTCATGGCAGGAAACACAATTTGCTGCCAAGGCGGCAAGCCCGAGGCCATCAACTGGTCCCAAGGCTGGGTCACGCCGTCCGTAAAAGCGGCGAGATTGACGTTCAAGGGGCCGATGATCAGTGGGTTGTCATTCAGGTTCAGTAAGGCAGGCCAAGCGCTCAAGGCCATGGCCCAGTAAACGACTATGCCAGCCACCAAGCCCTGAATCACCCCGGGGATCCGTTTGGACAGGCGGGGTGCGAACAGCATGCCCATCACCGTTGCCAAGCCAATCAGCAAAGAGGGCCATTGCCACAACTCGGGTCCACTGAGCCATTGCCAGACATTCATCTCTGTGGGGATTGCAAGCCATTTGGGCAACTGGCCCAAAACAATGATCACATTTACCCCAATGAGGTAGCCGCTTACCACGGGGTAGGGCATGTATTTGATCAACTCACCCAGGCGCAAGACCCCAAAGGAGAGCTGAATCAGGCTGCTGAGCAAGGAGACCAAAAACAAACTCAAAATCACACTGGTTGCATCGTTACCCATCTGCACCATTTGCAGGGTCAAGGCGGTCAGCACGGCCGCCGCAGGGGCACTGGGCGCCGATATCAAACGGGGCGTGCCACCAAAGATGGCGGCCACCAGGCCCAAGGCCGCCGCCCCCATCATGCCGGCCATCGCGCCTTGCGCGCCAAAGCCGCTGCCCAAGGGTAAAAAAATCAACACGCCAAAGGCAATTGCCGATGGCAAGGCCACCAGCATCCCGGAAAAACCACCCCAAAGGTCGCCAGTGAGGTGGGTGTGATGTGCAAATGAACGCATGAGGTTGGCTCGGTTAAATTGTCAATTGCAATTCAAATTGCTAAAGCTCATTATATGGATCGATTCCCCCCGAAATGAATGTAAAACTTGCAAAAACAACGTGATCATTTTTATGGCCGTTATAGGTGATGGGCTTTGGGTATACGTGTTCGCATTTGCGGTTCGGGTCGATGGATTCGACAAGAGCGCTCTGGCAATTAAATTGGAGAACTTAACGATAAATGCAACCTAGCAAACCTCATGCTGTATCACCATTGTGACTTGGCTGCAGGTCGTTTTCAATAAGGCAAGCTTCGCTCAGCCCAAAGAAAACAAGGTGGCGTTGGTCGCTGGCCGAACGGTTAAAAAAAGTACAAATTTCAAATATGACGGTGTCGCATTAACAAGTTAATGTTACGCCCGCAGCCAAAAGCTGCGCAACAATCTCAGCATGCAAGGGCACACCATCACGCAGGTTGTCCGCGCAGTCCTGCCAGCCACGCTCACCGGGATAGAGAAACTGCTCACTCGTACTCGCCTCAGCGCGAAGGTAATTCAGATAGTCCTCAACTTGTGCATGGAATGCCGCTATGCCGTTTTCAGAGAATGCTTCGATATTGAGCGCAATGAATAACTTGCTGGTGTCGGTTTCAAGCCCGCCAGAAGGAATCGCGAGGTCACGGCAGAACAATCCACCGCCCAGCGCGGCCGTCATGAATTCCAACATCAAAGCGAGCCCCGCACCTTTGTGGCCCGCCATCGGCGACACGGCACCGCTCAAAATGGCTTTGGCATCATTCGTGGGTTTGCCCTGCGCATCTACACCCCAACCTTCAGGAATCTGCTTTCCTTCGCGCAACCATGTGGCCACCTTACCCACAGCAGCCTGGCTCATCGCCATATCCAGCACCATCGGATTTTCGCCCGCTGCGCGCGGAATACCTATAGCCAGCGGGTTGTTGCCAATGATCTTTGTAGTCGCACCCCAAGCTGTCATTGTTTGCATCGCATTGGTCGTGCACAGCCCAATGCAATTTGCCTGCGCCGCGCGTAAAGCATAAGCATGCGCGCGACCCCAGTGCGTGGTGTTCGTCGCGAGACAAACACCCACGCCAAATTGCTTCGACCTGTCTACAGCGGCTTGCATCGCGATCGTAGCAACGTAACGGCCAGGGCCGTTGTCGCCGTCCAGCACACAGATCGCGCCGAACTCGCGCGTGATCAGAATGTTCGCATTCGCCTTTGCTCGGCCCTCTGCAAGAGCACGCAACATCGGCGGCAACATGCGCACACCATGCGACGGTACACCATGCAAATCCGCCTCGGCCATGATCTGCGCCTCGACTTGCGCGATCGTCTTGTTCACACCTTGTGATTCGAGCGCGGACTGCACATCAGCACACAGCATGTCGTACGGGATGCGAAAGAGTGAGCTTTGGGCTTGCGCACTCATGATAAAAATCCACTGAAGGAGTGGAAATTACAGATGATTTTGATTGACATGGTTAATCAGTAGTGTCCCAACGTTTTCACAGCAGGGCTTCGTAAGTTAATGATTTACTTTGGTTTTTTGGCATTTCAGTCTGGTCTCGATTTGAACTTCGATTCCATGACTTATGGTCTTTTGCGTTCGCACGCAAAGGACCGCAATGAACCAAGGCAAGCTTGTTTTCTCTCAACTCATGGCGTTTCTGCCCCTGAGCACTTTCCGTCGATGCGTGGCCACTCACCGCGGCGATTACAAGGTTCAAGACTTCACCTGCATGGACCAGTTCTTGACCATGGCCTTTGCTCAGTTGACCCGCCGCGAGTCTTTGTGCGACATCGAGGTCAATTTGCGTGCTCAAGCCAAGCGGATGTATCACATGCATCTGCCCAACAGTCTTCATGAAATCCTACAAATCTTGAGCTTGACCATGTTTGAAACTATCTCAATAAATCAACTACTTACAGCAACCGTGCCTGACAAACATCCAGAATTTGAGCATCAAAAGCTCTATCTTTTTTGAAAAATTGGAACACTCATGATTTCTGATAAAAATCAAAATCCTAATTTATCAAATCTTTCTTGATTAATTTATGACAATTTCGTAATGCAAAGAACTTTCTTGAGTCTTCATCGCAGCATCACACTGCGTTTGCCCGCCATCAAACGGCCACCATGCCTTGGTGCCGCAGCAAGGCTTCCAGGCTCGGTTCTCGGACCCGTAAGGCTTTGAATGATTCCAGCGCCGGACGGCTGCCGCCCGCTACCAGAATGGCCTAGCGGTAAAGGCGTCCGGTTTCCACCATGGGCGTGCCGTCGGCTGCGGCTGTTTCTTCAAAGGAGGCGTAGGCATTAGCGCTCAGCACCTCGGCCCATTTGTAGCTGTAATAAACGGCGGCGTAACCGGCTGTGAAGATGTCGCTGAAGGTGTGGGCCATGCGGTTGAATGCCGGTGTGCGCAGTTCAGCCCTTGGCGAGTGTCTGTCCATGAATACTATTTTTTGTATGCTGGTCCTTTGGGTTGACCGGCGCACCCAAGCCAGAGGGGGCGGCGTGATGCCGCCAGTAGTTGCCTGCGGCTGCAGAGCCGCTGCCTGGCTGCAGCGCAACGCCGCAGTCAAGCATAGCCATTTCAGCGCCATTGATAGCCGCCATCAAATGCACCTCATTCATATCGCCGAGGTGTGCGATGCGAAACAGTTTGCCTGCGACTTTGGACAAACCGCCGCCAAGTGACAGGTTGTAGCGACGATAGGCGCGGTTGATCACTTCGCCGCCTGAAATGCCTTCGGGCAACATCACCGCAGACACTGTGTCGGAATGCCACTTGGCTTCAACAGCGCACAACTTGAGCTGCCAACCTTGGGTTACGGCAGCTCGTACACCTTCAGCCAGGTATTGGTGACGAGCAAACACATGCTCCAAGCCTTCTTCTTGAAGCATATTCATGGCCTCGACCAGCCCATACATCAATGGCAAAGCAGGGGTGTAAGGAAAATAGCCAGTGGCGTTGCTTTGGACCATGTCTTGCAAGTCGAAGAAGGCACGCTTGAGTTGGGCTGTTTTGTGTTGTGCCAATGCTTTGGCGCTGGCGCACAAAATGCCCAAACCTGCGGGAAGCATCAAGCCTTTTTGTGACCCAGTGACGGCCATGTCCACGCCCCAGTCGTCGAAACGAAAATCGATGCAGCCCAAAGAAGACACGCAGTCGACGAAAAAAAGCGCAGGATGCGCTGCGTCGTCCAAGGCTTCGCGCACGCCAGCAATATCTGAGGTCACACCGGTAGTGGTCTCGTTGTGGCAAGCCAGCACCGCTTTGAAGCTGTGCTGTGTATCGTTTTTCAAGATATCGGCAAATTGCTGCAAAGGTACGCCGGTGCCCCAGTTGCAATCGACAATATGGACGTCAAGGCCGAGACGCTGGCACATGTCAATCCACAAATGGCTGAACTGGCCAAAACGAGCGGCAAGCACTCTGTCGCCCGCTGACAAAGTGTTGGACAGGGCCGCTTCCCAGCAACCCGTACCTGAGGAAGGAAATATGAAAGGCGTGCCAGTTTTTGTACGGAATATGTCCTTAAGCCCAGAAAAAACCGAGTGGGTCAGGTGCGGGAAGTTGGGCGAACGGTGGTCTTCCATAGGAACCATCATGGCGCGTTGTACACGCATTGGCACATTGGTAGGACCTGGGACAAACAGAAAATTAGGACCAGCCATGGGAACTCCTTTTAATTACAAAATAATAATATTAATACGTGATTTAATGCCGGAAATAAATTAATTGCCACATTTTAATAATCAAACTAGACCGCATGTACTATTCACCCAAAAGGTGAATCCAAACACAATTAAATTTATTTTAAAAAGCTGGCCTATGATCTCAGTTACTAATCCGGACCGGCCTTTGGAGTACTTTAGAGGCATTAATGGAAACTGGGTACGGCGTGGTTGAATCACGTCGAAAATTGCTGGTAAATTCAACCTCGATCTTGCCCGATTTTGTTGGGCAAACAATGTTGTTGAAAATATTGGTCGCATGCCAAGAAAACCCATGTCAGAGTCGCGAAAGTGATATAGCTCTGCCATGGGTTTGATTTTGGATTGTAGAATCACGAAATACTTGGCGATTATTTTAATATTTCGGCATAAATAACTTTGGGTTGGACGGGTGTCCATGATCCGGAACTGTGATGCGTGATTGTTAATCTTCGATGACAGCTTATTGGTGCTTTCCCGATGCGAAGGAAGAAAGCACCTACTTTTGTGATAACGGGGCCAAACTTGGTCCAAATGATGGTTTGATCAAGCGATTTCATACGACCAAAGACCTGACGGAACTGATCGTTGTTGACTTCGAACGAAAACTGTCCGAGTGGGGTAGAGCCGAACGTGCTGTGACCAAACCGTTCATGGGGTACGCACTGGTCAAACTGAAGTCGATACCCCTGATGCTGTGAAACCCGTACATGGCCCAAACCAACCAACGTGCGTCTTGCGCATTGGGCGATCGGATTTACGTGGCAACGACCCGCGTTCTTACGTTGACCTTGACCCTTATTAATTCTTTTGTGTTCAGATGAATTATTTATTCAACCCATTCAAGGTTGCGAAAATCAAACCCACACTCAACTGTTGGTTTGATGATGGCAAAGTAGGGTGAAACGTCAAAGTCTCTAGGTGTTAGCAGAGAGTGGTGCTTGGGTTTAAAATCTTTTGGTTGAAATTTTTGAGGTACAAAGTCATATTCATTGGCTGGTGTATTTGTGCTTTTATGCTCAAAGGCAATGATGGGATAATGAATTCCTTCAAATGCCTGAGCAATTAATGTAGAGCAAATTGCTCGCGTTGGGTCACCACTGCCCAGAGACAATAACCGTCTTCTGAATCGAGTCGGTACCGGTGGTGTTGGTAACAAGTACCTTGCAAGATCAAGAACGTTTCGTAAATCGTATTGATGTCCAATTTTGTCAATAGCTGCTTGTGCAACATCGGTGCATTCTTGCTCACTAAGTCCAATAGGTCTGCAGATTCTAGTGTGCAGATTCATAAATCTATCAAGTCCAGTGGTGCGAACACCATGCACCGTATCGGCATCTATGAGACAGTGGTGTTCGGGTGCATCTGGGCTGAAATTCATACCTACATAAAGAGCGGCATGAGACCAAGTGGACTGGGTCAGCTATTTGATTGCAGCACTTATTCGGGTGTTACCTTCAATCAGCAGTACATCACCTGGTCGCAAAGTGGCCTGTAAATGCAAGGGGTTGGATGGTGGCGCTGTACCGTTGATTTCGAGCTCTTTGCTGAGATAGACGGCCAACGATTTACCGATT
>Ga0247843_1004713_pt1 | contig 20013 bp, 18 predicted proteins | sample LaCruzMarch2017__FD_192420 | JGI IMG/M metagenome (GOLD analysis project Ga0247843, IMG submission 192420) | Freshwater microbial communities from meromictic Lake La Cruz, Castile-La Mancha, Spain - LaCruzMarch2017_8m | ecosystem: Environmental > Aquatic > Freshwater > Lake | place: Spain...
GATCCTTACAAAATCGCCAGCCGCATTCTCCAGACGATTGCCACGGTTCCGACCGTTTAATCGCTCTGAGGATACAGTCGATCAAACAAACGCCGCCGCCTGTGAAAGCAGGCGGCGTTGTTTTTTCTGGAGATGAGAGGTTTTAAAATTTTGAGGCTTTGCATTTGCCAATCTGCGTAAGAGCCTCTCGGTCCCCGATGGAAAAACTCAATGCCCTGTTCTGGAGCTCGAAGTCCGATGACTACGCCAAGCGGATCTGGCTGCTCTTCTTTGCCATTGTTGCGGTCTTGGTATTTTTTCAGCCGGCGCACAGAACGGTAACGCACAATTATAGCCGCGCAGCCTATAATTGGTGGAACTCGGAAAACATGTATTCCCTTCAAGGGAAAGGTTTTTTATATTTTCCTCAGTCTGTTCTTCTCTACACCCCTTTTGCATGGCAGGAATTTCCCAAGGAGATTAAGAAGTTCAACAAGCAGCCACTCAGCGAAACCCTTTCGTCAACCCTCCTGCTGCGCCTTGGCGAGGTTTTTTACCGCGCATTTGCTTTGGGCCTTTTTGGTTGGGCGATCTGGCGAATGTGCAGATTTTTTCGAGCTGATCCCACTGTGGCGAGCCTCTTTTGTCTGGTAACCGTCTTGGCCTTGCCCGCATCCGTCACTGCGGGAAAAAACGGACAATTCAACATGCTGCTTTCGGCTTCAATGATTCTGGCGGCCGTCTGCGTGTCGGAAAAACGCTGGTGGCCAGCCACGGCCTGGTTGCTTCTTGGAGTCATAGCGAAACCACTGGGCATTGTCCCGCTCATGCTTCTTGGCGCTCTCTATATGCCGCTCTGGTGGCGTCTGCCGCTTGGAATGATTGTTTTTATCGGGCTTTCCTTCATCCACTTCGACCCCATCTATGTTATCAATCAATGGCAAATGTGCTTCAAACAGATCACCATGGCCAGCATCCCTTTAGAGAATAGCTTCGACGACATTGCCGCCATGTTTCGCACATTTGGTCTGAATCTCCCGGATAAACAATGGTTCCCAGTGCGCGCTTTGTTTGCTTTTGTGACGCTCGGTTTGTCTTGGCAGCTGAAAAAAGTCTACCCTGCCTATGTGGCCCCTTTTTTTATTGCGGCCATTTCCGCCGCCTATCTCATGATTTTCAATCCCCGCACGGAAGCGGTTTCTTATATTATCCTGGCACCCTATGTTGCGCTTTTTGCAGCGTTTTTGATTCGTGAAAAAGCCACTGCGCGACTTGTGTGGCTTTTGGTTTTCATCTGCATCGGATTTGGGTCTGATTGTTATGGGGATATCTACAGGATCACGCGCATTTGGTTTAAGCCACTCTTGGCATGCATCTTCTTCGCAATTCTTGCAATGTGGGTATTTCGGCCTGCTCGTCCCTTGCAATTAATGAAGAAAAGTCTTTAGGCATTTGGCTTTTCCTAACAAGTTTGTTCTCCTTCCACGGGTTTCTCGATGCCACTGAGAATTGTCACATTCAACATGCAAAATGGTCAGCCTTGGTCTGACGACCCGCTTCTATCCCCTGCACTGGATGTTGACGAGTCAGTGGCTTTTTTGAGCGGCCTAAATGCGGATATCATCTGCTTGCAGGAGGTCGAGCAGGGATATGACGGAGGTATGCAGATCCATCCGCCGCCTCATCATACGCGGTTGAAGGAGCTAATGCCCGACTACGATTCTGTTTTTTCCTACCCGTGCAAGAACGACACTGAGTTGCCATTCGGCCTTGGGTTGGCCATTTTTTCACGAACGCCTTTGACCGAATTTCGGAAAGTAGACCTTCCTGCCAGCGGACTGGAATTCGAATTTGCCGGAAAGAAGCGCCGTCCATCCTCCCGGCTCTTGATCGAGGTCTCTACGATTTGTGCAGGTCGTAGACTGAAGATTCTTAACACACACTTGCAGGCGTTTTTTATGATTGGAGCTTCGAGTGATGACTACCCCCAGCAGAGGGACCTCGTGGAGGCACGGCTTCGAACTATCGGGGCTGAACCTGCCATTTTGGCCGGCGACATGAATTCGGCACCCGGCGAGTCCTTGGTCAGCCAGTTCAAGAAAGCGGGATTCTCAACGGTGCAAAACACGGAGCCCACTTGGCGGCGAATGCCCTATGTGATGGATCATATTTTTTACAATAATCCACTGCGTTTTGTTGCGCAACACATCGAAAAAACGAAGGTCTCCGATCACCATGCTGTCGTTGCGGATTTCGAATTCGTCTGAAACCTGCTCCGCTGTTCTCAAGCCTCCTTGTAGTGCAGGCTCAGGATCCGCTTCGCATTTGAGTCTCTTTCAGCGGTGAACAGATAGAGCCGGAGGGCTATACCTCCCTGCATCCACTGGTAGCCGACCAATGTTTGCAAGATTTCCCCTTCGCGAGCGCGTGTGCGCGTGAGGAGGCGACCGATTCCGTATTTCGAATCCACATTTCGCCTCACCTCATCAAAGAAAAGTTCATATTTTGGCGTGTCCCATGTGCCATCGCCAAAGTGGAGCTCGATCTCGTTCAACATGTCCTTTCGGAAGTAAAACAGAGCACGCTGGAGTTGTTTTTGAGGGATGCCCTCGACCACAAAAACCGTGCGTCCATCCACTACCTTGCGCTCCGCGATCTTCGCCTTGATCCCCGTGAGGCTTTGCTCCACGCGTCCGGCGGACTCACCCCATTGGAAATTGAATGGCACTCGCATCTGCTGCTGCGCGTGGGCTGAAAGGGTTGAACACAACAACCCAAACGAAAACAAAAGATATCTCCAAACTCTCATTACGCTCAACTTCCCGACTTCAAGCACCACAGTCAACCATCTGGATGAAATACCTCATGGTGCCAAGCCGTGCCGTTGGCAGGAACTCGGTAGTCCGGGAGTCAACTTAAGCTCAAAATCAAAGACAATGAGATGTCTTGCCCACACGGTTTCAGGTCAGACCACGACGTAAGGCACCGGGGATTGAGAATGAACTCGGAAAGTGATCCTCAATGCGAGTGTGCACAGATGCAGGCATATTCGGCGAGCTTGCAATCCGGGCAATTCGACAAGTTCAGAGTGAATTTTTCGACAATCGCTTTGGCCTCCGGAGTGGTTTTGACTTGGACGACTACCGGAAAGTTATTCCCCTCGGGAACGGACTGCTCGGAGACGAGCGTGTCGCCGATTCTTGCAAACGACATCTTGACTGGGGCAGAGCGCATGCCGGTTGTGACCGAGACGACTTGTGCACCGGGCGCCATGGTTTTCAAGGCATCATCGACGAAGGTGATCTGGACTTTGCGATCCGCTGTGAACAGGAACTCCGCGTGGGGTTCGATGGATGTCAGAAGGCGTCCGCCGTTCGGGCCGGCGACTTTCTTTTCGTGGCCATGGTCTTTGCCCGCATGGACTGCGAGCGAGGTGAGTATGGCGATGGCGAGTGGTAGTAGGTGTTTGGTTCTCATGTTTGGTTTTGGGTGAGTTGTTAGTCTGAGGCAGCGGCTTGTCGAGTGATGGCGCGCAGGGCGGCCGACTTGGCGAATTTTAAAAAAATCGAGGGCGTGACCACAAAATCAAGGAGGGTCGATGAAATGAGGCCGCCGACAATCACAACGGCAACGGGATGCAGAATTTCTTTGCCCGGCTCGTTTGCTGCGAGAACAAAAGGAATGAGCGCTATGCCAGCCGAAAGCGCTGTCATCAAGACGGGAACCATCCGCTCCAGCGTGCCGCGTTCGACCATCTGGCGCGTGAATCCCTCGCCCTCGTGGCGCATGAGGTGCAAGTAGTGCGAGAGCATCATGATGCCGTTGCGGGCAGCGATGCCTCCCACCGCGATAAATCCGACCAGCGTGGCGATGCTGATGTTGTCCACCACGAGCCAGGTGAGCACCAGACCGCCAAGGAGCGCAAGCGGGATGTTGAGCAAAACTTGGAGCGCCAGTGAAAGGCTTTGGAAATATCCGTAGAGGAGAAAGACAACCACCAGAAAAACTCCGAGGCTGAGGATGGCTATGCGCCAAGTGGCATCGCGCTGGGCTTGGAATTCTCCCTCGTAGGTGACGAAGTAGCCCTCGGGGAGTTCCACTTTGGCGGAAACCTCGCTCTGGAGCTTGTTCACAAGCGCGCCGACATCTCGCACGCTGGGCTTGATGGCGATGGTGAAACGGCGCTGGCCATTTTCGCGGAAGATCACATTCGGACCCTTGGCCTCTCGCACATCGGCCACGGCCCCGAGGGGGAAAGAACGGCCGCCATCGGCCTGGATGGGAAGGCGGGCGATGCGCTCCGGCGATTCTCGCCAGTCTGGAGGCAGGCGGAGGACGAGGTTGATGCCACGCTGATCCTCGCGCAGTTCGGCGATTTTCTTGCCTCCAAGGAGTGTGCTTAAGCGCGTGTTGAGATCCCCCGGGGCGATTCCGTAGCCGGCGCAGCGTTCGCGGTCCGGCTCGATACGGAGCTGCGGAATCAAGGATTGTTGATCGAGCTTGGCGTCCTCAAAGCCAGGAATCGCTTTCGCAAGCGTTTGAATCTGAGTGCCAATGTCTCGAAGGGTGTCGAGATCGGGGCCGAAGACCTTGATGGCCACTGGTGCGGAGACGCCACTCATCATGTGCCCGATGCGGTCGGCTAATGGGCCTCCGACCACAGCAAAAATGCCTGGGACCGACTTCACCCGGGCTCGGATGTCGTCGAGGATTTCTTGGCGGGAGCGTTCATTACCGCCGCGCTCCGTTCGGCGGAAGTCCACATCGAATTCGGCGGTCGAAACGGGCACGACATGGTCACCGCGTTCCGCGCGCCCAAGTCGGCGGCCGACTTTCTGCACCTCTGGCACAGAGAGTATCTGCTCTTCAATGACATCCGAGATGCGGTTCATCTCCTGCAGCGAGGTGCCGGGCCCGGATGTCGCTGCGATGAGTGCGGTCTCCTCTTTGAAGGAGGGTAGGAAATCCTTTCCCATTTTGGGATACAGGGAGAAGGTCGCAAACACGGCCACTCCCAGCGCGGCCAAAACAGGCCAGGGATGTTCGAGCCCCACCCGCAGCGCGGTGCCTTGCAAGATTCTTTTCATCAATCGAACGACCCACGAGTCACGATCTGCGAGCGCCGGCACGGGATTTAAAAGCAAGGAGCAAAGGACCGGAATCAAAGTCAGGGAGACCAGAAACGACGCCAGCATGCTGACGATGGTCGCCACGGCAATAGGGGTGAATAATTTTCCCTCCACACCCGTGAGTCCCAGCAGGGGGACAAAGACCAAAACGACGAGAAGTGTCGCGTAGAAAATGGAACTCCGCACCTCGCGAGAAGCACGCGCTATGACGGTCATGCGAGGTTCTGGCTCAGACCGAGCTGCATTCTCCCGCAAGCGCCGGAAGACATTTTCCACATCCACAATCGCGTCATCCACAACCATCCCGATGGCCACCGCCAAGCCGCCGAGAGTCATCGAATTTACGGATATTCCAAGCCACTGGAAGGTGAGCATTGTTATCCCGAAGCTCATCGGGATTGCTGTAAGAGTGATGATCGTCGTGCGGAAATTGAGCAGGAAGAGAACCAACACCAGACTGACCATGATAGCCGCCTCGATGATGGCTTTTTTGAGGTTTCCAATCGCATTATCGATAAAATCTTTTTGCTGAAAAAGCACAATGGTCTCGACGCCTTTCGGGAGGCTGGGCTGGAGTTCGGCGAGGGCTGATTTCACTTTTGCTGTCAGCACGCGCGTGTCAAAACCCTGCGCCTTTGTCAGGGACATGATCACGCCGTAGGTAGGCGTTTTTTCTGGAGATTGGCTGATCGTGGCATCGCCGCGCATCGGCTCGATACCCCAGACAACCCGTGCCACATCGGCAATGCAAAGAGGGCGGTCGCCGATGCGTTTGATCGCTGTCTGTCCAATGGCATCGAGATCGGTCGTCATGGCCAGATTGCGAATCATAATTTCTGTGGCGGCAGTGTTCAGAAAACCTCCGGTGCTTGTAGTCGCTGCATTCGCGGCTGCGCTCTCGAGTTCCTGCAGCGTGACCCCATAGGCCTGCATGCGGTAGGGGTCCGGCTGAATCTCGACCTGGCGAATGCCACCGCCCATGTTGAGCACCTCTGCGAGACCGGAGATACTCTGAAGGCGGCGTTTGATTGTTGAATCCGCAACCGAGCGGACTTCGCTCGGGCTCAGGTAGCTTGGCTCACCCTTGGGAATCGTCGATCGCACGCCGACGAGCAGGATTTCGCCCATGAGTGAGGCGGCGGGAGTCAGGAAAGGCTGGATGCCCTCTGGCAATTGTTCGCGCGCGGTCTGGAGGCGTTCCTGCACGAGGAGGCGGCTTTTTTGGAGATCGGAACCCCAGTCAAACTCGGCATAAACGAGGGAAAGCGAGACATCGGAGTTCGATCGCAGGCGGGTCAATCCGGCGACGCCCATGAGTGCCGTCTCGATAGGCTGCGTTACGCGGGTTTCCACCTCCTCGGGCGCCAAACCTGGTGCCTCGGTGAGGATCACAACAGTCGGCTTGGTAAGGTCGGGGAGCACTTCTACTGGTAGGCGGAGTGCCGCAAGAATCCCGAGCCCAAGGACGAGGGCGGAAATTCCGAGCACGAGGCCGCGATGTGTCAGCGACCACTCGATGAGCCTATTGAGCACGGTGGCCTTTCTTGCGGACGGCGACGATGACCAAAAGCACAAATAAGCATCCGCTCACGAACATCCAAAATGGACTCTGCTCGCTTTTCTGAACTGTTTCAGAGGGCGTCTCGCTTGGCTTCCCCGTCAACTCCGAGCCGTCCTCTGCGTGCTCGTGCCCGTGAGCCGCGTCGAGAGCCTCTTTCAGGGACATTGTGCCGCCTCCAGCAAACGCGAGTGAGTAACCTCCACGCGTCACAACCTCATCGGCAGGAAGGAGACCGGAAACGACCTCTACACGGTCGGCATTCATGCTTCCAACAACCACCGGCGTTTTGACAAAAGCATTTGGCAGTTCAAAATCCTTCACATAAACGAAGCGGTTCGTGGCATCTCCCTGCAATGCGGCGCGCGGAACGGAAAACACTCCCTCTTTTTTTCCAATGACAATCGAAAATTCAGCCCGCATTCCCGGGCGAAGTGTGAGGTCGGGATTCTCGACGCGGAAGGCGGCTTCGACCGTGTCGCTCTCGGCATCTGCCACTGCGCCTAAATGCTCCAAATCCGCTTGGAATGTCTTTCCCTGCACTGCTCGCACAGAAATTCGCGCCGATTGTCCTTGTTTCAGCTGGCCCGCCAACTGTTGCGGCACTCGGGCAATGGCATAGACCTGCGAAAGATCCAGCACCTCGGCCAGAACCTTATCGGCATCAATCGGCTCTCCCACCACGATGTGTGTCTGGCTCACCAGACCTGAGATCGGGGAGGGGAGGGCTACAGTGGGCGGGGGGCTGCCCGGTTGTCGGCTCTCCATCAGAATGGCCGTCTGCCCTTTTTCGACCTGGTGGTCGTTTCTGATAGAGACCTCGAGCGCGCGACCAGGAATTCGGCTGCTGATGACCGCCCGACGGCCGGGATAAATTGCGATCTCTCCCAGCGCAAAAAGTTTTTCCTCAAAAGTCGTTTCCTCAACTAACTCGGTTTCGATGCGCAGGTTTTTAACCCCATTTTGATCGAGGATGATTGTCTTGCTGGGACCCGCTCCTGCGCTTGTGGCAAGAAGGGAAGAGGCAAGGAGGCAAAGAATCGTTTTCATGGATTGGTCTTGTTTTCGCCAAGAGCGGCGAGCCATTCGCCATAGGCGAGGAAATACGCTTGGCGTGCTTCGAGATCGGAGAGTTCGATTTCGGCGAGGCGGTCGCGCGCTCGGAATACGGCCTGGAGATCCAGCTCGCCACGGGCATAGGCGGCCTCACACTCTCGAATATGCTCGTTTGCCGCCGGAAGAACCTTGGCTTCGAATTCGTAGGCAGAGCGGAAACAGACGCCCATGACGCGATAGGTGAGAAGAATCTGGTTTTGCACGGCGAAGCGGAGGGCTTCCAATCTCGCGGCCATGCGTCTGTGGGCGGCTTCCCTTTCGGTAACCTTGCCAGAGCCGTTCTGCCAGAGGGGTAGGGGAATGCTGAGCTTCAGCCCGACGAGTGCTTCAGGCTCGATGCCCGTCGGATCGTCTCGAAATCTTTCTCCCTCCACAAAAAGACCTACGCCTACATCGTCCCAGCTTGTGGCTTTCGACAGCAAGACATGGGCTTTGCCCGAGCGCAGCGCCATTTCCGCAAGTTCCAAATCGGCTCGGGTCCCCGCAGGCCTGTGGGCTGGAACCGACTTCGGCAGGCTGGGCATTTGGTGGAGGGTCAAAGTGGTGTCCACCGAGAGGCCAAGCCATTCGTTCAGGCGCGACGCGGCCTCGATTTCGAGACCGCGCAGAGATTCTGCCTTTGCTTTGAGGTTCGCCGCGGAGAGCTCTGCCTCTTGCAGATCAAGTTTCGAGCGGAATCCGGCCTCCACAGCCGCCGCCACGGTTTTTGTCAGAGCTGCGCTCGATTCCGCTTGGCGACTCGAAATGCTGAGTGCCTCGCGCGCACAGGCAAGATCAACGAAGGCTTTGCGAACGGCCACGGTGATTTGCCATTCCTGTTCCCGCACTTCCAACTCGGCCATGCGCAAATCAAAGTCAGAGAGCTCTCGCTCGAGGCGCAGTCGGCCGGTCAAGGGAAACCTTTGCAGAATTCCTACGCTCACACGGCCCTCGAAATTCTGCCCTGCGGCAACCTCGGTTTCCAACTCCGGATTCGGCAGGCGCCCGGCTCCACGCGCCCGGCCCTGTGCCTCCTGCAAGACGAAGCGTGCCGCAGTAAGTTCCTTGTTCCCCTTGATTGCCAATGCAGCTGCCGACTTGGCGGTGAGCGGATTTTCCGAGAACGACGCCCCCAGCAATGGAAAAGCGGGTCCCAAAGTCAGGTAAAAAATAGCAGCTACGCACGCTAAGTTGGAAATCGATGGAAAAATCCTCACACGCACTTCAACGAGATTGAAACAACGAATCCCTCACGCGTTTGGGTGTTTCTTGAGAAATGTTCGGACCCTCTCGCGGGCGCGGTAGCATTTTACCTCCACGGCCTTTGGGGAAATCCCCAGACGCCGCCCAGCCTCTTCGTGCGAGAACCCCTCCAGAGCCGTCAACACCAGCGCCTCACGCAGGTGGATGGGAAGACCGGCTATGGCATCCTGCAAGAGCTCTGTGGCCTCATCCTGTGAGGCACTCACAGCGGATTCCGGCAGGTTCCAGGCGTCATCCAGCGGGATGTTTTGGCTCTTTTGCCGCTGAGCGCGGCTCCGGAAATAATCCATGCAGAGGTTGCGCGCGATACGGTAGAGCCATGCGGCAAAGGGGGCCCTCGGTCGGTATTGCTGAATTTGGAAAAAAGCTCGCACAAAGGTTTCCTGAGCCAGTTCTTCCGCATCGCGGTGGTTTTCCGTCATCCTCCAAATGAAGCTCGTTATCGCGGCATGGTGGCGCTTCATAAGGCGATCGAGACCTGCAGTGTCGCCTGCCTGCAAGGCAGCGACATCCGGCCAATCCGGATCGTGAGTATTGGCTTCTGGCATGCCAAATCAGTTCCGGCGGCTGTTTTCAGAGAGACCCTCGGCAGTTAACTCGATGAGGCGCTCGTATTGCTCCGCGTCCAAAACCTCCTTCAACTCGAAGATGTGCTCCAAGGTGGCCTTCTGAAGGTGTCCCACGGCACTGTGAATCTCCGCCACGGACTTTTCGACCGACGGCGAGTAGGATTTATCCTTGAGAATCCTCTCGGCCAGCTCGCTGTTGGCCAATCGAATAACCTCTTCCAGATGCCGCTTCGTCTCCTCGTAGCGCCGCTCGGATGTCAGGCTGCGCCGCTCCTGCTCCGCAGTCATGTTCAGCTTCTTATGAATCCACTCATGGTAGTCCTCCGCCGGATGGCCCTTATCCCGGCTCACGATGCGGAGGGTGAGGAATGAACTGGCTGCGGAGATGATTGCGATTGCCGCCAAGGCGAAAGCAAATGACAGGATTCTGGATTTCATTTTCTTGATGCCAAAAAATTGCTGGGCAGGCCCAAAGCGGCATTCGAGAAGACCCCGAGATCAAGATTCCGCGCCGCAACGCGCGAATTGTTCAGATCCGGCGTGGCCCACATCCCCAGAGCCACTCCCACGCAAGCCGCCACACAGGCCGCAGCCAAGGCCAGACGACCGGCACAAAAATCCACCAAACCCCACCGCCAAAACGATACGGAAGTTGAAAGACTCTCCACCGCCCGACGATGGCGTATTTCCCGCCATACGCCGGAGCGAAAACTGTCAAAGTCCGGTCCACTCCAATTGGCAGAGGCCAATTTGGAGAGATAGTGTTCAAGAGGATCAATAGGCTTCATACTCCCTCATAACGTAACAGTCGCTCCCAAACCCTCAATTGTTCTTCACCCCGCAAGGATCATCTTTTTTCGATATCGAAAAAATTCCGCATGCCAAACCAGCAAAGTTCCTATCTTCGCGCGTTGGGATGGAGCATCCGGCTACGCAGTGTGTCATAAATTGGCGGGCCTTTCAGCATCGTCGCGACCATTGCGGCACTGGCGCTGGCCACCCCCAGTGGAATGAGGAGGCCAGGGGAGTTGGTCATTTCGGCAATCAGGACGACACTGGTGAGGGGTGCCCGGACTACGCCTGTGAAGAAGGCCGCCATGCCGATCACTGCCAATGAAGCCGGTTCCACCCCGAGACCATCTGCGAAAGGGACGGAGGCACCGAGCGCAAATAAGTAGCCTGCGGCCGATCCCACCAAGAGCAGCGGGGCAAAGAGGCCGCCGGGTGTTCCTGCCGCATAACTCAGCGGCCCAATGAAGCACCGAACTGCCAGCACCGCCAGCAGGGTCAGGGCTGGGAGCTGGCCGTCCAGGACAGATTGATTGAGTGGGTCGCCCCCTCCGACCCAGCTGGGCACGAACCCACCAATCAGACCCACGATACCACCAATCAGAGCCGCGCGTGTCTCGGGAAGCTTGGGGGCAATCCGTGCCATTGAGTCGATGGCGAGGATGGTCACACGGTTGTAAAGAACCCCAAAAATTCCAAGGATTCCGCCGAGGACAACGCAGGCCAAAAGCGCTGACCAAGGAACCAGCGTGACCCTGGCCACGGCAAAATCCGCTGAATCACCAGTCAGCACTCTGGCCACAGCGGTGGCCACGGCTGTCGCGACCAAAGTCAGCACGGTAAGTTGGAGACGGAACGATCGGGCAACTTCTTCAAAAACAAACAGGGCCCCGCCAATGGGTGCATTGAAGGCGACGGCCAATCCAGCGCCGGCCAGCCCGGCCTGCAAATCCCGCAGTTCGCCCACTGAGCGTCGGCAGCGCGCGGCCAATTCGGAACCAAGCGTGGCGCCCATTTGCACAGTCGGACCTTCGCGGCCCAGCGCCAACCCCCCGCCGATCGCCAACAACCCACCGACAAACTTAATCGGCACGACTAACCACGGAGCCCTCTCTGCCTCCCCACGCATGACCGCCTCGACATGTTGAACTCCGCTGCCAGCCGCCAGCGGTGCCAGACGCACCAAGAATCTTGCCAACGCTGCCAAGGCCGCCAAGCCAATGACAGGCAAAATCCAGCCTGCTGGCCCAAGGGCCTTGGCCGACACAATCCAATTGGCCCGATGAATATCTGCCCAATCAAGCCCCAACCGAAATCCCGCCCCGACCAAGCCAATCGCCACCCCAGCCACGACGGCCAGTAGAATCAAAAGAATCGTCCCGCTCGAGTTGGTTGGCTCTTCGTCCATAGAATGCGGGCTGAGCTGATAAGAAAACGCTCTCGGCCCTACGAAGCGCTGGCTCGGAGTTTAAAGTTGAGAGCCGCCCAGACCGATACTCACCTTTTGTCAGATGGGGGTCTGAGAGTCAAGGCCCCGCAGGGTTCGACCGCAGGGCATCCAGCCTCGAGGCCTTTCGGATTTAGCATGGAAGGAAACCCGTATGCATGTGGCAGCCCAGCCAAATCTTTCGCCAGCACTGCGACGCCTTGCTGGAGATGCGCATCGAAATCATTTTTTTATTCATCAGAGCCCATCTGCGGGTTCCAAGCCCGTAGCCCTCTTTGCCTGGAGGATCGAGGATGACGGAGCAGTCACCCCACTTCCCGCCAAGCTCGATATTCTCGCCCGCCTTCGAGACATCATGGATGCCATGTTGTAAAAAATCCGCCCGAAGCCTTAGAAAAGAGCAACCCAAAAAAAACCTACCGTGCCAATGTGGAAAAATCGTTTTAGATTGAGTCATGACCTTGGCAAACCAACTGACAATTTCGCGCATTCTCATGATCCCGGTTTTTGTCTTTTTTTGCATTTCCTACGGGCGGAGTGTGGATGGCGGATCGCCTCTCGAGTGGCAGCGCGTAGCGGCGATTCTTGTTTTTATCTTGGCGGCGGCAACGGATGGATTGGATGGCTACATCGCCCGGCACTGGAACCAGCGTAGTCGACTCGGCTCGGTGCTCGACCCCATCGCGGACAAGGGGCTTTTGCTTACGGCCATTGTGACTCTGAGCTTCAGCAACTGGCATCAAGCCTTCCCACTCTGGTTTCCCGTGTTGGTGATCGCACGGGATGTTGTGATTTTGGCAGGATGTGGCGTCCTCTACTTTTTGAATGAGGGACTTGATGTGAAACCGACCTGGACGGGCAAGGCGGCCACCGCAGCGCAGATGGCGGCCATTGCTTGGATGATGCTTCAGTTGCCGCATTATCTCGCTTCTGTCTATCTGGCCGGTATTCTGACTTTTCTCAGCGGGGTGGATTATTTGATCCAAGGCAGCATTCAAGCTCGCCACCACGCGAAACCACATTCCTAAAAAATGCGAAATGTCGCCATCATAGGCCGTCCGAACGTCGGAAAATCGGCCCTCTTCAACCGTCTTGCGGGACGCCAAATCTCCATTGTCCACGACCAGCCCGGCGTCACCCGCGACCGGATCGGCTCGATCTGCAAACTCGGACAGGCTCCGTTTGAGATCACAGACACTGGCGGCATCGGCTCCGAGCCGGATCCGGACTTTGCAGAAAGCACCCGCGAGGGCGCTTTTATCGCCATGGGGATTGCTGATGTGATTCTTTTTGTCACCGACTCGATCGATGGAGTCACTCCCCTCGACGGCGAGCTCTCCTCCATGATCCGCAGCGTCGCGCGGCAGGTCATTCTTGTTGTCAACAAAGTGGACACCGAGTCGCATGAGTCGCGCGGATTTGAATTTTCGCGCTTGGGTTTTAAAAATTTCGTCACTGTCAGCGCCGCCCACGGTCGAGGCATCGGTGAGCTTGTAGATATCATTGAGTCGCTCCTCCCGGAATTCGAGTCCGAGCTTGAACCTGACCAAATGCCGCCACTCAAGCTCGCTCTGATCGGCCGTCCGAATGTCGGAAAATCCTCGCTCGTCAATCAAATCCTCAAGGACAACCGCACGACGGTCAGCGAGATCGCAGGCACCACTCGCGACACGATTGATGTCGCGGCCGAGTATGAGGGCCAGCATTACATCCTCTGCGATACGGCCGGCATCCGCCACCGATCCAGACACAACACCTCGGTGGAAGTTTTCAGCGTCATGCGCTCGGAGAAAACTATACGCCGCGTGGATATCAATGTTCTCGTCATCGATGCCACCTGTGGGGTCACCACACAGGATAAGAAAATCGCTGGACTTATTCAGAAGGCGAAAAAACCTGCCATCATTGTTTTGAACAAATGGGACTTGATTGAGAAGCAGACCAACAACGACCCCGACCTGCTTCGCGAGCATGTGGAGCGAGCCCAGTCGGAATTGTTTTTTCTCGATTACGCACCTGTGGTGATCCTCTCCGCACTCACAGGCGAAAATATTCGCCGTCTTATCACCATGGTCGAAAAAGTCCGCCAGCATGCAACCCGCCGCGCGGGAACCGGCGAGCTCAACCGTGTGCTGCGCGCCGCCATGGAACGCCAGGGTCCGCCTTCACGCGGGTCGCGCCGCTTCAAACTTCTCTACGCCGCCCAAGCCAAGGAGAGCTCCAACTCGAGCATCGCGCCGCCACTCTTCGTTCTATTCGTCAACGACCCGCGACTCCTTCCCGAGAGTTATCAACATTATCTTTGCGCTCGAATTCGCGAGCAGTGGGAATACCCAGGTCTCCCGATTCTCATGCGACTGCGCGGCCGTGAAGGTGTCAACTTGGACATGAATGAATAAGCAAGCCGCGAGCGATTTGCTCCGTCTTGCTTAAATAGTATTTGCCAACCCTCGAAAAAAGGCGAATAAGAACATTGCAGATTTGATCAGGATTTGGTGGACATCCCGGGGAGAAGACTCCCTGGGCAGTTTGAAACCCGGCAGTCGGGAACAGGCCTCGATCTTTAATGCTTTAAATATAGTAAATACCATGGGTAATAAACTCTACGTCGGCAACCTGTCATTCAACACGACAGAGATTGCTATTCAGGACCTGTTCTCGCAGTGCGGTGCGGTTTCCGAAGTCATGCTAATGCAAGATAAATTCACTGGCCGTTCACGCGGATTCGCCTTCGTTACGATGGCAGCCGATTCTGACGCCGCAACAGCCGTTGAGCAATTCCACGGCAAAGAACTCGATGGCCGTGCTCTCACAGTCAACGAAGCCCGTCCGCGCGAAGACCGCCCTCCAGGTGGTGGTGGCGGTGGCTTTGACGGTCCTCGCCGCGAATTCCGTGGCGGTGGCGGCGGCGGCGGTGGTCGTGATGACCGTCGCGGCGGCGGTGGCGGTGGTGGCGGCGGTGGACGTCGCGACTTCGGTCGTCGTTAATAGCAGCCTCTAATTATGAACGGGCACCGTGCTGAAAGGCCGGTGCCCGTTTTTTTTATTTCTTCAGAAATCGAATTTGCACACATCAAACCTTGGCAAGTCGAGAGGGGCAGAAGCACACCTGCACAAATCCCTGTGCCACTCCGCAGGCTGGCCAGTTGGGTTCTATGAGCCGAAGAAATCCCTACCGCGTGGTGCGCGTATTTTTCTCAAAAAGGTAATGGCTCACAAACCACTCATTTCCGTTGCTGTAGCCCCAGAGTTCGGCGCAGGACATGAAGAAGACCCGCCAGTAGGCACGCCATTTGCCGGTATTTTCCTTGCCGTAGGTGCTCTCCAATATGGGAGTGATGACTGCCTCGTTCGCATCCATTTTTTCAAGCCAGGCCTCTGAGGTTCTCTGGTAATGGGTGCCGCTCACACGCCAATGGTTGCGTATCGCAAGATCATCCTGAAAGTAGAGTAGGAGGTCATCTGAGGGCATCGTGCCTCCCTCGAAAAAGTAGCGGGTAATCCAGTCCGAGGGGTCTTTGCCTTCGAAGTGATAGGCAAATTCCCTGTGGGTGAAGATGTGAACGAAGAGCTTGCCTCCCACGCGCAGCCATCGGGCGACCTTGGCCATGAGGAGTTGGTAGTTCTTCATGTGCTCGAACATTTCCACAGATACGACACGGTCAAAAGAGGCGTCGCCAGCTTCGAAGTCATTCATATCCGCTGTAAGAATGCGGACATTTTTGAATCCCTTGCGAGCAGCTTCCGCATCGATGTGGGCCTTCTGCGTCGCCGAGTTGGAAACGCCTGTGATGCGGGACTGCGGATATTTTTCAGCCATCCAGAGAGTGAGGCTTCCCCATCCACAGCCGAGTTCCAGCACATCCTGTCCGTCGGTGAGTTGGGCGCGTTCGCAGCTGAGGGCGAGCATGGCCTCCTCGGATTCGGCAAAGGTCGTATCCTCGCGCGGCCAGTAGCCGGAGCTGTATTTCATGCGGGGACCGAGGACGAGTTTGAAAAAGTCTGTGGGCACCTCGTAGTGCTGCTCGTTAGCCGCGGCGGTTTTGATGGCGATAGGGCTGCGCTTCAGTTCATCGATAAAAACGGCCAGAGCCTCGCCTTGTGCGATGGCGTCGGGTTTGGCCTCCTCGCGGAGCTTTTTGCCAAGCAGGTTGCGAATGCCGATTCTTATGGCGGCGTCGGGCAGGAGATTTCGGGAGAGCAGGTCGTCGATGGAGATCATGTTTTTTTAGGAATCCAGGGAATGAATGGGCTGGTGCGTCGTTGATAGGCGCGGTAGGCATCGCCCCGCGTGGCGAGTGAACGCGCCTCCGAAGGCGGTATGCCGGTCACACAGGTCAGAAAGTAAAGCATCAGCAGCGGGCTGGCGAGCCCGACCCAACTCCAAGGCGAGCCGAGCGCGAATACGAAGTAGGCAATCCACACCATCCACTCGAAAAAATAGTTCGGATGGCGCGAGTATTTCCACAGTCCGATATCGCACACCCGTCCCTTCGCTAATGGCTGTGCCTTGAAGAGGGCGAGTTGCATGTCGGCGATAGATTCTCCTCCGATCGCCAAGAGCCAGAGCACCACACCGGCCACCTCGAAGACTCCGATCCCCGGAGCCGGATTCGCGCATGCCAGCGCGACGGGAATGCTCAACACTCCGATCAGAACGGCCTGCAATTGGAAAAAACCAAAAAACATAAGCCAGGTGTGCTTGGGAAATTGAGTTCGTAGCGCAGCGTATCGAGGATCCTCTTCGGGATGGTGCGACATCACGCGTTTGTAGAGATGCATGCCGAGTCGGAAGCTCCAGGCGAAAACCATGGCCGAGACCAGCGCGTTCCGCACGATGTGGCCACTGCCGAGGATGCCGTAAAAAAGCGCCACCGGCGTGAATCCAAAAGACCACCAAATATCCACGATCCCCGCATTGTTCATTCGGCGCGCAAAGAACCACACGACAACCATCATCGCCATGGCGATAGCTGTTCCCGAAACCAGTAGTGCAAAAATATTCACGAAATGGAAAGTTTCTCAGGTCATCATCATTGCTTGCGCAGGGCCTCCTTGAAAACTAAAACGCCTCGCCATTGGCAAAAATACTCAATGGCTCCGCGCTGGAAGTTCCGCAACATCACACTCGAGGAAATATCCGGCGGCGGGGGAAAGGTGGTTTTCAACCGCTAAAAAGTCTCGGGGACCATGCCTGCCCTCGGGCGTTCCGGCATGCGTCCTCGCGGGCTGGCTTGGAAAAATGCGGTCGCAGGCCGGCGGGCGATTTATTTCCATGTCGGGCGCAGAGCGCGCCCGATGGCACCCGGAGCGGGTGCGTTACCCGGGACTGTTTCGCGGCGGGGTCGTTTGTGGGGCTTATGTCTTTTTTGGCTGGGTTGTCGCCAAGTTGACCTCCGAAGCGGCGTTTACGGGGCTTGGAGGATTTGTCCTGCGGCGGCGGTTCCCGCCCTTCACACTGGCATAGTTTCCCCCCCCTCCATGTCTTGGTGCCTTCGTGAGAGACAACTCCGGCTCATGGTTTTTCCTATGACTTCCGGATGTCTGAGTTTAGGCTCCATCCTTAAAAGATGTGAAAACTCTACTCCGAATCCTTAACTCCCTCGCGTTGCTCTCCGTGACTGCATTTTGCGGATACGGGTTCCTGGCTTCTTTCGAGCCGGGAAATAGCACGCTCTGGAAGGTAGGCTACGGATTGCTCGGCAGCGCTTGCCTGATCTGGCTCATCGTGATGTGGCGGCAAACACCATAGAACCTTGAGCAAATTGGCCTGGTGTCCTTCCGCCGCCTGCACGCCAGAAAATCAAAAAGACGGATCAGGCATCCTCGTCTTTCCCGTCGATCGGTTCGGCTCGCCGCGCCCAACGCAAAAGCCGAATCCTCCATGACATCGCCAGGAGCGAGCGCCAGTGCATCACTACCGGCGATTTGCTGGAGCACTTCGAATAGGCGGGGCGAGGGGCATCTCTTGCGGACGAGATCGAGTGAGCCTGTGACGACCGCAACTCCAATACAATCGCAGAGAATCCTTGGTGATCATGCTGGGACGCCGTTTGCTTTTGGATGCTGTATTACGAAACATTGACATGGCGAAAGGGAATCCCAGGATGCTCTTGGACAAACTATGAAAGAAGTTGAGGAGAGGTTTAGGAACAATTTTTCCACTGGACGGGACTCAGGTAGCGAGATGTGTGTCTTTGTAGGAGAGAAGAAGTTGATTTCACTCTACGGTGGTTTTCTCGATGCCGATTGCTTGCGGCCGTGGAAAGAGGACACGCTTGTTGGGATGGGGTCTGGAACGAAGGGTGTTGTCGTGGCCTGCGTTCTCCATGCGATGCAAGAGGAGGGGGCGGATCTTGATTCAAGGATTGCAGATTTTTGGCCGGAATTCGCCCAAGGCGGCAAGCGTGAGATGACGCTTGGGCTGTTGCTATCCCACCGAGCAGGGCTTTGCGCACCCAATGATATAAAACTCCAGTTCCCTGACAGAGAAGGTATTGTGCGATCTATTGAAGAGCAGCGCCCGCTACTGCCTTCCCATGCAGGGTCCGCATATAGCCCCCACCTTTTTGCTTATGCCTTGGAAGAAATACTGCGCCGTCTGACTGGTGGCGAGACTCTCGGTGACTACTGGCGTCGGGTTTTTGGCGGTCCACTGGGAATCGATTTGTGGATCGGGCTTCCCGAGTCGGAACATGTTCGGGTGAGCCCAACCCTTCCTCCGCAGAGGGCAATGCTTGAAGATTGTGATGTGCTTTTTGCGCGAGCCTTTGCGGATCCGGATTCGCTGGTTCACAAAGCATTCACGAGGCCCGCCAAACTCCCTGGAGGGCTCGCAGAATGGAATACACCGCGTATTTGGGCTGCTGGCTTGCCCTCCGTCGGGGGCATGGCTTCTGCGCAGGGATTAGCAAAATTTTACGCCATGCTGGCCAATAGGGGCACACAGAATGGCAGCACTTTCTTCAAAAAGCAAACTCTCGATTGGATGTCCACGAGGTTGACGCAGGGTTTCGATCACATTCTACAATGTGATATCGCATTCTCGGCCGGTTTCATGATGGATCCGCTGGATAACAATGGTCAAAAAACGCGTTTCCTATTTGGGACATCGGTCTCCGCTTTCGGCCATATTGGCTTGGGTGGCAGCCTTGGGTTTGCCGATCCAGAAAGAGGAATTGGGTTTGCCTATTTGATGAACAATTGGGAACCAGGAGTTCTTCCGCGCGAGCGTTGCACCGATCTGGTTGACGCGATTTACAAGGCCGACTGAAGCGAGCAAAAGTTTCAAATCGTGGCGACAGATTCCATGTAGCGTCTCAGATAGGTTGATAGGTTTTGAGGTAAAGCAGGACCTCTACCAAGATAGGGCGTGAGGTTACTGATATCGAAACGCAGTCGATGGATATTCGACCGGAACTGCATCAGTGATGGGTCTGTGGCCAGAAGAGCAACTACGGAAAAAAGCTTACGGTGGGTCAATGCGCATTTTTTGATATGATGATACCATTCGAGGGAAGGCAGATGCTCCAGATTGTGGATATAGTTGCTTGCGGCTTCGCAGAGTTCAGACCAGGCAATCGCTTCAAAGGGCGTGAGATGAAAAATGCAGGGCGTAGCAGCGGACTGCAGGGAAATCCGGACGACGAGATCAGCGCAAATATCGACAGGCAGGCAAGTCAGGCTAAAGTCGAGTTCCGGCGCCAATGAGGTAACAAGCATGGCGTTCAACATGAGATCGATATATCCCTTCGGATTGCATATCCCAGTGGATGCTGCTCCTGAAATATAGGGGAGGCGTAGGATTTTAACGGGAGCGCCTGTCGTATGCGCCTGCTCGCACAGAAACTCAGCCATCCACTTTGATTTTGCATATCCGTTCCGGAATATTGGCTCCGTGCCGCGTAGCGGCTCCTCGAAGACCACTTGGTCCCCGCGATACGAAGCCTCGTTGAAGACCGAATAGGAGGAGAGGTGAGTTACGGGAATACGCCTCACCCCATTTGCTAATTCCAGCACCCTGCCGAGGCCGTCCACATTCACCGCTTTCAGTTGTTCGTATTCGCGAAATAGCGAGACATCAGCTCCGGAATGAATGATCAGGTCAATTTCTTGTTTAAGATTATCGTAGTCAGCATTATTCATCCCGAACAGATGTTGAGAGAGATCTCCCAAGACGATCCT
>Ga0247843_1004716_pt1 | contig 20002 bp, 18 predicted proteins | sample LaCruzMarch2017__FD_192420 | JGI IMG/M metagenome (GOLD analysis project Ga0247843, IMG submission 192420) | Freshwater microbial communities from meromictic Lake La Cruz, Castile-La Mancha, Spain - LaCruzMarch2017_8m | ecosystem: Environmental > Aquatic > Freshwater > Lake | place: Spain...
GTTGTGGTCGGCCGCCGAAGAATCCAGTTCTATTGGGAATGAAGGTAAACTCCCTTTTTGGAGAAATGGTGCTGTAACCTTTAATGCCTACTTTGATTTGGGGGTGGCCGAAAGACCCGACTGGACAAAGAATTTACAGCAGTATACCACCGAGGTGCTTTTTATATACAGTGAAAATAATAAAGCTTACGGATTGGAACACGCTCAAAAAGTACATAGTGCTTACCGCAAAGTCCAACTGTTTGAAACTAAAGGAGCAGGACACGATATGCTATCATTTCCCACTGGCTGGAAGAATACTTTCCCTGTAATGTTAACGTATTTAAACTCTAAAAAATAATGAAAGCCATTCATCTATCCATCCTTTTCATGGCTATGCTGTTTATAGAAAATTCGGCTGCCGGTCAATCCATTAATTGGGCCAACTTTCCTAAGGAAAAAAGACATATTGTAAATATCAACCTCGGCCTGGATAATGGGGTAGTATTTGGTGCCGCCTATGGGTATTCCTTAAAAACTAAAATACCTTTCATACTTTGCGCCGAATACTCTTTTCCCTCGGGGAAAACCCTGTTGGATGATTACAAAACCAAAGTTGGCGGTCAGGTTCGTATTTTTCAAAAGGGCAAGATTCAGATGAGCACCAAAGTATACGGGATTTTCCGCAGGTATGAAAACAGTTTGGTACGCCTAATGAATTTTGGAAGCGATGTAAGTGGCGTTGTTGGTTATTACAAACCGAGGTGGTTTATTGCAGGAGAATTTGGGTTCGACAAAGCCATTGTCACCAACTTTAAACATTCCGAAACCTATAAAGACATTTTTCCGGGTGTAAAAGACGGATGGTATGAACCTGCTACCGGAGGTAATTTTAATTATGGATTGCAAGGTGGCTTTTCGTTTAAACGGAATGATATATTCTTGAAAGCAGGCCGATTAATCACGCAAGACTTTAAAACGAAACCCTTCGTTCCTTTTTACTTCCAGTTGGGGTACAACTATAAATTTCGTTAGGCTTATGCTGCGCTATCGTTCGCGTCCCGCGAGAGATAAATGTATCGGCCTCTGGCCTTTTCAAATACCTTAAATTTCAGATTTTGGGTTTAATGCGCTATCGCTCGCGTCCCGCGAGAGATAAAAGTATCGGCCTCTGGCCTTATCAAATAACTTAAATTTCGGATTTTGGGTTTAATCACACGCAAAACGAAGCCATAGCGAGGAATAATAAGGCTAAAAGGACAGGATTCGAGCTAAGATTTATTCGGCATCAGGGTGGTCCCGCCAACTTAGGTTTCACGGTATTGCCTCGTTGTATTGGGTGAAAAGGGACAAAAGGTGCTTCGCCCTCAGCCATTGTCATCAATAGGCCTTAGAATTGTCTCAGTCAAAAAATCTGCGCTATCGCTTAAGTCCTGCGAGAGATAAATGTATCAGCCTCTGGCCTTATCAAATTACTTTAATTTTATTCGCGAGATGCGGTTTGTTTAAGCACACAGAGACGCGGCAATAGCGAGAATTACTATCCCGGTTTCCGATGCTTCTCTATCGGTTGGTGTCAGTTAAAGAGTGATATTATGGAAACATGCAATTGTTATAGCTGGGGGAATTTTAAAAGGTTTGTTTGGCTGTGTTAATTTACTTTTTATATTTGAGTGTTGCTTAACTGGATTTTTTGAATGAATGGTATTGAATTTAACCCAAAATACGCATTAGAAAATGGATTTTCGCATCGGAGTTTGTGGGTTGTATCTAAAGGCATTCAGCATATAAAAAGTCCATCTATGATTTATGGATTGGATATATGAGTAATTATAATCGTCTTTTATGGCACAAAGCCAGCCAAATTGGGCGGCTTTGGTGCAATTTATTGGATATATAAACAAGTTATCGGCAATTTTTGGGCGACAGTGCAACCTTTGACGGACAGAACATAGAACGAACAACTTTGACATATTCAAACGAATTATTTTACACAACAATAAATTTTTAAACTTGTCATCAATAAAACAACTTCAAAATGAAACTATCAAAAAATCCAATTGAGTTCTTAGATGAACTTTCAACCGAACACAAGAGACGGTTAAAAACAAGAAGTAAAATAGGAGAACCCCTATTATACATGGGAGAATCAGTAAACCAAAAGGGAACTGGTTTTGAGTTTATGTCAATTTATGTTTTTAATTCTGATGCAAAACAACCAAATCCAGAGTTGGACGAGCCCTCCGATTTAGCATTACTACAGATTTACGAGTTTTGGCGAAAAAAATACAACCTACGCCCAATCCAACCTTGGGACGGAAGTAAGTTACGACCTTGGCTTAATGACGATGATAACCCACTTTGCCCTGCAACTTTGTGCGGTGACTTATCAGAGCTATCAAGAGCTTATAGTCGTTTTGAAGGAAGCGATTTTTCTAATTATTGGTCAAGACTTGATGCTTTAGGACATTCCGCAGAACTCTATTTTAATGAAATAAGATACCACAAAATATGGGCTGTTGCTAAAAGCGAGTTGAGCGACCCTAAAAAACTTTTTCATCAAGAGCAAATTGTTATTGCGGATGACCCTGCACATGACGATTCAAAGAGCGAAATGAAACTGATGCATGGTGGTCATAATCATGACGACAAGAAAGGAAAAAAGCAGAATAGCGTTTCCTCGCTTGACATGAGGCTTTATACAGTAACTGAACTTTATAATATTGAGACTGCACTTTACAGCGTTCGCTTCTGGGGTTACTTAAAATGGATTGACAATCTTCGTAAACAATTATTTCACCTAACTATTGAAGAATTTCCTCACGATTCCCAATCAGACATTAACTTTTTAGACAATCTTTGCCTTCAACACTTCCCTTGGCATGACGATGTTTTTGCAAATGGAACTTGTCCCAAATGGGACGACCAGTTTGGACGAAAAGCCAGTCATAAGTATGCACCCGGAACACAGGGTTACGGCTTAGAATTTTATTTGTTCCATAGAGAATTAGTTCAAACATTTGACAACTGGTTAGTTCAACAAGGCTTAGACCCTATACAGGAATGGACTTCAAATGAACACAATTCATCTTACTTACTTAAATATGCTTTTGGTGGTCCTTGGGGTTTAGGCGGTTCAAATGGTGAAAACATCCCGATTGAAAAAGCAGCCCCTTTGTTACTTGATGAGAATTTGCATTTGTTTGATTCTATTGCTGACGCAGCAACTTACATTGACGAACCTAATAGCGAGAGTGTTCATGGGATAGGTCATGTTCAGAATGCTGACCTTAGAGACCCGTATTGCAATAATTATAGCTTACGCTTTTTTGGATGGCACAAATGGATTGATGGTATTTTCAAGAAATTAGAGGCAATGGGTAAACCCCTATATTCAGCAACTGATTCCAAAGGAAATCGCCTAAGTGACCCATTGAGCCATGTTCTTGACACAAGCAAATATATTTTTGCCCCTCCATTTGAAATGCCATTCACTGGAAATTTTGTTTATCAAAGCCTTCACCACAATCAGAAAGTTGATGAGACAGACCCTGAAACAATTCTCTGGTTTAGAGCAGAAATGAATCTGCAACAAGTTGGCGATAATTTAATTGGCGAACTTGATTCAGGACATCCCGACTATAAATATTCTCTAAGCGGACACATAGACCAAAACAATGTCAGAATTGATACTAAACCAAATTGGTGGGAAGAAAGACTTATAATTGTTCTTGAAGCAGCGGGTAATACTCCTCAGACAAAGGGTCATTTATATGAATACAGAGGCTTTCACGAACCCCAGTGGCCGAGAGGAAAAAATCAAATACAAGCATTTATTGGAACAACAATGAAGTCAAGGAGACCTGACGACCCAACACAAGAAGGATATGTCGGTTCTTTCTACTCTGTAAAAAGGGATATAAAACGAAAAATCTTTTTCGCTGATGACATGTTCCAATTCAACGAGGACAGCAAGAATGTAAAAATAATGATGTGGGGTGCTGGTGGTGGTGCAGGTAGTGATGGGCCTGGAGAAGGTGCAGACAATGGAAAAGATGGAGGCGATTCAATAATAGAAGTTCGCCACGAAGGTCATTTACGTTCCGAATTAAACATAACCACATTTTCATTTGACAAAACAATGAAGAACTCTATTCTTCATGGAAAACATATTGCTGGTGGTGGTAAAGGTGGCGAGCATGGTGTATTTCAACTTGGTAAAGGAGGTAAGGGTGGTGTTGCAGAAGGCGGTGATGGTATTATCAATGGACAGAATGGAGAAGATGCAACTGAAAAAATATCAGGCAAAGGCGGTGATGCACCGCATGACGGAGGAAAGGGTGGCTTAGGTGTTGGTTTGCACTCAAGTGGTGAAAATGGTTTTTCTCCTGCTGCTGGTGGTTCAGGCGGACAGGAAGGAAATACTCCTGCTGGTGGTGGTGGTTCAGGTGCTTATTGTGAAATCAATATTACGCATATGGACAAGGGAACAATTTTGCATATTCAAGTAGGCAAAGGTGGTAAAGGTGGAGACGGTGGATTTAGGAAGGGTGGAGACGGTGCAGATGGTAGAGTAATCGTGACGTGGGAATAAAACTGCCGATAACACGGGTTTGGCAAAAGTGGCGGTTCAGTGGTCCGCAGACACATTTGTGGTTAATCAAAGTTTGGTTCTCCGCATCAACATTTGTGGTGAAAATCGCCACCTTCGCCAAGCCCGAAACCGTTACCTGCAATGCTATGGCGACCTGCAAACGTTGAAGATTAGTGCATAAAGCTGAGAGAATATGAAACAAGAGAATAGACACATTTGGTATGCGAGTTACGGCTCAAATCTTTGGGAAGAACGCTTCTTATGTTACATTCGAGGCGGACAACCTGAAGGTGCTACTAAATCATATCCAGGTTGCACTGACAAGACATTGCCAATGGATAAAGAAGAAATTTACATCTGTAATGAAATGTATTTTGCAAAGAGTTCAGGCAATTGGGAGAATGGCGGTGTTGCTTTTATTAAGACTAACTTAGATGAACAACAGCAGACTCTCGGAAGAATGTATCTTATAACAAAAGAGCAATTCATTGACGTGGTTAAACAAGAAACAGATTTCAAAGGCGAATTAATGATTGACTTTGACAAAGCAATATCTGACGGCTCACTAGTCTTTAGGGAAGATTCTTGGTATGGCTACATTATCTATTTAGGTAATCAGTATGACCATCCAATTTTCACATTCACGCATCAGCACATTATTTCACCGACTACAAAACCGAGCAACAAATACTTGAGAACAATTGTCAAAGGCATTCACGAAACATACGAACATTTAAACACCGCTGAAATTGTTGACTACTTGATTTCAAAGCAAGGCGTAGCGGACAATTATTCAAGAGACGAGTTAGAAAAACTTATTGAAAGTGAGAACCAACTTCAAAAATGACAAATCAATTGATAAATATTAGAACTGACAAATTCAGCAAGAAAGAAATTAAGGCTATTGAAGAAGCCTTTAAAGAGTGGAATTACGAATGGATTGTTGAGATTGTTTATGTTGGTGAAGGCAAAGACGAAAATCTTGATGTTTCGTTTACACTTGAACAAGAGAACCTAGGAGATTTTCTATGGGTAATATTTGGCTGCGGACACGAATTTGTATATAAACGATGAGACAGACAAAAGCACATGCAGGTAACAGGCGTTTGGCTCAATGGCGGGTGACGTGGTTAATTGAACATTCAACCTCGCATCAACTTTTGTGGTGTATTGACAGTTTGGTACTCCGAAATCAGCCACTGCGCCAAGCGCCAAAACTAATGTGTCATCCAATGGGAAATTCCCTAAGTTCACCAAATTATAATGTCTGAAAATAAAAGGATATGATAATGTTTCAAAAAAACACAATTCAAAAAAATTTATACTTTATAAGTTAAAAATTCGTTCAGGTTGTTTTACGATATTAACTTAAATGAAAAAGTTCTTAATTATTTTGCTGTTAATTTCAACCCAATTTGCTTTTTCGCAGGGCGAAGCCAATATTTGGGCTTTTGGCGCCGGTTTAGATTTCAATTCAAGTCCACCAAAACTACTACAAAACCAGAAATTAAGATCAGGTGGAGGCAGGGGGGCAAGCATCTGTACCGCCCACGGGAAACTCTTATTGTATGCAGGTTTAGAAAATAGCGTAATATGGGATAGTACCCACCAAACTATGTCTAACAGTGTTTACGTTTACGGAAAAATGCCAATTATTATTCCTAAACCTGAAGATTCTAAGATATTTTATGTTTTTTGGGTAGCAACTACCACCGGCTTTTTATATTCGGAAGTAGATATGACCTTGAATTATGGAAGAGGAGATGTTGTTTCGGGGAAAAACGGGATTATGCTAAGTAATGTTCAAGGAAATAAAATTGCAGGTGTTAGACACGATAATGGAAAAGATTATTGGGTATTAAATGTTAAAACTGGTACAGATACAGTATATGCATGGCAAGTAACTTCAAGCGGAATTAAGAATCCTGTTAAGAGCAATATTGGAACGACTATAGATAATGGCAGTTATAATCAAATGAAGATATCTCCAGATGGAACAAGAATCGGGTTTGCCAGATTAAATAGCTCTTATAGTGTCATTGCAGATTTTAATGCGTCGACAGGAAAAATTACAAACCCTTGGTATTTTAATGAAGGGGCTGCTTGGGGTTTAGAGTTTTCACCAAACAGCAATTATATGTATATGTCCATAATAACTGATGGCTCCCAAAAAAAAGGTAAAGTAGTTCAATTTGATGCGAAAGCTGTTTCAAGTTCAGCATTCCTCGCTTCAAAAAAGCTTGTTGATGACTCTTACCCGGATATTATCGGTGACTTACAGCTTGCACCAGATGGAAAGATATACTTAGCCCAAGGTGTTTCATCCTCGGAGAGTGAATATTTGCATGTAATTAATTATCCGGATCTTGCCGGTAGTAAGTGCAGTCCGCAAAAAAAATATTGTATTGGTAATGCTGGTTATAAATTTCCAACTTTTATTTCATCTTATTTTAGAAAGGTTTCATTTGAGGTATTTAATAGATGTGCGAATGCAATAACTTCCTTTTCAATTACAGATAATGTTACCCCTGATTCAGTGAATTGGAATTTTGGAGATACAATTTCAGGTTCTAATAATTTCTCTAATAAAATTAAGAATGCCAATCATAATTACAATAAAGGTGGAGAATATACTGTAAAACTCACCTACTACATTGGTAATAAAATTGTGGTTTCTTATTCTGTTATTTCAATTATAAATCCAGATAAACCTTACATTGGTAGGGATACAAATATTTGCGAGGGCAATTCACTAATTTTAAGTTCAAACAAAAGTTATAAAAGTTACAATTGGAACAATAGTATTTCAGCGAAAACTATGACGATTTCACAGCCTGGCAAATACATTTTGACCATTAGTGATTCTGTAGGATGCAAAAGTGCAGATACGATTCTAATAAGTCAACCTACCTTTCACAAACCCAATCTTGGGAGAGATACTACTCTTTGCAATTCATTTACTTTAAAGCTAAGCCCTCAAAAGAACTATCTAAGTTATGAGTGGAGTAATGGTATTAAAACTAAAATCTTAAATGTGAATGAAAGAGGAACATACTCTTTAAATGTATTAGATAGCTTCGGCTGCTCAAAGGCAGATACTATTGTTATTAAAAATCCAATTATTTCTGCTGACTTTAGTATTTCAGATTTTATCCAATGCTTTAAAAGCAATGCCTTTGAATTTAAAGTAGCGAATTCTTATCAAGATGCTAACAAGAAACAAACAACATTTTATTTCTTTGATGGCAATAGCAACGATAGCATTATAAAAAGATCTTTTCCAAATGAAGGCAAATATTCTGTAATGATAATAGCTGAAAGCATGGAAGGGTGTAAGGATTCAAAAATAAAAACTGTTGAAGTAAGGCCGAGAAGCATAACTGATTTCAAAGTGACTGATGTATGTGAAAGCGACAGCGTCATTTTTATCAACCAATCCCAAAATGCTGAAGCCTACAAATGGAAATTTGGCGATGGTGAACATTCAGCAGGAATATCTCCAAAGCATCTTTTCAAAATAGGTGGAATTACCAAAACATTTAATGTTACCTTGGTTTCAATCCTATCAGGTGATTGTTCCGATTCTATTACCAATGCAGTTACTGTGAGCGCTAATCCTAAATCGGATTTTAGCTATATTATAAATAACAATGAATGGATCTTTACACCAACTCAATCAGGTAATTCAAAATACCGGTGGTTATTTGGGGATCAGGACAGTGCAATCAGTGAAAATGCAAACCATACCTATAAGGACAACAAATCTGCCCATATTGTTTGCCTCAAATCGACCAATGCTGCTACTTGCATTTCGGAAACCTGTAAACTAATCGCAACCACTAGTATTTCTTTTATAAAAGCATTAGGATTTAAAATTTATCCCAACCCAAATAATGGAAACTTTACAATAGAAATTGATAACCAGGGAAAGGATATTTATATACAAGTTTATGATTTTATGGGTAAACTTATCAAATCTGTTTTGCCAAACACAACTTTAATTCCCATTGACTTAAATGTTGCCGAGGGGATTTATATGGTTAAATTAACAAATGGCACGAATACCTACTGTCAAAAAGTAACAGTAAAGAGATAAGATAATTATTAAGTTACCGAATTGAAGACAACGAAGGATGAACGCATAACAACAGGTATATTAGATGCCTGGATGGTTGTTTGGGAATGTGTATTCTCCCAACTAAATTTATCTGCGCTATCGCTTGCGTCCCACAAGAGATAAAAGTTTTTGCTTCTGGCCTTTTCAAATACCTTAAATGTTATTCGCCAAAGGCGGTTTGTTTAATCACACCAAGACGCGGGCGATAGCGAGGATGTTACAATTCCGGTTGCCGATATTTCTCTATCGGTTGGTGTCAATTAAAGAGTGATATTTTAGAAACATGTAATTGTTAGAGCAGGGGGAATTTTAAGAGGAGTGTTTGGCTGTGTTAATTTACTTTTTATATTTGAGAGTTGCTTAACTGGATTTTTTGAATGAATGGTATTGAATTTAACCCAAAATACGCATTAGAAAATGGATTTTCGCATCGGAGTTTGTGGGTTGTATCTAAAGGCATTCTGCATATAAAAAGTCCATCTATGATTTATGAAATGGGATGTATAAGTAATTAAAATTGTCATTTATGGCACAAAGCCAGCTAATTTGGGCGGCTTTGGTGCTATTTATTGGATATATAAAAAAGTTATAGCCAATGCCCCCCAAACAGGACAAATTCAATATTTTGGGAGCTATTTTTTTCTATAATGTATATTTGGCGAATAAAAACAATTCTTAAATGGATGATTATGCTCAAATAGAAGTAGAAATCGCTAAAAAACATGGTGCTAGTGCTAAAGGTACTAAAAAATCAATTGGCGATTTTTTATTAGATAATGATGTTAAACGACCTGTGAATGTCAAGAGTAACAATTTGGAGAAAAATAACTACTCGCCGAACATAATTTCTGCAAAAAGACTTTTCAACTGGCTAAAAGATGGGAATGAACTATATTTCATATTTGTTGGCTATACAAAAACAGAAGAAGGAATCAAATATGTTCATGATTCTGGTCTAGTTCCTGTTCATCATCTTAGTTGGAATTGTCTTTCCATTGAAGCTCAAGGCTGGGGCGTTATCCAAATGTACAAACCATTGGAAATTGATACTACACAAGACTTAAAAGGGTTCTTTAAAGGAATGAAGGTCGCGTATGAAACCTTTATGCGAAAAGAAGCGAAAAAGATGGAAAAAATTCTAGAAATGATAAAAGACTTCTAAATATTATCAATTGATATTTCCGAATTATTGTGCAAAACTTCACAATCCAACGGGACAGATTTTATAACTAATAGCAGTAACTTAGCAACGCCATATATTAGTTTATACCAAATCAATAAAATGAGAGTATTTGAAGCAAACATTAATTCTAGGGTTTCAGATTTCTTATATGACAACCTGAAATCGCTCACGTCTTTTGAAAAGGCAAATCAAAAAATGTCTGATATTTCAGGTATTATCCATTTTTTTGACAATAATGGAGAATTGGAAAACCTGAAGGAAATTCTATCAGTTACTCAAAGTATTGTTGAAGAACCTGACAGAGCAGAGTATGGCGATTTTCAAACCAATTCCGATTTGGCTAGCAAGGTGACACTTTATTTGTCCTCTAAGCATGTTTCTCCTGAAATTATTGTTGAGCCAACTTGCGGAAAAGGAAATTTCATTATTGCTTCATTACAGAACTTCCAAAACATAAAAAAAATATTCGGTATCGAAATTTACAAACCTTATGTTTGGGAAACAAAGTTTAACATAATATATTTTTTTCTCATGAATCCAACCAAAGTCAAGCCGGAAATTTCCATAATTCATTGTAATGTTTTTGATTTTAACTTTAAACAAATTGCTAAAAATCACTTAACGAATGATGTATTAGTTATTGGAAACCCACCTTGGGTTACAAATTCAAAATTAGGAAGTCTTAATTCAACTAACCTTCCCCAAAAAACGAATTTCAAAAATCATAGTGGCTTAGATGCAATGACAGGCAAAGGCAATTTTGACATAGCTGAATATATTACATTGATGATGATTGAAACCTTCCAAAATATTAAAGGCCATGTATTGATGTTGGTTAAAAACTCAGTTATCAAAAATCTTGTGTTCGACCAAAATAAAAACCGTTACAAAATTTCATCTATCGAAAAGCATTGCATTGATAGTAAAAAGGAGTTTAATGTTTCCGTTGAAGCAGCCCTGTTTTACTGCCAACTTAACACCCTTCCAACATTTGATTGCACAGAATTTAATTTTTACGACAACCAAACTACTCAACTCAAATTTGGCTGGTTAAGTGGTAAATTTGTTTCAAACATTAAAACATACAGAAACACAGAAAAAATTGATGGTAAATGTCCTTTTATTTGGCGACAAGGCTTGAAGCACGACTGTTCATCGATAATGGAATTAGACAAAGTGAATGGACATTTTGTAAATGGGTTGAATGAAGAAGTAAAGCTGGAAGACGGATTAGTTTACGGTATTCTTAAAAGTTCAGATCTAAAAAACACTGTAATTAATCAGACAAGGAAGTTTACGATTGTTACCCAAAAGAAAGTCGGTCAGGAAACTAAATATATCAAAGCTGAGTATCCTAAAACCTACCATTACTTGACAAAGCATCAAGAAAATTTTGATGCAAGAAAATCAAGCATATACAATAACAAACCCTTATTTTCAATATTCGGTATTGGCGACTATTCGTTTACACCTTTTAAAGTTGCCATTTCAGGACTTTACAAGACATTTCATTTTACACTTATTCTGCCACAGGATAACAAACCAATAATGCTTGACGACACTTGTTATTTATTAGGTTTTGACAAAATTGAATTTGCCATTTATTCTTTAATCCTTTTGAACTGCAAAATAACAGTTCAGTTTTTACAATCGGTAACTTTTCAAGACGCTAAAAGGACTTTTACAAAAGATGTTTTAATGAGAATTGATCTTTTAGAGTTAGCAAAACAAATTGGAAAGGCAGACCTACAAGTTGAACTTGAAGCCTTAAACGAAAAGTATAAACTCAATTTGACTTTGAAATTGTGGGACACTTTTATTCAGGAAATGACACCTGTAAAAATTGGACAAATGACGATGTTTGCATAGACCGAAAAAGGCACTAGGCATAACAGCGGGTATATTAGATGGCTGATTTGTAGTTTGGGGAAGTGTATTCTTCCAGCTAAATTTATTGTGGGTTGATAGTTTGCAGGCTGCGCTACCGCTCACGTCTTGCTAAGGATAATGGTTTTGGCCTCTGGCCTTTTCAAATAACTTAAATTTTATTCGACAAAGGCGGTTTGTTTAATCACACAAAGACGCGGCGATAGCGAGGGTGTTACAATTCCGGTTGCCGATATTTCTCTATCGGTTGGTGTCCGTTAAAGAGTGATATTTTGGAAACAGGTAATTGTTAGGGCAGGGGGAATTTTAAAAGGATTGTTTGGCTCTGTTAATTTACTTTTTATATTTGAGTGTTGCTTAACTGGATTTTTTGAATGAATGGTATTGAATTTAACCCAAAATACGCATTGGAAAATGGATTTTCGCATCGGAGTTTGTGGGTTGTATCTAAAGGCATTCAGCATTTAAAACGGCCATGTATGATGTATGAATTGGGATATATGAGTAATTAAAAATGTCAATTATGGCACAAAGCCAGCCAAATTGGGCGGCTTTGGTGCAATTTATTGGATATATAAAAAAGTTAGGGGTAATTGTATGACAACACACAGTAGAAGGTACAGAGATTTCTCGGAAATAACCAAAAGACTTTTAGGAGAAAGGGTCGCATACATGTGTTGTAACCCTTTGTGCAGAAGACTGACAATCAAAGCTCACACAAGAGAAAAAAAATCAACTAGATTAGGACAAGCTGGACATATTTATGGCGCCTCGAAAAAGGGACCTAGATTTGACTCAACAAAAGAAGACACATTCATTCGTTCTTTTGACAATGGTATATGGCTTTGTAATGTATGTCATAAGCTTGTAGACACAGAGAACTCAACATATGATTCTTTGACACTTGAAAAATGGAAAACAGACACCGAAAATTATATAGAAACATTAGTAATTCAGGATACGAGGCTTAGACAACTTAGGTTAGTATGTCAAATTTACTTAACCTCTTTAAGAATATTATCAGCGCTTCCGTTAAAGTTAGACCAAACTTTCGAAAACCCTTATGGAAATAATATAAACTTGACAAGGTTGTTCATGGAATTAGAACTACTTCTTTGCGACAATGAATTTATTGAAGAGGCAAATATTGTAAAACTAATCAGCAAAGACCTAGATTACATTGTTTGCCCTTTTGTAAACAATAATATAACAGGTTATCAGGTAAATATTTCGGAATGGAAAAATGAGTCTGTAAGAATTTTAATGCTTTATGTTATGCGCTTTTTGCCAGAATCTTACCAACGATATTTACACAACGAATCTCAAATGGTAAATGCAGAATTAACAAGATTAAGCAATCTTGGTATAAGGCCATTGCCAATTAATTTTTCAAAAACAGAAGTTGGGAAAAACAACTACCCCTAACATGGGTGGCCGTTGCACAACTTTTAAAAACAGGCCTTCAATTGTGTTTTAATTTTCAATATGGCTTGATTTAGCTCGATTTAAGCGATTCTAAATTTTAAACCTTTAAGAAAGTATTGAAAAATTGGGTGTCTTAAAATGCTTGATTTTAGCTTTAATAATTCAAAGCATTGATTGTTTAAAAGAGAGATAGTTTCTCCCTTAAGTTCCATTAGTTTGATTTGTGGTTTTCTTATTATAAACTTCATGTACTTTTTAAGATTATAGGTTAAAGCTGCCATCATCACATGCTTATTGGCTTGCTTTATTCCTCTTGTATTTACTCGCCTCATATTCATAAAGTTAAGCAAACTTCCCAATACTGGCTCTACTGTTTTACTTCGTATTTTAGTTATTCGTTTAGCAAATTCTGGGTGTGAGGTTAGTTTTTCATGCATCCTATCGTAATAGGGTTTGTGTATACTATCATCTATTTTTTTAAACTTGGTTGATTGACCACAGCATTCTAATCGTAAAGGACAGTTTTTACAATCGGTTTCGCTCGATCGATAAGTTTTCTTTTGATATCCTTTGGAGTCTGTTTTAATTCCTTTAAAAGTTAGGATGGCTTTATGGCCTCTCTGACATTCATATTGGTTGAGTTGTTTGTTATAAATAAATCCCTCCCTGCTATGGTGATAAAGTCCGAAATTGGGTATCCAAGCATCAATGTTATTGGTTTCACAATATTCCAAAGCCTCACCACTACTATATGCTGTATCGGCTGTAATTTGGTCTACAACTAACTCATTTTGTTTAAGATTTTCCATGCATATGTTAAGTATATTAGGCAAACACTGACTATCACGTTTATCAGCAAAATCGGCACATGCTCCTGTTATAACGTGGTGTGCATCATCAACTGCTAACTGACTATAATAATTGAGTTGCCTTGCTTTACCTGGCTTAACTGATATACGGGCATCTGGGTCAGTTGGGCTATAATGGGTGTGGTTGCTTAAAAACTTGGGGCGAATGATATTCCCATGCTCATCAGTATTGTTTATCTTATTACTATGGCCAGTTTTGTTCTCCCCACCAGGTTGACCTTTGTATTCTTCTTCCTTCCAAGTATGATGTCTATCTACAAGTTTTTTACGAGTATTACTTACTTTATACTCTGAACCCTCATTCAACTCTTGTGCATAATATTCAGCATCTTCCAACACTTCTTTTTCTACTAAGCTATCCAAGCTTGCATTGGCTTTTACATAAGCACTATCAATGGCTTGTCGCTTGCCTCTTACCATACCTTTGGACACACAAAGAGACAACACGTTTTGAAATAGTTTTAGAAAAAGATCCTCACCATAGAGTTGTCTTGTACGGCTGATTGTGCTGTGCCAAGGTAACACTTCATCAATGTCATATCCCAAATACAACCTGATATCTAAACAATTTGAACAGAATTGAATCAACCTTCGGTCCGAATTTATGTTATTTAAATAACCAACCAAACAGATTTTAAAAAACACCACAGGATCTATACTCTCCTGACCTTCAGTACCATAATATTGGGAGGTATCTTTATATATAAAGTTTAAATCTAGTGCTTTATTGAGTTGGCGATAAAAATTATCTTCTGATACCAAATTGTTCAGATTTACCTGATACATCATCTTGGGTTGGATGATTTTGCGGCCTTGCATAGCCCAAAGTTAAATCTCTTATTTTTACTCTCAAACCTTAATAGGCTTGTGTTTCCAACATTTTGTTCAGATTTATTGCCTTTTGTTGTTTATTTGTACAGGTAGTTGTGCAACAAGCACATGGCATACCAGAAAGGCTCAGCTCGCATTTCCGTTGGAAAATTTTGTATATGTTTGGAGTTTTGTTTTCGCTGGATAACTTTGTGGTTGGTGTCGCCCTTTTGGTATGCCCGAACGTTGGCGGGCATTGTAACAGACGATTTATAGAGCCAAAATACTAAACATAAAATGCAAAACTTTATTGACCAGGCAAATAAGAATGGTGTAACACTTCTCGACAAAGGAATGTGTCAATTTTGTGGTGCGGACTATCAAAGAGGCATTTTTGAATGTATGGACAACTACAACAATGGACTTGAACTTATTGACTTTAATAATTCAGAGAATCATATCTACAGATTTTTAAGTGTGGATGCACACGCTTTACAACATCCAGAAATTCACGGAAGATGGAGCAATCATTTTCACTTGACAAGACTGAATTTAATACTTGAAAAAAATAATAATTGGGATTATAAGTCATCTCCATTGTTAAGCAACTATTTGAATGAATACAAAGCAAGTAGACCAAATGAATTCCTTAATCCTCCAGCTCCTTTGGAAAGGGGAACAATAACGACTAAAGACTTCACTACAATTACGAAAGCAGAAGAATGTGTGGAATTAATAAATAAATGGGCTGAAGAAGTTTATATCGCTTGGAAGGAAAATCATTCAATAGTTTTACAAATTGCAGAAGGATTTTTAAAAAAGAATGGCAATGGACATATACAACGCAGAAAAACAACGACCCGCTAACAGGCGTTTGGCACAATGGCGGGTGAAGTGGTTAATTGAACATTCTACCTCGCATCAACATTTGTGGTATATTGACAGTTTTATACTACGAAATCCGCCACTGCGCCAAGCGCCAAAACCTTATAACCAATGACCCTGCCGTGCAAAATTTCACCATTAAAAGAAAATTATGTTTGACAATCCAACATTACATAAATTTTTAACAAAACAAATGGGACACATTAAAAAACTAGCCGGAGTTGACTTTGTAATCAATAGTAGACCTTTAACCAAGGACGAAGAAATTGCAATGAGTGAATATATTCGGGCCTACAAATCAAAACACTCTGAAAAGAAGGTTCTAACCAAAAGGGCAGGAAAGATAGTTCCTGCATAATATTTCAATGATGGATGTTATTAACGACCCCTGCTCCCACAACCAAATACCAGCACTTTTTGAAAAATAAAATGTATTTTTGACTAGGTAATTTTCTTCAAGATGAACGTCGACTTAAACATCCAAAACAAAAAACTTGAATTGATACAATGGTTATCCGGTTTGAATGATTTGTCAATTCTTGAAAAAATTACTGAGATTCGAAAACAAGAAAGTAAAGATTGGTGGCTTTCTATTTCAGAATTAGAAAAGCAATCCATTGATAAAGGCATGGAGGATGCCGAAGATGGAAAATTGAATTCTCATTCTCAAGCAAGAAAACTTTATGACAAATGGTTATAATATTTTATGGACATTTAAATATTAAGATTCTTTTAGGCTCCCATTTGTTCCCAAGAAAACAGAATATTTGCTGCCTATTGATTCCCATAGCCCACGGTTTTAACCGTGGGTATATAGTTGTAGTTTCCAGCAATGATTTTAACCTGCGCTATAGCTAGCGATAAAGGTTTTGGCCTCCGGCCTTTTCAAATAACTTAAATTTTAATCACCAGAGGCAGTTTGTTTAATCACATCTAGACGCGGCGATAGCAAGGGCCAAAAAAAATAAAATTTAACAAGGTTTACCACTTTGGTTAAAGTTTAAACCCGTTTTTTGAATGAAAAATAATAATAACATCCTATTAAAATGAGAAAAGTAATCTTAGCAATATTTGTCTTTTTAAGCTTTATACAAAGTAGTTGCAATAGATGTGGAAATATGCCGGTGCATAATGCAAATCTAGATCACGGTGAACAATCTTTCATTCCTTATAAGGGGGATGAAGTGCTTAAATTTCTTTCTAAAGGAGATACTTTTTACTTAAAAGGGAATGGTATACGTTGGACGAATGAAAGAGCAAGTTCGGCAGGAGGTGACTGTTCTAAAGAATTTTTACTCGCAGTTAAAAATTATAATTTTTCAGATTCCAATTTTACCTTGATAGTTAAACTATTTCCAAGCTATGGGAATAATACTGCAGAATTATTTGTAACCGACATTTCCGAACATAAACAATATGGCATTGTTGGAATTCCAAATTATGATTTTAATAATAAGGGTTTCAAATATTTAGGAAGACCTTCTGATTCAGTTACTATTTTAGGTAAAACCTATTATAAGGTATACGGATACGATGCCTTTATTTACAACCAAACCGAAGGAGTATTAAAATTTATTGATTGGACTGTTGGAAAAATTTGGCCTTACCCTCGGCGACTATTTGAAAGGATCAAATGATTTTTAATACTTCATCTTAAAGTAAATCCTAGTCGAAAATATTTTATTTTAACAACTGGCCAAGTCAAAAGAGCCTTACAAAAATAAACGAAAGATGTATGTAATAATCTGAGCTATCGCTCTTTTACCGCGAGAGATAAAGGTATCGGCCTCAATCCTTATCAAATAACGTAAATTTTAATCGCCTTCTTGCACGAAGATCCTTCGTGCCCAGCCCACCGGCTTCTGGCCAAATGAACGATAACAGATACTAAATCATTTGGTGAAATTTGTAACTTTGTTTATGAATGAATTTAGAAAAACAACGCCTGAATATCTTTAATTCATTTCCCATTCTGTAGTCTTATTAAGGCATTCTAAAGCCAAATGAATTATAAAACCATTGCACCACATAATGACCTAAGAGTATTTGTTAAATGCTATTGGACTTTAGAGGTTCCTAAAGAAATAAAACCTGAGAAACAAAGAATTGTTCCAGATGGATGCATGGAAATGATCTTTCATTATGGTGATTTATACAAGCAATATTTTCAAAATGGGAGCTATATTATTCAACCAAAATGTTTTGTTTTTGGACAAATAACTCATCCTTTAGACATTGAACCCACTGGTGAAACTGGGATTTTCGCTATTCGCTTTCACCCTGATGGCTTTACTCCTTTTGTAACAATGCCTATTAACGATATGGAAAACAGAGCCGTTCCATTGCAAGCATTGTTTGGCAAAGCAGGTCTTCTTCTTGAGAAAGAAGTATTAAATGCCGTTACAAATGAAGAAAGAGTAAAAATAATTGAATCATTTTTGATGAAAATATTGATTACTCCTAAGTTTATAGACAGCATTACCAAATCAAGCGTAGAAATTATTCTTCAATTAAATGGACAATTAAATGTTGATGAATTATCTGATCAATTAAACATACATCGAAGACAACTAGAAAGAAAATTTTCATCAGTCATTGGACTTAGCCCCAAACAACTTTTAAAAATAATCCGATTACAATCTACTTTAAAAATGTTGGCAAATAACCAATTTACAAGCCTTACCTCGATTGCGGCTGAAGGAAATTATTACGACCAGGCTCATTTCATAAAAGACTTTAAAGAATTTACTGGAATGAGCCAAAAAAAATTCTATTCGGAAAACCTTAAAATGTCCTCCTTGTTTATAGACGACGAATAGTTTGTCGCATTTTTACAATTTTGATGCTTTGCATTGATACAGTTTTGTGGCGCAATAATGCACAAAACACAATAAGCAAAAACTCAACAATGGAAAATTTAATTAACTGGTTTGAAATTCCGGCAACTGATTTTAACAGAGCTGTCGAATTTTACAAAGGTATTCTTGGTGTAGAAATTCAGGAAACCGAAATGTTTGGAACAAAAATGTGCTTCTTCCCTTCTGATGGCAAAAATGTAACTGGAGCAATCGTGCAAGGAAAGGATTACAATCCTTCAATGGATGGTGTTACCTTATACTTAAATGGCGGTGAAGATCTGCAAATAGTTTTGGATAAAGTTGAAAACTATAAGGGCAAAATCATTGTTCCAAAGACTCAAATAAGTCCTGAGATGGGATATTTTGCTATGTTTATTGATACGGAGGGAAATAAATTAGCATTGCACTCTATAAAATAATTAAGATGAAAAATGTATTTAAATATTTAATGCTTCTTGCAATAGCATGTAACATTATTTCTTGCGGCAATTCTGGCAAATCCGATACAACTGACACTACTATCACTGGTTTTAAAGAACTTGAAAAAGCAAGTTGGCTAATCGGTGAATGGCAAAATAATTCACCCGAAGGAAATGTTACAGAATCATGGGAAAAGAAAAACGATTCCACCTTGGTAGGCAAAAGTTCTTTTGTCATAGGGAAGGACACTGTATCTTCAGAATCCATAAGTATTGAGCAAAATGGGAAAGAATTGTTTTATATTCCAGTGGTTAAAGACCAAAACAATGGGCTGCCTGTAAAATTTGGATTAACTTCTTCGACTGATAAAAAATTGGTGTTTGAAAATCCCAAACACGATTTTCCTCAAAAAATTTCTTATACAAAAATAGCAAATGACTCTTTGTTGGCTGAAATTTCAGGAATGATAGACGGAAAATATAATTCGCAAAAATTTCCACTGAGAAGGCTAAAACAAATATAGAAGACAACCTATAGACAGATGGTAGGGCAGCCGATAATAGTGCAATTGCAATTGGCGGAGATAGTGCCCCGGCTATCGCTTTTATCTTTCAAGTGATTAGTTAACGGTCTTCTGATCAAATGCGCTATAGCTCGTGTCTCGCGAGAGATAAAGGTATCGGCCTCTGGACTTTTCAAATTACGTTAATTTTATTCGCCAGAGGCGGTTTGTTTAATCACCAGCGAGACGTGGGCCATAGCGAGAGATTTCCATAGCCCACGGTTTTAACCGTGGGTAGATAGTTAGAGTTTCCAGTAATGGTTTTAACCATTTCCCACCGATGAATTACAACGCTCGTGTCTCGCGAGAGATAAAGGTATCGGCCTCTGGACTTTTCAAATTACGTTAATTTTATTCGCCAGAGGCGGTTTGTTTAATCACACCGAGACGTGGCCGATAGCGAGAGATTCCCA
>Ga0247843_1004717_pt1 | contig 20001 bp, 18 predicted proteins | sample LaCruzMarch2017__FD_192420 | JGI IMG/M metagenome (GOLD analysis project Ga0247843, IMG submission 192420) | Freshwater microbial communities from meromictic Lake La Cruz, Castile-La Mancha, Spain - LaCruzMarch2017_8m | ecosystem: Environmental > Aquatic > Freshwater > Lake | place: Spain...
GCGAAATCCCTTGCTACAAAATCGCAGAAACTGAGGACTACCTCGCTTTTCTCGATGTGAGGCCACAAACCTATGGCCACACGCTTTGCATCACCAAGCAGGAAATTGACTACATTTTTGATGTCGAAGATGAACTCTATGCCGGGTTGTGGCTTTTCTCCAAGCTCGTTGCCAAGGCCGTAAAAAAGGTCGTGCCCTGCAAGCGGGTGTGCGTCGTGGTCATTGGCGACGAGGTGCGACACACGCACGTTCATTTGCTCCCGTTCAATAGCATGGAAGACGTAAAGTTTAGTGGTAAAGCCAAAGTTCATCTTTCCCCTGAGGAATACACCGACTTGGCGGCTAAAATTGCGGCGGAACTCGTTTGATGTTTTAAACGTAGGCCGCCCCTTCAGCATGAGAAACCTTCCAATCCTCGCCTTCTTCGCTGTCTCGCTGCTCCATCTGTTGGGCATTGTCCTGGAAAATGAGTCCTTATTATTCATTACCAAGCCACTGCTCATGCCCTTGCTGGCAGTGTGGCTGCTCACGGCCACAAAGCGCCAAAACGAATATCCTTTTTCCAGAAAGGCTGTACTGGGTGCCTTGGTATTTTCCACACTCGGCGATGTACTGCTGATGTTTTCTGGCGGGATCTTTTTTCTGTTGGGGCTTACGGCTTTTTTGCTGGCGCACCTGTTTTACATCGGTGCATTTTCATCCATCTCCAATTTCAAAAATGGTTTTTTGAGGCAAAACCCCTGGTGGATTTTACCCTTTTTGGCATTCCCGATTTTGCTTTTGAATTTCCTATGGAATGGTATCCTGGGCGGCATGAAACTCCCCGTAACAGTCTACGCGGGCATCATTAGCGTAATGGCACTGAGTGTGCTGAATTTGAAAGGGAAAGTGACCGATTCCGTTTTTTGGACTTTGCTGGCAGGAGCAATGCTATTTCTGATTTCAGACAGTTCACTCGCCGTGGCAAAGTTTGGGAAAGCCTTCGATGGGGCCAGGTTGACCATTATGGTGACTTATATTGGGGGGCAGTATTTGTTGGTGCGGGGAGTGGTGGGGGTGCTCGCTAAATACCCATCAAATCCAGCAGACCGGCATTGATTTTAGATTTTTCTCGTAGAAAGTCTTCCTCTTTCAATGTCCCTCGATTCTGTTTCTTGATTATTTCTGTAAGATTACCTAGCAGGATGGCCGCTTCTTTAGGGTTGATTTTTTTAAAAGACTCCAAGGCTTTTTGGGTTTCACCCTGTTCCACCAGTTCTTGAATGAGGGCAAAAGTGTCGGGGTGACTTTGAATCACCCCGACACTATCAACCGCCCAACCGGGCAATTGCTTCACACTCACCCCGTCCAGTAATTCCAGCACATCCACTACCTCGTAACTGCCTGGGCATTCCACCTTTAGTTTGCCATCGTGCTTGCGCTGCAAGAGCCGTTTTTGTTCGAAAAACTCAGGCACAGAGAGGTTTTGGCACTTCGCGCAATTACAAGGGATTAGTTTGGTAACCCGCTCCGGCAAGCCATGAAAGGTTTCATTTAATGCATCCAAATCCGCCGCAATGACACTGAGCAATTCCTTGCGCTCGTATCCCCGTGCACGAAGCATAATCTCGCCCCCTTTTAGCGGAATCTCTACCAATACCTGCGAGCCATCCCGCTCAAATAAAACGCCGCTCGTCCAGGCCATTTCAGGTTGCGGCACAAAACGATGCTGACGCACCATCAGGCGACTAACCAACCCTTTAGGCAAAAATTCGTAGCGATAGCGTAGTACGAGATCACCCGCTTTTGCCCATTCAGACAACGCTATAGGTTTTGATGGCGGAAGCAGTTGAGGCACAAGCCAAGTTTTGGTCTGGGCATCTGGAAGGACGTAGCAAAGTTCAAACTTCTGCATTAATGCTAACAACTCAGGATGCATATCTACCCAAGTAGAATCTGCCCAAATACGCTGGCAATCGGATTCCGTGAAACGTCCCAATTTTCCCTTCACCGTCTCATCATCCAGCATTTTGAACACCGCCTCGGTGGCCCAATTATTTTGAAGGATTACGATACGGGTCAACAGCGCATCGTCTTGAAAATGTAAAAAAACGCCCAAGTCATGTAAATACTGACTCAGGTGCAAGGCTTTCGTTCTGTCAAATTCGAGATACTCACCATATACTTTGAAATATTCCTGCTGAGAAATATAGGGCTTATCTTTTGACATTTCTTCCAACTTGGAACGGATGCTTACCCATTTGGCAGGCAATTCCTCGCCGACATGCGACAGGTTTTTGGCAAAATGCTCAATCGCCTCTCGGAGTTTGTCAGCAGTGCCGGGATGTTCGAGATTACCTTGCCAAACACCTTGCACATTATCAAATTTGCCTTTGATGCCACCAATGTCAATCTGCTTGCTGCGGTCGCTTTTTTCGTTCTGAAAGATCAACACCGGGCTGTGGCCTCCAAACATATCCACCGCTTCAAGCCAATATTTAAAGCCCTCGTCATGGACGTTTTTATGGTCTTTTCGGGTGTCATCGAGCAGGACATACAGCGAACGTTTGGTCAAGAAAAACTGGTGCGTAGCGTGGTAAATCTCCTGACCGCCAAAGTCCCAAACATTGAGGCGGAAGCCAGTACCATCAGCCATTTTGAAATCGTGGCGATGTATGTCAATGCCTTTGGTGCTTTCGTTTTCTTCGGGAAGGAGTTTGTCAGTTTGGTAAAGCCGCCGCATAAGGCTGGTTTTGCCAGAACCGCCTTCGCCAACGAGGAGCATTTTGGCTTCGCAGCCTTTGACGGTGCCTTGTTGCTCTTTTTCTCGGAAGTAGTTGAGGATCGCTTCGTTGCCTTGTTTGACGATTTCGACAGGAGGGTTGGTAAGGGGGCATTCTTGAACACAAATGCCGTTTCCTATAAAATCCCATTTTACAGATAACCCTTTTTCAATTAATGGTCTAACTGGCAACAAATTTTCAACTTTTGACATTGATAAATCTAATCTTAGTAGATTCTCAAAGTTGTGCCAGTTAATTGGTTTTAGATCACTAATATTAGTTCGATGAAGGTCAATATGTTCTAATTTCAGTAGACTTTCAATAGGTGATAAATCGTTTACTTCTGTATATCCAAAGTCAATGTATTGTAACATGTGAAGAGAGGAAATTGGTGATAAGTCAATCACATTTGTGGCAAAGCAACCTAACATCTGTAACCTTACCAAGGGGGAAATTGGCAATAAATTGCTCACCTGAGTATTCTGGACTATAAGAAGTTGTAGATTCAACAGACTGGAAATTGGCGACAAATCAATAATTTGCGTAGAAAGGCAATCAAGATATTGCAAGTTCTTCAGATTAGAGATTGGTGATAAATCACTGAGTTCCCATTTTCTACCCGAATCATTGCTATGTCTTCCCACCACTAATACCACTAATTTCAACAGTTTTTCTAAACCTTTAATTGAAGCAATATAATTACGTTTGCCATTATTCTGACTTTCTAAAACATACCAGTTTTTCGTCTTAAAATTGAACTGAGTCCATTTGTTACTCAATATTAGCTCTTCCAACCACACCAACTCCCCCACTTCTTCAGGCACTTCTGTCAACCCACAATTCCCGAGGTCAAGACTTTTGGCTTTAGTCTTTTTATTTTCTTCGATAAGGCGCAGGGCGAGTTCGGACATGGTAAAAGATTTTTCGAGTGAGACAGTTGATTCGATGGCAAAAATGCAATGAAATAATCAAATAACCCTCAAATTGATTGTGTCCCTAGCCATTCTGATCTCTTAAATTACTTGAATATTCGGACAGTCACCCTTATATTTGCAACAAAAAACATCATGGGCTCAATCGTTGTCACCCCAAAAAATGCTGAAGAACAAGATTTCTTGATGACCCTGCTCCAGAGACTCGGGTTTGCCTCTCAAATCCATACAGAAGAGGACGATGAAGCCTTTTTCTTGGCCCATGAATTATCTGAAATTGGTAAGGCATTTTTAGAAGAAAGAGCACAAGCTGCCCTAGGAAGCAACAAACCTTTGAAAACTTGGCAACAAGTAAGCAAGGAAACAGCTAAAAAGCACAACTGGCCAGCCAACTGATCCATGTACTCCATTGAACTTTCAGATGAAGCTATTGCAGACTATGAAAATGCAGTGGCGTGGTACGAAACACAAAAGCCTGGCTTGGGGTTTGATTTTACTGTCTGCCTAGCTGACGTTTTTGAAGCGCTTGAATCAGCTCCCGAAACACAACGATTTCTCTACGAAAACCGTCGTTTTGCCTTTGTCAAACAATTCCCCTACAAGATATATTTTCTGGTAGATGAACCCAATCTTCGGGTGGTGATTTTCGCCATTTTGCACAACAAACGTGATCCTCAGATTTGGAAAAAACGGGATAAAGGTCTGGGTTAATACCACCTCCATTCACTTGCCCCCCAATCGAATCAATCCCCCAATCGAAAAATCGAACCAATCCCTATACCGGATCCACATCCACCGCCACCTGCACCTGACTCAGTCCCGGCCTGCCCAGCATAATCTCCGTTGTGTGCCGAATCAACGCCTTAGCCCCAGACAATACGGGTGCAGATTTTTCCAGTTTCAGCATGATGTTTTGCCCAAAGTAACTCCTGATTCGGGCGATGTTGGGGATCACTGGGCCAAGCACCCGGTCGCCCAATTTTTGGCGAAGCATTTTAGCGTAAAACGCCGCCGCTTCGTTCACGATTTTGGGTTCTTTGTGCCGCAATTCCAGGTGAATGAGGCGATAATATGGCGGGTATTTGAACTCCTTTCGCTCCTTCAATTCCCGCTCGACAAAGCCCAGAAAATCGCCACGCAGCACTTCCTGTACCACGGGGTGTTTGGGATCGAAAGCCTGTATGAGCACATTCCCTCTTTTATTCTTGCGTCCGGCGCGACCTGCCACTTGAGTCAGTAGTTGAAACGCCCGCTCCCCTGCCCGGAAATCCGGGAATTTGGTAAGCGCATCCGCTCCGAGCACACCCACTAGCGCAACATTGTCAAAATCAAGTCCCTTCGTCACCATTTGGGTGCCCACAAGGATGTCGAGACGGCGTTCCTCAAAGTCATTGAGCAGGGCGGTGAGATTGCTTTTTGTTCCTGCGGTATCCAGGTCCATGCGACCAATGCGGGCGTTGGGCAGGAAAATTTTGAGTTCGTCTTCAATTTTTTCAGTGCCGAAACCCTTAAAAGTGATCTTGCCAGAGCCACAAGCGGGGCAGGTTTTGGCCGGTTCCTGAACATAGCCGCAATAGTGACAGCGCAGGCGATCGGTATGTTTGTGGTAGGTGAGGCTCACGTCGCAATAACGGCATTGGGCATTCCAGCCGCAGACCTCGCATTCCAGCATGGGCGCGTAGCCCCGACGGTTTTGAAAAAGAATGGCCTGTTCGCCGTTGTCCAAAGCCTTTTGAAGGTTTTCCAGCAAGGGTGTGGAAAAAATGCTTTGCATTTGGCGGTTTTTCATCTGGTCGCGCAGGTCAATTGTCTCCATCTTGGGCAGTTCGAGTCCACCAAAGCGTTCGGGCATTTCCACCAGACCGAACTTGCCCGTTTGAGCATTGTGCCAGGTTTCGATGGAGGGAGTGGCAGTTCCGAGCAGGGTTTTGGCCCCGTAGAGATTGGCCAAAAAAATGGCGGTATCGCGGGCGTGGTAGCGTGGGGCCGGGTCGTATTGTTTGAACGAGGAATCGTGCTCTTCATCTACAATCACCAGTTGCAGATTTTGGAAGGGCAAAAACAGGCCGCTCCGGGCAGCAAGGATGATGGGTTTCCCGGCGGCGGCAGATTTCCAGACCTCTACCCGTTCCTGGGTATTGATTTTGGAGTGATACACCGCAACTTCATTGCCAAAAACCTTTTGCAATCGATTGATAATCTGTGTAGTGAGTGCAATTTCGGGCAGGAGGTACAGCACTTGTCCGCCTTGTTTCATCACCTCGCGCATGAGTTCGACGTACACGCGGGTTTTGCCGCTGCCGGTAACGCCGTAGAGTAAAACTACGTTCTTCTCTTTTAAACCTCGTAGGTTTTGAAACCCTACGAGGTTTCGAATCTCATCTATCGCTCGCACCTGTTGTTTACTCAATTCATCCGCCTCCACCAATTCATCTTCATACCCGCTGAGCCGACTCACCTCACGGTCGTATTTTTCCAAAATCCCTTTTTTCACCACCGTATTAAGCGAACTTTCCGACACGTCAGCCTTGGTTAGTACGTCCTGTTTTCGCACGAATGGCTGGCGTTTTTCGAGGGCTAGGTAGGCCATAAGGATTTCGAGCTGGCGTTCTTTACCACTGAGTTCGGTAAAAACTTCCCGCAGCAAATCAGGCTGACTGCGGAACGGCTCGGCAAGGCGCAAGGCGCTGACTTTGCGCGGTTTGAACTTTTCCTGCAAATCCTCGCGGAGAAACAAAACGCCCTTGTTCAATAGCCGCTGCACGACGGGAAAAACCGTCTTTTTATTCAGAATTTTTCGCGCATCCTCCACCGTGATTTCCTGGTGAATCAGGAGCGCCTCAGCAATGAGATATTCTTCGGAATCCAATTCAGAAAAATTATCTCCGTATGCTGCGTTGAAAACAATCCTGGTCTCACTGGTCAACTTCAAATGCCCCGGCAAAGCGGCAGACATCACTTCACCCAAAGTGCAGCAGTAGTAGTCTGCCATCCAATCCCAAAGTTGAAATTGCTGGGGCGTGACGACCGTAACCTCATCTAGCACCGAAAGAATGGGTTTTACCACATAATCAGGCCTTTCGTTGTGGACGCGCTCGACCAGGCCGCTGTACAGTTTGGAGCGACCAAACTGCACTTCCACCCGTACCCCCGGTTGCAGGAGCGAAGCCACTGATTCCGGGACGGAATAAGTGTAGGTGCGTTTGGGCAGCGCGAGGGGAAGGATGATGTCAGCGTAGTTTGGGGGCATTTTACAATTTTACAAACCGCCCAGAATAGACAGAATTCTTTCCCGCTAATTGAAATTGATAAAGACCTGGCAACAAATCTCCTGTTTGAACCTCCAGCGTATTGGAAAAAGGAAATTCGAGGGTTTTAAGCAGTTTCCCAGTTTGGTCGAACAACATTAGGTCCAGATTAGTGGGCTCAAGTTTGGGAACATCTATGAACAAAATATCATGGCATGGATTAGGATGCACCGGAAGAAACCCCGCTTGATTAGGGGTATTAGTTTCAGTAATCAAACCGCAAACTGAAGACGCGAATTCGTACAGCGGAAACTGGTTGTCTTCGTATTTGCAAAGTGTGGCCGGATAACAATCCAAGGCTCCCCAACATTGAGCATAGTCAAAATCACCATATTCAGGGCCAATTTTATCATAAACGACAGCGATTCCCCCTCCAATCCCTGAATTGCTGGTTCCTTTTAGCCAGATTTTTTTTATGGACTGTCCGCCTAAATTAACCAATTTAATGCTGTCTACTGTAATGTTAAATTTAAGGGCTGAACTCCACGCGTACCTTTGGATTTCAAAGGTGCTCCCTACCGCCGGATTAGTTCTCCAGCGAAACAACCAAGCTGGATCGGTGTAAATAAACACCGAATCGCCTTTTTGAGCAATAAACTTTGAAAAAGTGAAAAGAGTGTACGGATCTGCGTCATTGGAACGAGAATAGTAGTTCTGGATCAATTTTTTGCAAGACATTCCTGCAAGCACCGTGTCTTTTTCATAAACATAATGGCTCCAACCTTCCTGGTAAATGAACCCTCCCTTAAAGCCATACCACCATTCAGCCCCCGGCGGGGCAATCTGGGGTTGGGCAATGGCAGTTGTCAGGGCGAAAAATGATAAAATCAGGGGAAGTAAAAGCAGTTTCATGTGTGTAGAATTTGTTTAAGTTTGTGAAGATAAAACCTCCTTTACTACAAAGATAATAAGGGCTTCTTGGAGTTTGCTAAAAATTAGCAGACTACTGGACATTTTGACATTGGACATTGGACTTGCGCTCTAAAAACTTGAAAATCATGCATTTGCATAATTGTGTCTAACGTCTAGTGTCAAAATGTTCAGTAGTCTGAAAAATTAGATGCCCACAACTTTTGGCTTTTACCGACTTTTGCGCCTAATCTGATCTTATGCATAAAATAGACGTTATCCTAGGCCTCCAATGGGGCGACGAAGGCAAAGGCAAAATCGTGGACTACCTCGCCACAGATTACGAAATGGTAGCCCGCTTCCAAGGCGGTCCCAATGCCGGCCATACCCTCAAATTCGGCGGTAAAAAGTATGTGCTGCATACAGTACCCTCGGGCATCTTCCGCGAAGACCTGAACAACCTCATCGGCAATGGCGTGGTGCTAGACCCTGTCACTTTCCAGCGCGAATTGCGCAATTTGGAGGAAAGTGGTGTGGATTTCAGCCGCCGGCTTTTTGTCTCGCGCAAGGCGCACCTCATCCTGCCCACGCACCGCTGGCTCGACGCGGCCAGTGAGGCGCACAAAGGGAAAGCCAAAATTGGCTCCACGCTTAAAGGCATTGGTCCGACTTATATGGACAAGACCGGGCGCAATGGCCTCCGCATTGGCGATGTGGAATCTCCGAATTTCCGCGAGCAGTACGAAGCTTTGAAAACCAAGCATATGGAGCTACTTAAAATTTATGCTCCGGTGGATTTTGACCTCGAAACAGCCGAGCTGGAATGGTTTGAAAGCCTGGCTACCTTGCGCAAATTGCCTTTGGTAGACAGTGAGTATTTTGTAAACAACGCGCTTTCTGAAGGCAAAAAAGTCCTCGCAGAAGGGGCGCAAGGGAGTATGCTCGACATTGATTTTGGCACTTATCCTTTTGTAACGTCGAGCAACACAGTTACAGCCGGGGTTTGTACTGGCTTGGGCGTGGCGCCACAGAAAATCGGGCGCGTGATCGGCATTTCAAAAGCCTATTGCACCCGCGTAGGAAGCGGACCTTTCCCAACCGAAGAGGACAACGAAACAGGCGACCTGCTCCGCAAAGAAGGTATGGAATTTGGCGCCACCACGGGTCGCCCGCGTCGTTGTGGATGGATTGATTTGCCGCAATTGAAGTACACCATGCTCATCAATGGCGTGACCGAAATATGCATGACGAAGATTGACGTGCTGAATATTTTTGAAGAAATCGCTGCCGCCACGCACTATCAATACGCTGGAAAAACGACCGACCAACTTCCGTTCGACCTTTGTCAAATTGACGTGTCTCCCCTGCTCAAAAAATACAAAGGCTGGAATTCCTCCCTTGATGATATTCGCACTTTTGAAAACCTGCCTTCCGAAGCACAGGCTTACCTGGAAGATGTGGAAGAAATACTTGGTGTGCCCATCAAAATGATTTCGACGGGACCAGAGCGGGAAAAACTGATTGTGAGATAGATGGGTATTTGGTTATTTGTTGATTTGGTTATTCGAGCACCCAAGCTTGGCCACCCAAATAACCAAATCAACAAATAACCGCATCAACAAATCCCTAATACAACAAGTCAAATGGGAGCAGCGTGGCGACTAAGCCTTTCTCACAAACTCCGATTTCAAGCCCATTGCACCGAATCCTTCAATTTTGCAGTCAATATTGTGGTCGCCATCGGTAAGGCGGATGTTCTTCACCTTGGTTCCGGCTTTCACGGGCCTCGGCATACCTTTTACGGGCAAATCTTTGATCACGATGACACTGTCGCCGGTGTGCAGTTCATTCCCGTTCACGTCAAGTACTTTTAAGGTGTCGTCGGTTGAAGTTTCTGCCACTTCTTCCGGATTCCATTCGTGATAACATTCAGAACACACCATCAAACCCTCGCTGGGGTAGGTGTATTCGCAATTGCACTTCGGACAGGGTATGGATTCTGACATAATTTAACGGTGTTTTTTTGCAATGCGATAATTGAAAATTGAATTGAATTTTACACCCCGCTTCCTTTTACCAAACGATTATTTTCATCCGGAAACACCGCCGTACCCCGAAAATCCTTCGCCTCTTCGGGAGTCATGTAAGCGTATGAAATAATAATGACAATGTCGCCCACCTGCACGCGCCGCGCCGCTGCCCCGTTGAGGCAAATGACTCCGCTGCCGCGTTCGCCGCGAATAGTGTAAGTCTCGAAACGCTCGCCGTTGTTATTATTTACGATCTGCACTTTCTCGCCTTCTATCATGTTGGCAGCTTCAAGCAGATCTTCATCAATGGTAATGCTGCCGATGTAATTCAGATCAGCTTGTGTGACGCGGACGCGATGTATTTTGCTTTTGAAAACTTCGATGAACATAATTTCGTCATTTTTACCCGCCGTAGCCTGCTCGCCGCCGCCAAGGGCTTGTGCGAGTAAAAGCGAAGGAGGGAGTCATTTCGTTATTAAAGTCATTTTTGGTCATGGACCCCAGGACCAGTTGGCAAACGAAACGACGAATCTAAACAGCCAAAGCCATTTTCGGTTGCAAAAGTAGAACCTCCCGGCAAAGTCTGGGACGAAAGTTTGGTTTGACAATTATTCCAGACTGTTGAACGTTTGGGGTGGGTCAGACACATAATTACTTGGATAATAAATTTGCATCCATTTCTGTGTAACATCTGCGTGTCCCATCTGCGTAACATCTGTGTGAAATAAGCTGCTGCGGGTGCCTTGATGCGACAATTTTCGCGCAGATGTTACGCAGATGGGACACGCAGATGTTACGCAGAATTAATCAAATCAAGGTGCTCAAACACTTAAACCATTTTTACTCGCCGTAGCCAAAGCGAAGGTGGGCAACATTAACTGACTTACAATGAAAAACACTCTCCTCCTCACAATCCTCACGTTTGTCTGCCAATCCATCCACGCCCAGGTAATGGGCAATTACGCCGAAAAACAGCAGACCTACCAAAACATCGTCCCCAATGCCCAGTACCGCGCCGTACCCAAGGCCGCTCAGTTCATCAGTGACAACCAGATTGAGATCAGTGTCAACACGCTTTCCAACCAAAAAGCCAATTCGTACACGGCCATTTTCAGTGTCACCCAAGCTGGAAAAACCACGGACGAGACCAATACCTTGCTCAATACCCGGCTCGATGGGCTTCTTTCGGACCTCAAAAACCTCGGCATTCCAGCCACCGACATTTATGTAGACATGGTCAATTTCCTGCCAAAATACGAATACGATGTGAGCAAAAAACTGTTTTCCAGAAAGACCTACACCGAGATCCCCAAGGGCTTCGAGATGCAAAAAAACATTCATGTCCGCTATACGGACCCTGCCCTTTTGGAGCGCATCGTGACGGCCGCCTCCCGCCAGGAAATTTACGATATTGTCAAAGTAGATTACTTCGTTAAAGACTCCGAGGGCATTTATTCCCAATTGCGGGAAACAACTTTTAAGTACCTGCAAACCATTAAAAACCAATACAAAACACTGGGAATTCGCCTCGATTCAGCCTACACCGTCAGTGCCGAAAACGCCTGGGTGGCCTACCCCATCAACCGCTACGAAAGTTACCAGGCCTTCAGCACCCAGCGGCTCGACATAGACGAAAACAGCAAGGTGAATTCCGCCGACAAAACCACTTCGCGCTTCTACAATGCGGTGCCTGCCAACGATTACGACATCGTTATCAACCCGGAAATTCTGGAGCCTGCGGTTCAGTTTTCCTACAACCTCGTGGTACGTTTCACGCTTCCAGAACGCGTACCCGCCGAAAAAACCGTAGTGAAAAAGGAATTCATGCTGGTTACGCCCAATGGTGAGGTCAAGACTTTGAAAATCGAGTGATTTAGGGTAAAATTGGATATTTTCAAAGCAATTTAATATAAAAAACGGAATAGACGCGTCATTTGGGTAGAGTCTGTACTTTTTTATTTCACACAGATGTTACGCAGATAACCCACACAGATTTTACGCAGAATTTTTCTGTGTGACATCTGTTTAGCACATCTGCGTAACATCTGCGTGAAAAATATCCAGTAATATGGGGCAAAATCTAAACCTATCCCAAGCTCACCTTTATTTAGAGACTGGAACTTTTTTGAATGAAAAACAAGTCTAGTCTTACCCTTTCAAAATCGAGGTTTTAGCCTACTTTTGCGCCTCTTTTTAGTCGCGATGGAGTGATGAAGCGATCCTGTGATTATTTTCTATTCACTGCCAATCACTTCATCACCGCATCGCTTCATCACTTCATGAAATGAAACGCACAAAAATCGCCGAGATACTCCGCACCGAACCTGTCGAAACCCAAGTGACCGTAAAAGGCTGGGTAAAAGCCTTCAGAAACAACCAGTTCATCGCCCTGAACGATGGCTCTACCTCCAACAACCTACAGGTGGTGGTAGATTTTGAAAACACAGACGAAGCCACCCTCGCTCGCATCAAGTTCGGTGCAGCCATTTCGGCAACAGGCCTGCTGATCGAAAGCCAGGGAAAGGGGCAAAAAGTGGAAGTAAAAGCCTCCCAAATTGAAATCCTGGGCGATTGCAACCCTGACGAGTTCCCGCTGCAGCCGAAAAAGCAAAGCCTTGAGTTTTTGCGCGAAAATGCTCACTTGCGCTTTCGTACCAATACATTTGCAGCAGTATTTCGGACTCGCCATGCACTGGCCTATGCCATTCATAAGTTCTTCAACGACAAGGGGTTTTTCTACCTGCACACCCCTGTTATCACTGCCAGCGATGCAGAAGGTGCCGGCGAAATGTTCCGGGTAACCACCCTTGATTTGGACAAACCACCCCGCGGCGAATCAGGCGAAGTGGACTTTTCCAAAGACTTTTTTGGCCGCAGCACCAACCTGACCGTTTCAGGCCAGTTAGAAGGAGAATTGGCTGCCATGGCCCTGGGTGAAATTTACACTTTTGGCCCTACGTTCCGTGCTGAAAATTCCAACACTACCCGCCATTTGGCCGAGTTCTGGATGATCGAGCCAGAGGTTGCTTTCAACGACCTGAACGACAACATGAACCTCGCGGAGGAGATGCTTCAATACGTCATCCGCTATACCCTTGAACATTGCGCCGACGATTTGAAGATTCTGGAAGAACGGCTCATCGAGGAAGAAAAATCCAAACCACAGGACCAACGCAGCGAGATGTCCCTGACCGAAAAATTGCGCTTTGTGATTGACAATGAGTTTGTTCGGATTACCTACACCGAGGCCATTGACATTCTGAAAAACTCCACGCCGAACAAAAAAGGCAAGTTTCAATATCCAGTTGAAGGCTGGGGAACCGATCTTCAAAGCGAACATGAGCGGTATCTGGTGGAAAAACATTTCAAAAAGCCGGTTATCCTGACCAATTACCCCGCTGCCATTAAAGCGTTTTATATGCGGCAGGACGAAGCAACGGAAGGGGTTCCAGGGCCAACCGTTTCGGCCATGGACATTCTTTTCCCTGGCATCGGCGAAATCGTAGGCGGCTCACAGCGCGAAGAACGCTACGATCGGTTGGTGCATCGGATGCAAGAAATGCACATCCCGGAACACGAACTTTCCTGGTATCTCGACACCCGGCGTTTTGGTTCTGCTCCCCATGCGGGTTTCGGACTCGGTTTCGAGCGGCTTATCTTGTTCGTTACGGGCATGACCAATATCCGCGACGTGATTGCGTTCCCGAGATATCCGGGGAGTGCGGAATTTTGAGTTATGGTGGATTTGTTTATTTGGGAATTTTACCCGCCGGAGCCTAAGCGTAGGAGGGCGGTGATTTGATTGCCGTTCGTCATGAAAGTCAAAAAGCAAGGCCATGTATAAATCGCGTTTTCATCTGGCTAATGCACTCTGCAACTGCCTGTTGCCAATTGCAATTGCCCTCTGCCTACTGGCCTGCGGCTCCCAAAACACGCCCCTCGATGCCGACACCCGCATTCGCATTGACTCCACTGCCAATGCACAAATTGCCAAAGCACAAGTAGAGCACGATAGTCTTTGCAAAGTCGCACAAATCACGATATTGCCGCATTTGGTGGATTCTATTAAAAAAATTCGAATGCGTGAAATTGAGGAGCAGCTGAAAACGGTGCCGAAATAGTGGGGATATGTTGATTTGGGGATTTGGGGATTTGTTCCTCCAAAGCTTGGTATTTGTATTGTCGTAACGACAGGCATGGATACCAAGCTTTGAAGGAACAAATCCCCAAATCCTCAAATCCCCAAGCATGCAACCTTCCTTGCCACATTCTGCCCGTCCATCGCCGCTGAAATAATCCCGCCTGCGTAGCCCGCTCCTTCCCCACAGGGGAAAAGTCCTTCTACTTCTGGATGCATCAACGTGGCCGGGTCGCGGGGAATGCGCACAGGCGAACTTGTCCGGCTTTCTGTGGCCACCACATTGGCCTCGGTGGTGAGGAATCCGCGCATTTGGCGGCCAAAATCAGCCAAACCCTCGCGCAACCGCTTGTAAATGAAGCCTGGTAGTAATTCATAAATGGGTGCAGGGTACAGTCCCGGGATATAGGAACTGCGGGGCAAATCCTGCGACATTTTCCCTGCAATAAAATCTGGAAGCCTCAAAGCCGGGCCTTTTTGACCACCATCACCTGCTGCAAAGAGCCGTTGCTCTACTTCGGTCTGCAATTCCATGGCAGCGAATACGCCATATTTCGCCCAAGGCGCGAGGTCTTCTGGCTCCACCGAAGTCACCATACCGGAATTGGCAAAAGGGGAATCTCGGCGGCTCATACTCATACCATTCACCACGATTTCGCCGGGGGCGGTCGCTGAAGGCACGATGAGACCTCCAGGACACATGCAAAAAGAAAAAACACCGCGCCCACCCACCTGGCACACGAGGCTGTAACTCGCGGCGGGGAGCTCGTCCGAGCGTTCATTTTGTTTGTACTGAATGCTGTCAATCAAAGGCTGCGGGTGTTCTACCCGTACGCCGAGTGCAAAAGGTTTGGCTTCGATGCGGATGCCTTTGGCATGCAGCAATCGGTAAATATCCCGGGCGGAGTGCCCGGTGGCGAGAATGACCGCGTCAGCCAGAAACTCAGAAGATAATGGCTGAACATTATCCGTTGAGGTGGTCCTTACGCCCAATATCCGCCCATCTTTCAAAATCAAATCCGTGACACATTGTTCGAAGTGAACCTCGCCACCGTATTGCAGGATCGTCTGCCGGATGTTCTGCACTACGCCCGGGAGCTTATTGGAGCCAATGTGTGGGTGCGCCTCGGTAAGTATGTCGCTTTTTGCACCGTGTTCAACCAGGAGTTGCAAAGCTTTGTGTACGTTGCCCCGTTTCAAGGAGCGGGTGTACAATTTCCCATCGGAATAAGTGCCAGCCCCGCCTTCGCCAAAGCAGTAATTGGAGTGTGGATTGACTTCGCCATACTGCTGAATGGCTTTCAAATCACGGCGACGGAGTTGCACATCCTTGCCCCGATCAAGCACAATAGGCTGAATACCAAGCTCCAGCAACTCCAGTGCAGCGAAATATCCCGCCGGGCCAGCCCCCACAATGACTACCTTCTTCTTACCATTTACCGGACTAAAGCCCTCGAGGATGGCTGGTTCTGGTGTAAACACCTCCCCGGGCCCAAACACTTCCACGCGCACGCGAAACACGGGGTGCCGCGAACGCGCATCCAGCGAAGATTTTAAAATTTCGAGGTGGGAAATCTGCTCAGGGCGCAGTCCTGTCTGGCGGGAGGCTTTTTGCCGAAGCAGGGCCTGGTCATCGCGTTCGTGCGGAAGCAGCACGAGTTCAACTAGTTGTGGCATAATGATTTAAGTCTCGTTTTTATCGAGAAAAATTGTGACGTTGGACGTTGGACGTTAGACTTTGGACTTGCGCCGTGGGACTCTCCAAATCACCTCCTTTTCGAAAGTTTTGATTGGAAAAAGATTAAAATCCAACGTCCAATATCCAACATCCAAAGTCCGCTACCCCCCTTTCCTCGTAAGCCGTTGCTTGTCCTCAGAAATGTAGAAGGTATCTGGCACGAAAATTTTGGTAACGGCAATTTCAAGGCACTTCTGGCCGTCGAGTCGTTTGATCGGTTTTCGTTCCAGGTTTTTGGTAAAAATTCGAACCTGCTTGGGGTTAGGGACGGTGGAAGAATCTGCGACAAGATCGTAGCGACCTATTTTGATAAGTTCTGCAAGTATTTCGCGCGAAGCTTCCCAAATTTGAACATTGGTTTCTACCAGAATTGAGTTGCCTGCCCAGGGTAACACATCATATTCGCCAGCAACCTCAAAATGAACCGTTTGAGCGGAGTCTACCTCAAAGACCTGATACATGGTACGTTCCATTTGAGCTTGGGCTATGTTGTTGAAAACCAGCAATAAAAGACTCGTAAGCAAAAGGGGCTGTTTCATATTTTTGACTTAATTTTAGACAAAGGTCGTGGCAAGTAGCCAAACAAAAAAATGCCCGAACGTAAACTCGTTCGGGCACATTGCCTAATCCAATTATTAAGTAGAAAAACCAGGTATTAACCTTTATTTTTTGACGTCGGCTAAAGTAGCGGCGGCAGGCATCAATTGGACTTCCAAATTTTTTGGAACATAGACCACAAAATTGAGCGTCTCCTTGAATTCCTGACCTTTCACTTTCAACTGTTTTTGTAAATTGGGAGCGGTGATCACGAGCGCATCGCCGTCGGCTTTGGAAGCCAGATTATAGCGACCAATGTTGGCAAGTTCATTTAGCATCGGACCATTGCCAGAGGGCAAGCTGACACTGATTTCAAAACGGATGCTGGAGCTGTCCCATACTTTCAAGTCAATGACACCGGGGAGTTCTAGCCTCAGCGTGCCTTTGCCGTCGGTGTTAAAAGCCTTGGTGAAGGTTTTTCCCGCCGTCGTTTGGGCAGAAATAGAGACATTAAGAGTGGCTATGAGGATGATTGCGAACTGGATGCGTTTAGTAGTCATGGCGAACCTCCTATTTTTAATGGGTCAAAGTAAGATTTTTTAATTGGAAAAAGCAAGCTTTTTGCAAACTTTTTTTCATAATAATATACGCAACACCAAACAAAGAGGTTGGGTGGGCAGGTGATTTTTTTAAAAAAAATATTGTTTTTACCCAAAAAGATAGTCCTGGAGGAACGCAGATGGAATCATATACCCTGTTCAGGCTCGGAGCTTTGCTGCACAACTTCATCCACCGATACAATTTTACGATGTTCTGTATGCTTAAAATGTTTGTTCGGGTCGCGCATTTTGAAAAGCCCGGTGAACTGCCGCAGCACGAATTTTGGCACCTGCCACACCGCATTCCATACTTCAGGTGGAGCGCCATCCAAGCGCAGTGACCAGAGGATGTTCAGAGAAAAAATGAGGACCGCCGATAACAACACGATACTCCAGATGGGAGCCACGAAAAATGCTATCGCTATCAGTACCATGGCCAACCCCAATTGGATAAACATGGGCAATGCCAGTGTGACGAAGCCAAAGTACCATTGGTTTAAATTCAACCCCAAAATCCCCCTTCTGAGGATACCCAGTGCGTTTGGCATGTTCTGGAAATAGGAAAAAAGCCAGCGACTGCGCTGTGTTTCCACGGCTTCTCCGTTTTCCACTTTTTCATCATATACAATCGCCTGGCGGGCATAAGCAATGCGCTCGCCACAGCGGAGCAGAAAGTTTTGGAGAATCTTGTCTTCCTGCAACATCTTCTTCCATTGATGTTTGCCTTGTTCGATTTCAGGACTGCTTAGATAAGCACTATAAAGGGCGAACTCTGTCGCCATGCCGGAGCCACTGATGACTGCTGAACCGCCCAATCGGAACGGCACTTCGCGCTCAATATAATTTTTGTAATGCTCACCCATGCTATCCAGTGCAGCATAGGTAGTATCCAGGTTTTTTGCCGTGCGCTGGCCCTGAATACATCGAAATCCCGCATTAGCAAATCGATTTATCTCCTCCAAAAATTCCGGATGGGCAAGGTTGTCAGCATCAAAAACCGCCACAAAATCGTGGGGTCTGCGAAAATTGTCCAGGGCGAGCAAAAGGCTCTTGGCCTTTAGCCGAAGGGGTTCAGCAGGACGTATGACTACGAAACGTGGGTCGTCCAGACCAAAATCAAAGTCCGGGCATTCGTCCGCAACAAGGTAGATCGTCAGCGCTGAATGGGTTTGACACAGAAGAGATTCTACCAATGGCCGTGCGATTGCGGCGTTGCGATAAGCGGTGATAACGCAGGCGAAATGGTGGATGGTTGGATCAATAATCGGTGAATGGCCACTCGACTTTAGCTCCTGCGCTTTGCCTCTAAACAACTGAGCAAGCAACACCGTGACAAATGGGTACACGAGTTGTATGGTTAGGAGCAGGCAAATAAATGCAAATAAGAGGTTCATGGTGTATAGGCAACTTTCCGAAAGTTTAGAACTTTCGGAAAGTTACTAGGCAATTTGAAACTTGAAAAAACACCCCTCAAAAACGCTTTTAAATTTTTAAAATCGCCTTTAAGAACACATAAAAGACAGTTTTTAGGCACAGTCACCAGCAACAAAAAGACGAAAAAAATCGTCAATCTCCAGCCGCCAAAATTGCGGCGCATAAACAGGATTCGGTTGCGTGTGAGATAGAACGTTTTGGTTGTACCCATTTTGCCCATCGTGAGGCTTTCTTTGTGCCAAACCAGGGCGCGTGGTTCCACCCAGGCCTCAAAACCAGCCCGACGGATCCGCTCGCACCAGTCCAATTCTTCATAATAAAGGAAAAAGCCTTCCCACATTGGGCCCACTTGATCCAGTACCTTTCGAGGCACCATCATGGCTGCACCGTGTGCGTAAGCCGTAGGAAGGGATTGGGCGAATTGCCCATGGTTTGGTTCGCGCTCGCCCAGGGTACGGTTTCGTCCTGTAAACGGAGAAACCGGGGTCATTCCAGCGTATTGGATTATGTATTGCGGTTTTTTGACCTGCTCAGGGAAATAACAGATTAGGGGGCTAAGAATGCCTGTGTTTGGGTGGCTTTCAAAATGCTGGAGCAGTTGTTCGATGCATCCGGATTCTATTTCAGCGTCGTTGTTGACAAAAAAAAGATACGCTCCGCTTGCAAATGGAAGCGCCAGATTGTTGCCTCCCGCAAAACCCAGGTTTTGTTCGCTACGGATATATTTTACTTCCGGGTATTGCGCCTGAAGAATAGAAGCGGGATTTTCCCTGCTGGCATTATCCACTACAATCACCTCCACATCTCGGTAGCCCTGCCGCCGGATACTGTCTAGCAAGGCGCAGGTTGTTATTGTTTCGTTGTAATTAACGGTGATAATGGAAACCATGAGGTTATTGAGGAGGTTGAGGGGTTGAGAATGTTGAGTGCGTACGCTCAACAACCTCAACCCCTAAACATCCTCCTTTTGCACGAATACCAGGAAGGTTTTAAACACAATTTTAAGGTCAGCCAGTATCGAATATTTTTCTTTCGAATAAGCAATATCAATACCAACGCGATCTTCGGCGGTCATATCAGGTTGACCTCTTTTGGAGATTTGCCAACGCCCTGTGATGCCTGCCGGCGCTAAAAAACGTGCGCTCCATTCGTCGCTGGTGAGGGATTCGGCTTCGTAAATTGGGAGCGGGCGGTTTCCGACCAGCGACATCTCGCCGCGCAAGACGTTGATAAATTGGGGCAATTCATCAATGCTGTATTTCCGGATGAACCGTCCGACCCGGGTAATACGAGGATCTTGAGCAATTTTGACAAAAAAGGGTTTGCTGCTGGACACCCCGTTTTGGTATTGATTGAGATGGTGCATTTCAACCAGCTGGGCATCTGCGCCAGTGCACATCGAACGGAATTTAAGGAATTCAAAAACCTGATATCCAGAACCGACACGTTTTGATTTGTACACCACAGGCCCTTTGGATTCGAGCCAAATAGCCAACATGACAGGTAACCAAATCCAGGAAGTTAGCATTAGGCCAAGCGTAGCGCCTACAATAGACTTCTTGCGAAAGTCGTAACTTTCGCGGATGAACAAATTTGATAAGATAAAAGACCTAAACGATTCTGATTTTCGTCGGCTCACTGGAGTACAAAAAGCGACGTTCACTCACATGTTGG